>Ga0131853_10009422_pt1 | contig 17864 bp, 14 predicted proteins | sample TergutLab28metaG_FD_92764 | JGI IMG/M metagenome (GOLD analysis project Ga0131853, IMG submission 92764) | Labiotermes labralis P1 segment gut microbial communities from Petit-Saut dam, French Guiana - Lab288 P1 (version 2) (version 2) | ecosystem: Host-associated > Arthropoda: Insects >... | reverse complement strand
GACATACACCATTGCTGTGTGTACAGTGAAAAACTCCTGATGATGGACAGAGGAACTGTCCGAAACATGTAGAGTTTTATTCCAAAAATAAATTTGAGAAATTAGTGCATCTAGTTGGTTTTAGTACAACAATGTATCACGATGCACGGTCACCTGAACGTCAGATGCTAGTGAAAAACCACCGAACGCACCGTCTAGAATTAAGCAGGGTGATATTGGGGAGAACTAATAATGTGGTGTGACCATTGTAGTAAAGGGTAACATATCCACCAAGAGCTGAACCCGACTATCTTGCACGGTGTGATAACAACTGTTAACCGCATATTTGTTCCGCACAAATCGACCATTGATATACCTGCAAAGCGAGAACTGCTTGAATGAACTGATTGGCATTTCTAAACATATATGGCGAAATTAAAGTCCGGTCTTACATTAACTTTAAGAACCATAACAAATATGGATTTTGTAATTTAATTTGGACAAAACCTGAAAGCTATTATTTTTCATTTTTTTATCTTTTCATAACGCTGCAGCCATTGATATCAAAATTCTATATCTGTTGACAATATTTTCATAGGCTTTTCCAGACAATTTTTCAAGCCCTTCTTTCTCTAGTTCAACTCAAAAAAAATTAGGGCACGCTTGTCTGCAGACAGTACTCGTAGGTATTTCTTGACTCCTCCGTTTACGAACAGTAAGCTATTTTTCCCAGTTTTCGTCAAGGAAAATATAGTTCAATTATAATTTTTCTATTCGAGGAAAGTAAAGAGCTAACCTAACCTAACCTCCTAAAGTTAATACATTTACCCCATCTGATATGATTGTTTTGAATCACATAGAGAAGTAAGTCAATGATGTTTGACAAGTGGTGTCTGAATTCTGCTAAGACATGCCGTTTTTGGAAGAGTTATTCAGGTGCTTCAAACGCTGCCGTCATTGTATGCCGGTTGTCAAATTTCGTTTCCAGCAAAACAGTGGAGTAGGGTATGGAACTCTGACAACGACACTAGCACACCCTGTGGAAGAAGTACGTACGTAAGTCGCTCCAACTATCGCGCTCATCAGGCACGAGATGGCAGCACGAGCTGACACTGAAATCTCCTTTTTGCTCTAAAATTGCGTATGATCCAAAATAATGCGAACCAGGTCTGTACTTTTGCGTTCAGAGACTAGAACATTAACCGTTACTGTGCCACGTCTTAACGAAACTGTATTGTTGTTCTACCCGATATTTGAGCACTTCATTCGGCACTGATGACGTCACATTAACAGCAGTAACGTGTAACAGTACTGGCAAGAAAAAAATCAATATTGACTTGGCAGAGCAGTAATTCATATTTCAGTGCAACAGTGGATCATGATAACGAGTACAAAGTGTTACAGCAGTAGTGTCAAGTGATTAATGTGGCGACACTGCTACAGCCTGGTTGACGCCGGCACATTTTAGTGGAGACAACTTTAAGGAGCCCACCAAGCCGCCACTGAATTTCGTTGGATGCTCTAAAATTCTCCCGTTTTCTGTAACCAGACAAGCGAAAAAGTCAGCTGCAGAAGTAAATATTATGGCCAGCTGAAGGCAAATTGCCAAGCTGCAAGAGCAGACACAGTACTTGCCTGTGTTCCAATCCGGTTTATTTTTATTATTATCGAATTTTTCACTTCTCAGCTTTGGCTGGGAAATATTCACCTATCCTGGGTTGTAGTAATCTACAGGATTAGGTTCGGTGGTCTTACTTGTAGTTTAAAAAGTTACTTACAATTGAACATGTGCCAAGAATTACAGATTTTTGCAGCTGTATATATGTATTGGGGTGCAAGTTAAGTCTTGTTAGACTTTATGATAGTGACTTTGGAATTACTCCCGTAGATGATATTACTATCGGGATCACTTGTGCTGCTGCCTTTTGCTTCCACTTAGCACATATTTCATTCGCCGGTTCTTGGTACTTGTTTTGTTTGTCGGTTATTGTTTTGGCGAGATTATGTGTATTTGTGACAGCGATGTCTATCAGAAAGGTGTTCTTTGTTTTCTTATTCATAAAAGTTATGTCATGTCGATTAAAATGTATTGTTTTGTCCGTAAGTACGCTGCGATTCCAGTACAGCTTGAAATTTTCATTCTCCAGTACACTGGCTGGTGTGTGCTTATAATGTGAAATTTTATCTTCAATCAATTCGGCTGCTTCTGCCAGTTTCTGATGGATAACTCTGGCCAGTCCATCAAGTCGTTTTACATACTCGGTAGGCGCTAGTTGCTCACATGCTGCAGTAATGTGTCGGATTGTCTCCGATTCTTTTCCACATCTTCGGTATAGCTCTTCGGTGTCTGCCTGCTTCAAAATATATTTCTTGTAGTTTCTTATTAGTATGACTTGGTCCTGTATTGCTGTTAAAAAGCCCACTGTTTCGGCGAACAAATCCGCGTTTGTCAGCCATTTGTTCGACGCTTCTATGTCTACATATTTTTGGCTGAAATCATACGGATGGCGGCCATGCAAGGCTTATTATTATTAACTGCAATTGAATTGTCACTCGGTGGCAGTAGTCCTTACACTAGTACAGACAAAACAAATAAGAATAAATATACATAAAAGAAACAATACAAAACACAGTAAATACAAGTAGACATATTACCAAAACACCCACACATTACACAACAAGTTAAAACAACCACAGTACAAGTTAAAACATACACAGTACAAGATATTCCCAAATGAAATAGTCACAATATAATCAAGTACCCCACAACATAAAGTCACCTTAATGTACATGGTATTTTATCCCAAAGAACTTCACTGTAACTCAATTCATTTCACTTCACTTCGCTGTAAAAGTAGTGTGGAGAGTGGTCAAAGCTGTATTGTCAGTGCTGAATATCAAAATTTCCAAGTGAAACAACGAAAATATCAGCAATTTCCTGGATATGTAAGAATAACGTGACCTGTTGTGGATCACGAGACTGTAGGAATTTATGAACTAACATAAAAGAGAGTCCGCTTTCCGGAAACTACTGTTCCAACCTGATATGTGAAGATTAAGAAATTAATCTCTTAAAAAAGTGCGTCGAACGGAATTAATAAGAGTTATTGGATCACAAACTATAATTGGGTTGGTTTACTACAGTTGGCACTCTTGCAGTGACGATACCGCGACCAGAAATTGCGTGTGTAACTTCATGACGTCGTTTAAATGGAAAATATTTCATGTGAAAAATGTTCAGAAATGCCGGCTTACCATGTATGTGCGTAAGCTGTTCATTAAGAAGACAAAACACAGCCCAAGATAGTAGGTCTGGCAATAATGTATGTTCTTTATTTAATACATACATTTTGTTGTAAATGTCACTGCATAGTGAATCAAAGTGAAACGAATATGTAAGGTCTAAAACTGGTGAATAACTTTTTAACAAACTCATTGTGTCTTACAACATAAATGTAAACGTACAGCAGTCCCTTTACAGGCCTGGAGTGGCCCAGAGGGTTCCAGGAAGTTAAGGTTCCCAGATTTCATGACAACGGCACAGAATAGTGGTAAGGTTGTCAGCCTTACGCACCGGCCACTTTTACCCCTAGGAAATGCTCCTTGTACTTATTTCTGTTAGAGGATGAGTCGATCCCAGGGCCATACTGCGATCGGAAGGATCTGATGTCAATGAAAAATTCCAATGACACCAGATGGGATAGAACCTTCCGATTTGTAGCACAGCACCTTAACCTGTGCCTCCGCGGTCCCCTCAATATAAATGTATTCGAACTAATTACATTAAGTCTTGATGCCGTCGTTTTTCATTCACAGCTTCTCCCAAAATGTTGTATTGATCGATGTTTGCCCCCCGGTGTTAATTACTCTGCGCCTACGTTTTGTTGCAATGACAGAGGGGTTTTTTTTTAAAATAATCGGCATATTCAACTCGTACTGTCCTGTAGCAAGGTAATAAACACCAGCAGGAACAAGAGTTCAGGTGGCCAGGATAATTTTTATCTAAATATTTGGTCAAACTCAATTCCACAATTGGTAAAACGTGACCAACAAACCGAAGGCAAGTTGTATAGCATTCACCATTGTATCCCGCCAGAATGTCACAATGCGACACAGGCGTAACACTAACCCAGCCCTCCGTAAGGTTTAATGAAATAGCATATTAATGTAATTAGTGTAAATTGTTAGAGTCCTCACGTGAAGTGCCGAATTCATACTGCAAAATTACTCAATACTAACCCAAACCTTTCTAATTTTAGAGTTAGAGCAACATTGGATGAATTAATGAGTATTGTGTTATTACAGTCGTGGTTTAAAATAACTAGCTCATAGTGCAAGATTGCTAAACAAAGCCCAACTATCCCTAGTCTTGACGACAACAGAGGACGAAAGCATTCAATGTGAGAGATTATTGTGGTTAATAAATATCTGACAATTTTTTATGGCTGTCAACTAATGTATGTGTGACAGCATTCAGCCTGTGAGCATAGTGTTGCCAACCGTGTAGAAATATAACGTGTAATGAAATTCTGGACAACTGTGCAGTGTAAGTAATCTGTGATCACAACTATAGAAGCTCACACCCACGGATCATGGTTAGCACGGTCTTTGTCGGCGCATATAGCCGCACAAATTCCTATCGCCGCTACATTTACATTTCTTAATAAAAAAAATTTACAAAATCCTGTCTTCGTTTTCTTCGTCTACAACAAAAGCGACATGCCAAATTTAATGGTCCGTTATAATTAAACGTCTATTTAAGGTATCATTGGGGATCATTGGATTTGAGTACAACACATAGATGTGGAAGATGCCTACTACCAAGACTGGTACTGACCTGGGCCATGAAAATTAAAATAGAAAACTTTAACATGCGCGATATTAAGTATGGGTTTTAGAAGTGAGTGGTCAGCTTCATGCCCTGGGTAGTTTGCCTCTGGGAAAAAGACCCCAGTGCCCATTGAGTAGGGGGCCAGGTGCCAAATTTTTGAGAAACAAAAAATTTCTTGCCTCTGCTGGGAGTTGAACATGATTTCTTGGTTATCCAGCCAATAAATTTTGAGTCAAAATTATGACTTCAATACGTCACTTTGCAGTCTGGGACACAGGAACCAGCATATGATTTTACAGGTGTAATGTAAGTACAAGTGTCACTAATATGGAACTTGATAGCCAATGCAACAGAAGATAATGGCCTTCAAGATGTTCTGAGAGACTGAAATGTATTATAATGTGGTAGTGCTTAATTAACACTGTAGATTTCTTTACTCCAAGATAAATACATAGATTTATTTTTGTTAACAGCAATTGAGCAGGATACATGGAGTGAATGGGGTATATGTGCACAGAGGTTATGTGAATGTGATCGTCAATTGGCTGAGTGCCTGCGTAGGTACCCATGTCCCACGACCAAAGCTGTTTGTATGTCTTCACCCTGGAGACTACTGCAGAATGTGTTCATGCTCTGAGTGATGACTGAAGTCTGCAGCAGAGGTGAAACTATGTGAGAATTGTGATTTAGATAATATACAAACAGAATGCCATATCTGTAAGTTGACTTTATGGCTTACAAACTGTAGTGGTTTTCAAAAGTTAGTAACAATTACATTATAAGAGTAAGTATGCAGTGAATGTTTTTGAAATCAAAGGAAACAATTTTTAAACAAATAACAACCAATATATTTTGCTACCAATTGAAATAAAAGTGTAAATAAATTTTTAGGTACAAGCTCTTCCTTGATGCATTGTGTAACAGTGAATTTGTGTATGTGACTGTGTAATTTAGGTTAGAAACGCAACTCATTTTAGGGCTAATTAGGAGAATGAAAAGATCAGCTGATTTAGAGCAGAATTTATCAGCTAAAGAAACCAAGCCTGTACGTCAGTGCATAACCGCAACTGTCTCGATGGTGTTATTCAACACAAACAAAAAATATGATTAGAAGAAAACATGAAATAATAATATCCTTTAACTGCAGAATTTTTGTATCATATTGTTGCAGTTTAAATGTTGTGTTTGAAATGAATATGCAAGAACCAATCATTTCTAACTTCACATAAGGATAAATTAGTTCACTACAGCTATTTGCCATTAATATACCTTCACAATGAATCCAATTTTATTATCTTTGACATGATTTCCAAACATGGGATTTGGCTCTGACTGCTAGTTTTAAAAATGCATGTGTCAATATTTGAATGAATACTTCCAAAAAAATGAGCATATGATTATATTCTGCATGGAGGCTTGCCTTTTTCATCCGAAATGTAACTTCTAATCAGCCAAATTTTGCTAACTGCATGACACTGACAAACAAATGAGTGCATTTGCAAGACACTTTGTCACGCATCACAATGCACATGCCACAAAGGCATATATGAATGGAAGACATAAAACTTCCACCCATTTTTAACCTTGACAGCAGATGGAGGTGAGTGGTCAATATCCCAGCTGCTTTACCCCATTACCCACTGAATAAGAGGCAAAGTCAGCCCCAGGGAATGTCTGCACATTTTGCAGGAGAGAAAAATCTCTTTCCCCAGCCTAGAATTTGAATGGATCATCCAGCCCATAGCATAGTCACTATGCTGACTGAGATACCAAAACGTTACCCACCAAGGTATGGAACTAAGATTGATAGCCCACACTCATTTCTTGTACACATACACTACCAGCAAAACAATCATTTTAAGCTGAAATAAAACAGTGATCACTTACTTTCCTGTGGCCAGTTGGCTTACAAGCAGCAATTCAGAGCACTAATGAATCTTGCAATCTGTTGTCATTTCCTCAGAACTGCTGCAGTTTCCTCCTACATTCTTTGCTTCTCCTCTCCAATGCCTTTCCTTACCTGTTGGTGCCAACCTATCTCAGCCTTTCATTTCTAGTTTCATGTCCAGAATCTTACAATCTTACACACTGCAATGCACAATAACATTATTCTGCAGGATGTGCAAATGTGTATGAGAAACAAAAATCCCCAAATAGCAAAGATATGTGTCCATTGTGTTGTATGCACACAACAGATTCCCCCCCACCAAGTCTCTTTTTTTCTCCTCATATTTTGGTCACAAAATTCTGTGAGAACAAACTCTAGAACAGTGTGTCATTTTTGAGACAAAGATGGACAACTCTCTTCCAGGCATTCTGTTTTTGTATGTTTTTTGTATTGAATAAACATATTTCAAGTTCTTATAATAAAAGCCAATGAGATCCACTATTTCTCAAATTTATTATGATAAAGAACTCTACATGTTTCAGACAGATCTACTGTCCATCATCAGGAGTCTCAACATTGTATACACAGCAATAGTATTTGTCATACAGGTTATGCTGACTGACCTCGCTAGCAGACAGTCAGCATAACCTGTATGACAAATACCTATTGCTGTGTGTACGGTGCTAGACTCCTGATGAAACATGCAGAGTTCTTCACCAAAATAAAGTGGGAAACAGTGTATCTAGTTGGTTTTATTATAAGAATATATCATGATGTTCGGTCCTATAAATATCAAATATTTCAAGTTCTTGGTACTGCCACATTATTTTATGAACATTCACCAAAAGTACATTTTGCAATCTAAAGGTAGCATGTCCAAGATTCAAAAAACATATATACATCATTTAGTATCCCTTCATTTTTGCAATGTCCAATAAAATTCTTATAAAATAGTACAACTGGTTTAAATTAATTCTACAAAGAAGGAGTGAAACCTTTATCTGCAGCCACAAATAAAATATTATTTTGTAAAAATTTGGTCTGCTGTATCTACCTCTCATTTAGCAAATAACCTTAATGATACAAAAAACAGAATCATGCAGTTTATAGAACTCAGTGCAATCAAAGCAAGCCAAGTGCAGTTTATCTTTCATTTGCTGGAATGCAACTTTCCAAGCTTTTGCTTGTGTGAAATAGCTCACAGCTGCTGAAAGCTTAAAGTTGTGTGAACTGGACTGGATTGCCAGTGTTCACAGGAAGGGGAATATCATGGACAGCCACATTGATGTAAGGACGGTGTGAGCTGGTGCATAAGACTGGAATTGAAATATGCCAAAGGCACACAATGGTAGGGTACATATCATATTTACCTGAATGTAAGGGAAGAAATATTTCATAATTCATCTCGGAGAAAACAAAAAGTCTGCCTTATAATCATGCACAAATGTAAACATGTTTGGTATAGGTATTTTCTTGAAAAATGCAAACTGTGTGCAGGAGTCATCTTATATGAACAGTCAACTTACATTTGGGTAAATACAGCAACTATAAAGTCATAAATAAGTGAATGCAATTGCACTTTACTAATTTGTATACAAAAACACTGTAGCCAGAGATATACTGGCAGCATTATTTTTGATAAGATATAACATCTTTTATAAACTTTTTTTGCAACTGGGAGATACGAAATCATGGTCTAACATCTGAAAGTGAAACAGGTCACCTGACTGGGATAACACACAGAAAGTTAAAGTTGTCCCTGCACATGGTATGAAGATGTATGGGAGAAGAGGTACAGCTATAGGGAGCCTCGTGCCCCAGCCACATTACCCTGGGGGGAAGAGCTGCAGGTATGTATCAAGTAGGAGGCTGGATGGGCTCCAGAGCAAGTCTGGATGCTTTGGAGAACAGGGGTATCTCTTTCCCCTACCAGGAAACAAACACCACATCCTAGTCACTACACTGACACCACAGTGACTAAATTCTTCCACATCATCTCTCACAGTCACAATTTGTCACCATCTACAAGCCAGAGCATAAAAATAATACACAAAGCTTCATCAAGCACCTTAAGGCTACAAAAATTGTTGCTGTCATCATCGTCATTATTTTCCGGTGGTTTAGGTGTGTGATCACTCAGACTGCTGATGTTGCCATTGGCCAAGAATGGAGGTGCTTTGTTCTTCCAGAGTATCACCATTCTAATGATGTGTGTATTTTTTTCCATTACATAAGCAAAGCACATACATACACACACACACCTTCCCCCCAGCGGTTTCAGTGATTTAAGTTACAGGAAAATCATCGACACAGACAGATACTGTATTTTTACGATGTACAAATGTAACTGCATATTGAAACAACTGTTCTGTATTAATAAGAATACACCAGCACCTAACTGTAAGTGTACGAACCCAAACATATACATACTTAGCACCTATGATGTGTTGTGGCCAGTAACAGCAAAGGATGCTGATTATGCATGTAAAACATGAACAAATTTGGTTTATAACATAACACTGTGAATCAGTAAAGAAAGCACTTTTTAAAAGGCCTAAATGTAAGTAGTTGACATTTGACAAGAATATAACACATGTCCATGGCTCAAAATATCTGTGGTTTCAAACAGCTAAAGGCAGTTCTGACACTGGCAGGCATGTTTCATTAAAATAGGTCCCCTGAATATGTTTACAGCCCCCAAAAAATATACTTATTTCCTGCAATGGGTCTCGACTATAACACATTGACACCACCCATTATGTTGACAGGTCGATTTTTGTAGCGCTTAGAAATGTCGCATTCAATCTGTAAAGAGAAGACATTAATGTGATGAATAAATTCTGTCTTCTAATTCTGTAGCAATGTTACATGTTCATACAATGTTCTAATTTACACAGTGAACATCCACAACACTAGAGACGCTGTACACCTGAGCTTCCCAACAACAATACAATTTAGTAGGGTCTGAGCAATTGCTCCAGTTCACACACCTTCCTTTTCTACTAATTCAATTCAAACATACACATCTCACCTCTCCTTGTAGTTCCTTGGTCTTTGCAATGATCAGTTTTAGTTTTGGTTCTAAAGTCTTTGCCTCTTCTGCTGCCTCAATGCTGCGCTGCCTCACTGCTTCCTGGGATGCCACCAATTTGTCAGCCACATCCACCTTCTGCTTCAGGCAGTGTGCCAAGTGATCAATATACCTGCAATATATGTAACACTATTTTCTAAGTAATTTTGGGATGGAATGGGATCTGAGTCCCCTGGTACTGTGGCATCACATGGGCCTACTTTACCTTCCCCCATGACAGATGAGTATGGGACCACAGTGAAGTGACTGACAAGGAAAAACCACGGTTCACAAACCAAAAACCTGCCCCTACGCCATTCTCCCCACCAAAATTCCAACAAGCAGTATCATGTTATTGAAACCGGGCCTTCGCAGTGACTGAGCTATGGCACAGCTTTCATATGTAGCTGTAGAATCCATTCTACATTTTCCATACTTTTTCGTTGTTACACCGTGCATGTTGTTGAGTTACTCAATTATTATACCAACTACTGTACACATATAAATTTTATATATGTGCAGTAGTTGGTATAATAATTGAGTGAGTTGTAACTGTACATTAAAAAGCAGTAAAAGAAGTTCTGGCAACAACATCTGATACCTTCTTCCCACTAAATGTGTCAATATAAACCGTAAGGCTCAGAAAAAGAATAAATTCAGAAACATTATATCATGATGCTACGGGCATTATAATACAAAGGACGTGAACTGACATATACAGTACCTAGGGGAATTCTTGATATTATGCAGGTGATTTGTTCTAGAATCTGTCATCTCATGCAACACAGCTTGGACTTGGTTCAGCATGACTGAGACACTTTGTGTTGTCTGAAGTTGGAGAATGGGAGGCCCACCCTGCAGCTGACTTAGTGTGAGCAGGTTGCTTGGTCCATTCATCTCAAACAGACGAACCCTTAAGAATGATTCCAACTGCAATACAAAGCATTATTATTATAGTGCTTCAGATTCCTACATACAGTGTAAACTGCAACTACGGTCTACATACAGTGTAATGTGTAACTAGTCTACAACTTTGTGTGTGTCCAGCGTTCTGTTTTAGCTTGCTGCAGACAGCAGCAAATCTGAACCGTAACTGAGGAAACCCTTATATCCAGGAAATTTAACATTCAGATTAATAACTCAGGATCACTGAAATTGAATGTTAAATGGCAGAAAATGTTAAACTGAAGAACGATGGACGTTTTACTGTCCCCTGACCATACATTCATTTTCCAAGCAATGTAGCTATGCTCAAAACTAGCCACAACATCCTCAGTGATAACATAAACTAAAAAAGCATTGAAAATATTTAACATTAAGCATCAAAATGCACCCTGCCTTGATGTGCTGCACTCAAAGCTAGGAAACAAGGAGCACATTAATAGTGGGTGCAGAAACACAGCAAAATTCAAACAATCTGTGATATGGAAGTAGGATTAGCAAATGTAGACATACAGCCAAACGATCACACACTATAATCACGTATTTTAATCCCACCACAGACATGTATGTCTATCCACATTTTTCGTGCTTCTGTCTCCTTCCTTGTAATGAGGTGAGCCCACCCACAATTTGATAAGCCCATTTCAATTCTGAAAGGGCCAGACAGCCTAATCTAGAAAGGCAAAAAAAAAAAAACTACAAAGTGGAGACAACTAATGAGCTTGAAACACAAGCGAAATATTACATCAATATACAGAAACAGAGACAAACTGCAAATATATTAATTAATTAATTAAAAATCATAATGCTGTATATTTCCAAAACACTATGAATGCACAGAAGAATGTACATGGGGTTAAGGAACTTACACAGACTGATTACACACAGTACATTCATCCAAAACTGCATTACTCAAGATCCCCTGCAGTCTATGTTATTGCCCAGCAGTATTCTTCCCCCACCTTTATCTCATCGTGCTTTCTTTCCCAGAAGGCCACATTAGGCATGCACTTCAAGGATGTTATTATTTGTTTTAACTGTGTAAGTCTGAAATTGCATAAGTTGGGGATCATCCTGTACAATATATGACAACAGAAGCTCAAGTGCCTAAATTCTTTATATAAAAAAACACACTCGTGTATCTGTATATCTCCAGGGTTCTACTCTACCCTTGAAGGAGATGTCAATGCAATTCATTCATAGGACTTTTCCGGTGGCCTCAGTATATCACTGTTTTTTTCCTGCATTCCCTTGGATAACAATACAAAGCATGCAGCTCCTTTATGGAGCAGAAGGCTCAAACAAATGATCAGAACAAAGGGACAAAATGACTGCAAGGCACAGGCTGCACAAATTCACTGAAGTACATGCATACCTCATTCAGTTCATCAATAAATGTATTCCTTGTATTGGGGTTGTCCAGAAGTGTAAAAGCTTCCATGCCTTTAGCAACACCACCCTCAGTCCCCGACGATTCCACCACAATTCCAGACTCCTCTAGAGAAATATTGAAATCTGTCTGGAGAAAACAGTTTAAATGAGAATATAATTCAGAATGTCCATTTTGTCATTTCCCTGAGCAAGACAGCTGTCAAAGGGGCTTTGTCACATGCATCAACCTGCAATTCAGTCTGTCGTACACAACTCAACTTACTCTGCATAGAGAACAGTCTTCATGTGCTCAAAATTCCTGGTGGATGCAGACTTCCAATGTGATACAGCTCCCATGCTGAGGGACAACAAGTACCACATAGACACAATTTATCAAATTTAACTGTACTGTTTGACAGTGAAACTACTACTTGTACATTTTCAGAACGGTCTGTTGAGCACAATTCAAGGCTCCAGATTGCCAGCACCAGTTTCCCTCTCAGGTATCACAGCAATAACCATTCAGGCCATAATCTAAGGTATGGCACCATGTAGTCTGGTATATGAATACAACATTCTGGAGGTGCATATGTGCCAAATTCATTTTCAGGATTTTCCAGTTCTTCCTCCCAAATACTGATGCTTATCTACATAGTCCTGCCATAAGTTTCGTTACAACTTTCATGTTGTCCAGGGCTGGAAACAATGATGCAGGAGGGTTGTAGGGATGGCTGTTTTTGGACTACTGTCCCTTCACGTACTTGTGCCAAGGTAGTTTGCTCTCATCTGTCACAGTGTCAACATGGAGTGGGGTGTCATGTAAAACCATGTGGCTGTGATTGCCCTTCTCAATTGCAGAAAATCCCATTCTCAAATTTTCAAACTCTTAAAACCAATGAAAATTTCGCAAATTTCACAAATGTTCATATATTGGGCAATTAAACATTATAAGGAACTCTGAAGGGGTGAAGACAGGGCTCATTACGATGCCTGGAAAGCATGAGGGCTGAAGCCGCTATCAAAACAGTACTGGAGAGGATTTGCCAAAATCCACTCTGGAAACAGAAAATCATGTCCTGAAAGATGAACATATCAACCCAATCAAGTCATGCCTCATCAGAGACGATCTACACATGAGAGCGCAGCTCCACTCAAGGGGACGCTTCCTTCCTCCTGCTTTGAAGGAAATCCAACGGACAAGAGCAAAGCGTCTCCTCCAGCAGCATGCCGAGAGTGGACATGAAAACATCCTCTTCACAGATGAGAAAATTTTCACCATCAAAGAGCCATATAACAACCAGAACAACAAGATTTATGCACAAACGTCCCTTGAGGTGCGTTCTGAGGGTGCAGGAGGCCATCACCCTTCATACATCATGGTTTGGTGGAGGGTGTCCCATCAGAGGGTGACACCTCTTCATTTTTGTGAGAAACATGTGAAAACTGGTGCCCAAGTGTATCAAGAGGATGTACTACAAGGAGTTATGAATCCTATTCACACGACTGTCTTCGATGGTCAGAAATGGGTCATCCAGCAGGACTCAGCTCCTGCCCACAAGGCCAGACGACTCAGGCGTATCTGTGGGGAGCGTTCCGGCCTTTATCAGCACCAAGGATTGGCCCTTGGGGGGGTCCTGACCTCAAGCCCCTGGATTATAAACTGTGGGCTGTTTCAGAGGACATGGCTTGCCGAAAGCGTCACATCAACCTGGACAGCCTGAAGAGATCCTTTGTGAACACAGTGTTAGAGATCCCCTGGAGACGGTGCGTGCCGTGATAGCAGAGTGGCCTAAGCGTCTCAAGGCTTGCGTCGGTACAGAGGGCGGCCATTTTGAGGGACGTTATTATAAATAAAAACTTAAACCTATTGCTAATAAATTATTTGGCTTGAAGAGTGGCTATTCTGTTTCATTTTCCTTCTAGGACACAAAATCTTTGTAACAGAACGTATGGCAAGACTGGGTACCATGCTACACAAAAGAGAAATTCAACATACTTGTACACCGCAACCTACCTTGCCACATATATAAGCAGAATATAAGCATAATTAAAGATGGAACATAAGAACAGCATATAAGGTATCAGCCTTGCAGTCCAGGCACAACATAGGACACCATCAATTTGTTATACAGCACAAAGAAGAACCTGCTCCTTGCCTGGGCTATGGCTGCCCTTTGGTGTCTCGATATCAAATACGTCATTCATCTCATGGTAAGTTTGCTACCTACATTCTATAAAACTCTTGAGGAAATTAACTGTATTAATGATGCAAAAAGTGTATCATATTTCAATGAATAAACCCAAACCTTTCTCTGTGACACATAATACATTTTAGCCATCTAAAAAGTCACCACCCTACGAAAAATGCAGTTTGATGGGCTACGGAATGTGATTTTGCTAAGATGTCACTTGCTGACATCTCATGACACCAACAATATGGTAGCTAAAACTCTTAAACTTTCGTCAGCCAAAACAGAATATATACTGTCCTACAAGAAATTATTAATGGCTGAACGGTAACAGACTAAACCATTACCCCACAATGCCAATATCTTCTGTAACAAGGAACAGAACTCCAGGTCACCAATGTTTTTGTCTTAAACGTCTGTTTATAATTCAGACACTGGCTGATGTTTCTCAAGTGCACAGCATGCATATTCAGTGAAGGTGTCACAACACAGTGTCCCGCAAAAGCTATAATGTATAAGAGTGGACCACAGCGAAGTGTGTACACTGTGACCAATAATATTCTGCTGAAATTTCAGCAGGTACCATGCCAGTGGGCACTAAACATGTACTTTGAACTGCTTAATACACTGCATAAGAGCACAACAAGAAATAAGTTTCTGTGATTGCAGCAATATACCTGACTTCCAGTCTCTCCAGACAATTCAACAGTACTGATTCCCCAGTCAATATCTCCTTCTTCTACAGTAATTTCATCATATTCAATTCCAACACTGTTTCCATTATCAAGAGTTTCGAAGTCAATGCCAGTTCCATTGCCGTCTCCAAAATCAATCTGCAAGAACCATTCACAATACCAAAGCTTACAGCTGTAAATTAAGCACCTGTCTGCCTTATTCAGCACAAGGCATTTGATGTACTTGATGACAAATGTGGAGTATTCACAGTTACCAAGACATCTTTACATTTGTGTTGTATGCTACTAATTAAAAGTTGTTCCTGTCTGCATCATGAAGACACAGAAGGGGAGCAGAGGTATAGCTCCACTCATTCTTAATCTCAGCACTACATGAGGAGTGACTGGTAAATTTCTTGCTCCAGCTGCTTTATTCCCAGGGAACGAACGCCAAACTATCCATCGAACTGGAGGTTGGGTGGACCCCAGAACTGGTCTGAATATTTTGGAAACAAGAATAAATCTCGTGCCCCTGCTGGAAGACAAACCACAGACCATCCAGGCTGTAGTCTAGTCACTACAACCATTTAACTAACATGGCTCCTCATGCACTAATAATATGGTACCTAAATACACAGTATATACAGTACATACAGTATATACAGTATATACCCAGAACACTTTGGAATGTAAACAGTTTAGGTTAACAAAAATCAATACAAACAAAAAGTGAAAAGAGAAGGGGCATGATTTTATATGCTATAAAACTCTGTTAAGATGATGTTTGGCACATCCCATCTCATTCAAAATTATGATCTCCTGGAATATGACAACAAGTGATATGGTATATACAGTACGTACTGGCATTCCAGAGGAATGCGCTGCTTCTTCTTCAGAATCATTCCTCCACAACAAAGAAAACTATCCATGAAACTACACAAAGTCACACCCCACAATACTGTACTCATATTTGACATTCATAGGGCTGTGCATCGTAATATTATTTCTACAGTAAAACCAACTAGATGCACCAGTGTATCAAATTTATTTTATTTTGGAATGACACTCTACATGTTTCAGACGGTCTTTCCCGTCCATCATCAGGTGTTCAAGACTGTACATACAGTAGTTCCATCTCATACCCACTAGCAAGCAGAGAGCAGTATCTGTTTGATAAATGCCTGTTGCTGTATGTACAGTCTTGAACTCCTGATGATGGATGGAAAGACTGTCCGAAACATGTATAGTGTCGTTCCAAAATAAAATAAATCTGATACATTGGTGCATCTAGTTGGTTTTACTGTAGAAATAGCTGTACTCCTACTATTCACAACTCTACACATCCAGAATGATTTACTCATAAAAATTAAATTTATTTAACATTGACAACAATATTAGGAATGCTTCAAAATTATGTCATGTACAAACAACATAATGCAAATATGAGATATTAACCACAAGAATAAACCACCAAGGTAGGAGAATTCAACCCTCCTTTACTGTTACATTTCAAAACTTATTTTTATCCTTGATGGATCACCTGCAAGGAGGAACAGTTGATGGATACAAAAGTCACAGTCAGGCATCACACTGCGAATCTGAAAGCTTTAGCAGCAGTACAGCTGAGTTCTCTGTTCTTCTGGATGCCGAGACATCATTGGGTAATTTATGTCCAATGTTTACAGACAGTACCCCACCTTCAAGCATCTATGTCCAACAACTCTTCATAGATGGGAACACTACAGCATCTCAAAACATTAGGCACCAATCACTCAGTGACAAGGCACAATGTCCCAGAATGGAAAACTCCAGCCATATTATTTGTTACACTTTCTACTCTAAAACATTTGTATAATGAATCTTTTAAAATAATCAGTTCTGTTTTAAGTCTGAAGTAGGCAGTTTGAAATGAATCAGTTTAAGACTCCATGCAAGGTTCTCAATAGCAGCATATATTCATACTGTGGTCTTTTGGATTATAACACCAGAACACACCAACATCTATGCTGCAGATGGAAACAGGACACTCCTTGGACACACTTGCATCCATCCACTGCACTACACGCTGTCATAAGCCAAAGGACAACAATATGGCAATACTGCAAAAATTATCTTAAGCAAAAAAATTTTCCACTAGAGACACAACATTCTCGTACTCACAGTATTATCATCTCCTTGTGTGTTGTCAGTATCATCTTCAAACTTAACATTTAGGAGTGGTTCTACAATCTTTAAAGGTGGTTCTCCATACTTCCACTCATATGTTGTTGTATTGCCATGTTCTGTGGGTCAAAATTATTGGCAGTGAATATGACCTCGCATAATAAATGGAAAATTTTTCATATGAAAGACAATTTTACATTAAGTCACTCCTCATAATCATCATCTGCAGCCATAGGACTGACCCCGTTCACGCCTCCATCCCCTCTCCAACCATCTTACACACCTTTTCCGTTGTCTATCCAATATGCTTGTACAGATGTTGGCAGTAACAGTAACATGCAACAAGCACTTGGGGCTGGTTGATACAGGGGAGACAAGAAGGAGGAGAATACAGAAGTACAGAAGAAAGGAATACTTACTTCCTTATATTGAAATACGGATAAGTTACAGGAAAACATACAATCTGAGGTTCTCACAGCAGTGTTGTTGAGGATTCAAGTCTTCTGGGATGTGATGCCATATCCAAAATGACCTCTTGCACTGCCTGACCCTTGAAGATGAAGGTGCTATAATCCTCTTAACACTTTCCGACCGGCGTTGGTACTAGTACCAACGGGCCTCTCACGCCACCAATCTGGCGTTGGTACTAGTACCAACGGGCCTCTCACGCCACCAATCCGGCGTTGGTACTAGTACCAAGCCGATTTTCATAAGCTTGTTAAAAAAAAAGTATTGGGCGTAATGGCTTCGGGTTTGT
>Ga0131853_10009421_pt1 | contig 17866 bp, 10 predicted proteins | sample TergutLab28metaG_FD_92764 | JGI IMG/M metagenome (GOLD analysis project Ga0131853, IMG submission 92764) | Labiotermes labralis P1 segment gut microbial communities from Petit-Saut dam, French Guiana - Lab288 P1 (version 2) (version 2) | ecosystem: Host-associated > Arthropoda: Insects >... | reverse complement strand
CGGTAGGTGGTTTCCATTTCTTGTAGTTCGGATTGGATGCGCTGGCGTAGCTCCGCTGTTTTGCTGTAGACTTCTTGGTAGTTGATTTTTATTTCTCGGGGCATTTGGCGACCTCTTTTCGATGTATTTTTGGCATTTTAACGTGAAGAATGAATCATAATGTCTAATAGTGTTGAGCATAAACGTAATGAAGTGGCTTGTCAACTACGAAATATGCTTTATTTGCTAAGCTGGGTACCATATTTTGTTGAATTGGGATTTCGCTACATTTCAATTGTTAAAGATTATAAGACTATCACATGAAGTTATTGAGATTTTTTTATGAAGTGGCTCTGCAAATCACAGAGTGTTGAGGTTGTATATGTAAGTTTCATATCGTATTAGCAAATTTTTCAACTTAGAAAATCATATCTGTTTTGCCTTTAATACCATATGCTAATGAAGATTCATGGCTTGTATGACAAAAACATTATAGAATTCCCAGTAATATGTGTATAATATCACAATTATTTGCAAATAAAGCGGTATGCTAGCATACCATTATTTTGTGGAATATCACAATTTAGTGTAAATGTCACCGCTTGCTTTCTCATACAGTCAACTATTGTTAACCCCCCCACAAAGTTGTACAATACCGCCGATATATACATGGTGTGAAAAAAAACGATTTTTGGATTTTTTGCGCCAGCCGTTTGTTGACGGTATCGATTAAGAGGAGGCAGTTTTTTAATGAAGTTTTTTTCGAAGTTTAATAGCAAGCTGGTCTTTCCCATAATTGTTCTTTGTACAATAGGGCTTTATCTTTTGCTTGTTTTTGGCATTGGTGAAAGTGGAACCCTCAGTGTCGGCAATATCAGCCAGGGGCTTGACCTTATGGGTGGTGTTAGCATCCTTTATGAAGCCGATATCCCCAATCCAAGCACTTCAGATATGAACGACGCAAATAGTATGCTTAGGGATCGTTTGGATAGGCGTGGCTACTTGGAGGCTACATCTGTTATTGAAGGGTCTCGGCAGATACGGGTCGAAATACCCGGCGTAGACGACGCAGAAGCCGTTCGGGCGGAAATCGGTGCTACTGCGATGCTTACCTTCCGCGATTTCGAAGGCAATATTCTGCTTACGGGAGCTGACGTTGAAGACGCTCGTACCGAGTTTGTTCAGGGGCGCGGCATGGGGGTTTCCCTTAGGTTTACCAGCGAAGGCACCAGGCTCTTTGCCGATGCTACCCGCGAAAATCGTGGGAGGCCTATTATGATTTATATGGACGAATATATGATTAGCGCACCAAATGTAGATAGTGTGATAACGGATGGTGTTGCTCAAATCACCGGTCAGTTTACCCGTGAAAGCGCAGACCTTCTGGCTTCGCAAATCCGGTCTGGCTCCCTGCCCTTTGGGCTTGAAGTCATAAGTATGAACTATATCGGTGCGCGGCTTGGTGCCGAAGCGTTACAGACCAGCATTATTGCTGGGATTATTGGGCTTGCACTTGTGCTTATTTTTATGGGGCTTGTCTACCGCACAATGGGGATTGCCGCTAATTTCGCTCTTATCATATATGTAGCCTTGGTCATGATTCTTGTAAGCGGGATTGGCATTACCCTGAGCTTGCCGGGTATTGCGGGGCTGATTCTCTCAATAGGAATGGCGGTGGATGCCAACGTCGTAATATTCGAACGTATACGTGAAGAAATCTCCATCGGCAAAACCCTGCGAGGAGCCATCCGCACAGGCTATCGCCGGGCATGGCCTGCTATACTTGATAGTAATGTTACTACGCTGATTGCAGGCGGAGTGTTGTTCTGGCTTGGTACAGGTCCGATTATGGGCTTTGCGCAGATGCTTATTATTGGTATCTTGGTGTCCATGTTCACATGTCTGTTCCTTACCAGGATAATCACAACTTGCTTGATAGATATGAGGCTTATAAAATCCTCGCATATTCTGCCCAAGAAATCTAAAGAAGATGAAGAATCAAAAGAGGAACCCAAAAAGCAGTCACTCTGGGCATTATTCAAATCCGAAAATCCCGAGCCACGTCCTATTGTCGAGAAGAGGAAACTGTATTTTATATTCTCCGCAGGGGTGCTTGCTCTTGGGCTTGCCTTTATGGTGTTTAACTCTGTCCGCGGCAATGGCTTTTTTAACATGGACGTGGAGTTCTCCGGCGGAACATCGTTTTTCATAGAAATGGGTCAGTCCTTTGAAAATGCCGATATTGAAGCAATAGTCCGTGATGTAACCGGGATTACCGCGCCTCAGGTACAGCAGGTCATTGGTGAAGACGCGGTGATGATTCGTATTCCGCAGGTCTATCCCGAAACCCGGCTGGCTCTTATTGACGCGATTGCAGAGCGGTATGGGCTGGAGGCTGGGGCTTTTTCATATTCCGATGTAAGCCCTGCTGTAAGTCAGGCGATGCAGCGGTCGGCTATCTTAGCGATTGTGTTTGCGTCCCTTGGTATGCTGCTTTATATCTCGATACGATTCCGGGATATTCGCACAGGCGGCTCGGCTGTTATTGCGCAGCTTCACGATGCCTTGGTTGTACTCTGCGTTTATGGCATACTGCGTATACCGCTTAACTATGCCTTTATCGCGGTTATGCTTACGACTTTGGGATATTCTATTAATGCAACCATAATTATCTTTGACCGTATGCGTGAAAATAAGGATCGCATAAAGAAGGGCGGTCCAGGGCTACTCATCAACACCAGCGTAACCCAGACGCTCAGAAGGACTGTAATTTCCACGATTACTTCGTTCCTTGCCGTGCTCATGCTGTATATCATCGGGGTTGCGGCTATCAGGGACTTTACACTGCCAATACTGGTCGGGCTTTTATTTGGGGGATATTCCTCGGTATTTTTGTCCGGGTCGATGTGGTTTATGATGGTTAGAGGAAAGTCAAAAGCATAATAACTATATATTTTTTATACTTCAGGAGGAAAGACAATGAGCAAAAAAAGAAACAACAGCGCAAATGTAAAAGCAGAGGAAGCCAAAAGAGAAGCCAAAATTGCTGCAAGGCAAGCCGCGCAACAGGCTGAAAAAAAGAAGCAAATACAGCAAATACTCATATGGGGCGGAGCGGCTCTTGCGGCTCTTGTTGTAATCACCCTTGGTCTGCTCTGGTATTATGGCGACAACGTTGTAGCGCGTATTAACGGAGAACCCATCCGCGCAAGCGAGTTAATACCTACCCATGTGGCAACAGCCGAAGGTCAGCTGCGTGCTCGCGGTCAAGATATTGCAACCCAAGATTGGCTACGTGACCTGCGCGAAGAAACAGTGCGGGTAGTCGCATTGCCAAGAGTATATGAAGATTTTGGTCGTGGAATAGGGCTTTCCTTTGAAGAAGGCACAACGGATCAGACAATAGTCCACAATGTGACCCAGGCGATAATAAGTGACCCTGCAATTTTTGCACAGTTTGAAAGATATGTACCCGAAGGGCAGACCCTCGAAGAGGTTGAGGCCGCACATGCTGAAACAGCAATCATAAGCCAAGCCTTTGAACAGATAGCACTGGATATTTTCCATCGTGCAATTGCCGGTGAGGATTTCGATGAGCTGATGGCAACCTATGGGGAAGACCCAGGAATGGAAGGCAATCCAGACGGGTACACCTTTGGGCTTAACCAAATGGTGGAGGAGTTTACCGAAGGTACCCTCGCGCTGGAGATCGGAGAAATCGGTCTGCCGGTAAGGTCTCAATTTGGTTGGCATATAATCAAGAGAGTTGAACCGGATCCAAATAATATTCTAAACGATGCTGATATACCGGAAGACGAGTTACTTGGGGCAAAGCATATATTAATTGGAGACAATACCCCAACTCTGGAGCAAGCAATAGCCGAGCATGAAGCCGCAGAAAGAGGCAGGATGAATCACGCAATACAGATGGGCTTTATGACACTTTTGGAAGACGCGGACTTGGTGTTTAGACGTGCACTTAACAGAGTAGATGTGAGAGGGACTTCCCCTCCTGAAATAGAAGTTTGGTAATATAATACTACCGGGTGAATTCAATTAATGTTATTAAGCTAAGTCGTGAACCACGTCAATTTAAAAGCGTGAGCGAAGCGAAGCAATCCAACCCATGCAAATACTGGATTGCTTCGTCGCTTCACTCCTCGCAATGACGAGTTGGAATCTTTAACTTAATGACATTGGAGTTTAGTTCGCCCCTACATATAGCAATCTTGTTTAAAACGGTCTTCAACCGAGTCGAGACCGATATAAAACAGAACTGCTTTAAATATTGTGTTCTTGCTTTGCGACCGGAGGTTACCATGAAAACCACAAAGAAGTCATTGGCTTGCTGGCTGCTCCTGGTTTTGATTTTCACATTTGCGGCATGTGGGGCTGCTCAGGATACCGAAAATCCTGAGAATATCATAAACTCGCCCGAGCCTCCCCATGAGATTTATGCCAATGTACAGGAAGTAAGCTTCGAGGCTTTGGTTGCGCGGGATTACTATGTACTTCCCGAGCCTAAGCTTGAAGGGGAAATGAGCGTGGAAGAAGCTCTGCAAAACCGCCGTTCTCATAGGCGTTTCAGGGATGAAGCTCTATCTGCTCAGCAGGTATCCCAGCTGCTATGGGCAGCATACGGCATAACCCTAGCCCGTCCTGGCGGAGGGCTTCGTACAACGCCGTCTGCCGGGGCAACTTTCCCGTTGGAGGTTTATGTAGTGATCGGTAATGTCGCGGAGATATATCCCGGAGTATTCCGATATGATTCATATAACCATATTCTGCTGAGATTACAGGAAGGTGATATACGCGAAGAGCTTGCCGCGGCGGCTCTGGGTCAGCAGTCGGTAGCTCATGCTCCGATGGTAATATTCTACTCGGCAGTAAGGCAGCGCATAACAGAAATCTACGGCGACCGAGGAGTGAGATATGCATATATGGAGCTCGGGCATTCCGCACAAAATGTATATCTGCAAGCGGAAGCGTTAGGGCTTGGCACGGTTGCGATAGGGGCGTTTTTTGATGATAGGCTAGGCGAGATTTTTGGGTTGGGAGATGAGGAGGTTCCGCTTTATCTTATGCCGGTTGGATGGATTAATTAGGCAAGACAGGCATATACATATATAAATTTATCTCCAACTCAACGAGGTGCCATCTATGAAATTATCCTTAGGCCTATTCCTACTGCTGATTCTCTTTGCCGCCTGTGGGCGAGATGATGATGTTGGAGGTCGCCTTCCCATGGTTGTCACTCAGTGGGATGATGAAAACGAAATCCTTAACTGGTTTGAGTATGGGGATTATAGAGAGTACATACAAGTTCCTGTTGCCGACAGCTTGGGCGGTCTTGCACGTATCGGGGACGATTTTCCTGTGCCTCGGGCAATGGCTGCTAAGATGCTTTCTCTTGCTGCTGTTGATCTTCAGTCCATTGAGGCTTGGGCACGATATCCTGCGATTTTCTTTGCCGATGTTAGCCCCGACCATTGGTATTTTAGGTTTGTAAACGCGGTATATGTACTGGGTCAAATGTCCGGCTATGGCGAGAGCTTTCGCCCAAGGGACATGCTTACCCTTTATGAAGCGCAGTTGCTTATGTCCGCATTAAACCCAGGTGGCCCTGGGCTACTTGTTACGGATGAAAACCGCAGCCTTCCCATTTCCTATGCCCTATGGGTGGACTTGTTTGTCCGCTACCTGACAGACACAGGCAGTTTGGACGTGTTGGAAACCCTGGAAATCATCCCCGTTGTTCATGACGGCACTGCCGAGCGGGTTGCCACCAACCATGGCAGCTTTTCGAATTCGGGAATCAACATGGACTTTTTTATAGACACAGAAATAAAAATACTAACTCGCGACGGAGAATTAGTCGCCATTCTTGGGCAGATATCAGCCGAGCCTATCCTGCGCAATGTGTTAATCATTGAATCGGATGACATTGGAATCACGATTATGCTGGGCGGAGCCATTCGCAGCTATGTATTTGCGGATGGAGTCAGGCTCCCGCTTGATGGTACTGTCATTGCGGATATTCAAATATCAGGAACAGAAATAATAGCTATGACTCCGTCGGATACTGTTATACGCGGTACCCTTGAGCAGGTTGGTTCGCGCCGTATCGTGCTGCGGGAATGGGGCGCGCTGCCGCTAAGGACGCAGTTTGCGGTGTATTCGATGATTAACGGAATACGTACCGCGGCTGATCTTATAGTCGGAGCCAACATAGCGGATTTTCACATGGTAGACGGCGCAATCGGGGCAGCAGTTATCACCGATATGGCTTCGCCGGAGAATATTCGTGTGCTAATCGGCACCGATAATTTAGCCGGGCTGATACATGAAAACGTACGCATAACCGCAACCGGCTCATTTACCGTGTCTGGAACAGTAGAAAAATCTTTAGCCGGTGGAGAGGTTTTCGCCATTTCGGAATACGATCTTGCAAATGACAGCCGCATTTATATCAGCCCGGACAGCTCCGAGTCTCTATTGGAAATCATCGGTCTAGTTCGCAACCAAGAACGGGCACTATATCGAGGTATTTTTGAAATCGCAAGGGCTGAGGGTGGTTTTATCATAGTCAATGAGCTATCTCTGGAGGAGTATCTATACGCCGTAGTCCCCAGCGAAATGCCCTCATTTTATGGATTAGAAGCCGCAAAAGTGCAAGCAATAACCGCCCGTACCTTTGCAATTCACCAGTTCTACGAAAATAGATTCCGAGCCTTTGGTGCGCATGTAGACGACTCCGTGATTAGCCAAGTCTATAACAATATCGCGGAAAACGATATTTCTCGGGAAGCGGTGCGCGCAACGGCAGGGCTTGCGCTGACAGTAGGCGGAGAAATCGTGCTTGCAAATTACTTTTCGACATCGGCAGGAGTGACGGCAAACTCCGGTGAGGTATGGGCAGCGGGAAGTCAGTTCCCGGCGGCAACACCACCTCATTTGACAAGCCATCTCCAATTTGACGCAAGTGAAATAAGTGACCGGGCATTACGTAGTGCAGCCCATGATTTAAGCCGAGAAGAAAACGCCGATCTATTCTTTAGAAGCTGGGATATCCCTGCCTTCGAGCGAGAGTTACCCTGGTTTCGCTGGTATGTACGTATGACAGTAGAAGAGCTTTCTCAAAGCATAAACGCAAGCCTAGCCTCCAGGTGGCAGGCAAGCCCCGCAATGATACATGCCTTAGATGCAGACGGTTTCCCCACCGGTACCAACCCCGGTAATATAGGCAAACTCACAAACTTGGAAATAACCCGCCGAGGTCAAGGCGGCAATGTAATGGAAATAATAATAACCGGCACCGAGGGTGCGGTAAGGGTACAAACGGAGTTTAATATAAGAATCCTGCTAGCCCCAAGGGCAGCAACCGTTACCAGAATAAATGGCACCGAAGTAACAAGTCTAAATCTAATGCCCAGCGGCTTTTTCTCTATTGAAAAAGAAACCGACCAAGCAGGCAACTTAGCAGCAATAGCCTTCCACGGCGGAGGTCACGGTCACGGCGTAGGCCTGAGCCAAAACGGAGCACATGTGCTTCTTCAATTGGGGTATACGTATAGGGAAGTGCTTTTGCATTATTATCCTGGGGTAGAGATCAAACATCTTCAGGCTGCTGCATTGGAATAGTTTATTATCGAAACCTCAGATAAGGTATTTTTCGTCGCAGAAATTATCTGCTCAAGTTTTTTTCCAACATCAAGCATGTATGCAATCGCACCACACTGTGTGCATACACGGCATGGAACGTTCTTAATTACCACAATGCACGATCCAATATCTGTACAGTGGGTAGTAATGCTATCTTCCATGTTGTCCTTGCAAAAGAAGCATGTCATTGTGATACCACCTTTCTTGTTTTGAGGTCACTTTCCCATTTTTCTGGATCAGGAAAGTAAGCCGTTATAAGCCATACAAATCTACCACCTACACCAATAACAGCGTGCAAGGGAGTTTTGTTGTTGGTATAGCCCAATATTAGCGCACTGGGATGTGGATAGTCATTCGGGTACTGTTCTATTATTTCCCCTGATGATATCGCTGATTCTATGTCATCAAATATTATCCCGCGCTTTCCTATGCTATCAAGAAAATGCTGAGTTAGAGTAGCTGCTCCGCTATCGTACAAAACGATAATTTCATTTATATCTATCATTTATACCATCCTAATACAATGACATCTCGGAAAATCAATTATACAGCAGGTGTTTGGTTTGTTCAACAAAAACGCCCCTATCCAAAAGGACAGGGGCGTAAGTTATCATTTATATTTCACAGCTACTACTTAGCATTCTTTCTCCGACCAAGTATTTTGACCGCAACAATCGACCCGCCGGTAAGCACCAGCACGCCCATGATATTGAGCAGTCCAAACGCGCCGGTTTGGGGGTTGGGGCGATTTCCTGCTGGGGCAGGGGTGGGGCTTGCCGCCGGCCCTTCAATGCGGTTCCAGATTGCATTGAGGGTTACATCACTGCTTACGGTAAGTGGCAGTGATACAGGGTTGCCGCCGATTGACCAGCCGCCAAAGGTGTATCCCGCGCGGCTTGGGACATTGGTAAAGCTGTTGATTGTAAAGCCGCTAGGACCCATGCGCAATCCGTCTTCACCTGCAGGGAAGCTGCCTGCGCCAGGGTTGAAAGTGGCGACATATTGGGCAGTGCGGGTGTTACCGCTACCGGTGTTGCTATTTCCTGATGATTGCCCAGTGTTAAGGACATAGGATACAAAGGCTGAGATAGCGGAGTCAGTATGGGTGATATCGTTACCGATTGCCCGCACCTGGATGAGGTGTGTACCTGCCCCGAGGTTGAGATTGGCGAGATTAAAGGATAACCCGCCGATAATACCCGCAGTGCTGGGTTGACCATTGACGTATATCCGGTAGCCGGTGGCGTTGGGTACGGCGTTCCAACTGAGAATGTGGTTGTTGATTGCTAGGTTTATCGGTGTATTTAGAGCGGGCAGGGTACTACTTGTATATTGTACAAATGTGCTGAGATATGAGTCGGAATTGTCTACACCGGTAGATACCGCGCGTACCCCGATAAGATAAGTGCCGGAGGTAAGCCCAAGGTTGGCAATCGGGAAGCTGCGAGCGGTAGGCCCTACCATGTGTTGTGAGGCTTGTCCATTTACATAGATTCTAAATCCTACAAGGTCGGGATGCCCTGTGGTTGGGAAGTCCCAATGGAGGGTTGGATTGCCTGTTATGCGGACGTTGGTTGGCGGGGGTAGGGGAGGGACAGCATCGTAGAAGCGGCGAACCTCGCTAAGGTATGACGTAACTGAGCCAACTACTGCCCTAACCTGGATGTCGTAACCCGCTCCGCCTCTTGTGAGGCGAGGATTGTTGAGGGTTGCGAGGTCGAAGGATGGGCTGGTTATGCTAAAGGTAGAGGTATTAACATTTGAGATTACAGCTCGGCGTGTGTTGTTAACATAGATATAGTAGCGAGCAGCGTTGAATACCGGGTTCCAGCGTAGGGTAGAGTTGGTGATGCTCAAGCCTGTTGGGCGGATTGAGGCAGCTGTAATTGGTGGGATGTTTACTAAGCTTCTTGCCACGCTTAGGTTAGAGTCAGTATGGCTAACTCCGTTTCCGATAGCTCTGACTTGCACCAAATGTGTACCTACACCGAGGGGTGGGGCAAGGTGATCAAAATTAAAGCTTAGAGTTGTGCTAGTGACACTAGCAACTTCCTGCCCGCCAACATATATGCGATATCCAGTTGCATTTGGAACTGCAGGCCAGGTTATTGTGGAGCCTGATAGGGTTACTACGGGTGTGGCTAGTTGGGGGATTGTGTTGCTTGCCCAGTTGGCCGTGATGGTGACTGGCTCATCTGGCATAGTAAATGAAGTAGAATGTGCTGCTACCGGAGGTAAAGTTACTGTTGCATTACTCAATACTACAAATGCTGGTGATACTGTCCAACCTGTAAATGTATAACCAGGTCTTGCTGCGGTGAACACATTTACGGTAGACCCAATTACATGTGTAGGAGACTCATTTGCTGCATGTGCAGGTATAGTACCTGTTACTACAGCAAGTTCACCAATACGAATATGTGGGGAGTGATTTATTGATACGCTATGGGTACCTGTAGGAACGCGCCTCCAAATAGCTGTAAGGGTGACATCACTATTTGGCATTCTAAATGTTTGAACAGAATTGCGGCGGTTTGCAACTAAAATCAAGTCTGCTGGTGACACTTCCCATTGGACAAAATAATAACCATGTATTGTACCGGCATCGACAGTAACATGCTCATGACCTTGTGCGAACCTTAGACCATCAGTTGTTTGTCTGTCAATCCGTCCTGTTGGTATTGTATTGGTGGTATTGTACACCCTATTGTTAATATTTACTTGCCTTATGGGAACTGTGTATGGTGCCCAATTTGCCCATATTGTTATATTAGAATCAGGCATTCTAAACCTGTAACGGAAATTTGGACCAGCATTAACTTGTTCAAACTCTACAGTAGGAATTGATGAAAAAGAAGTAAAGTTATGACCTTGTCTTCTTCCTGAATCAATATAAACCCAAGTGCCATATTCGCGATCATTGTGACCGCCCATTACTGATTGATGACCATAATTGCCGCCAGCGTTGTTTGCACCAGGCCAGTGTGGTGAGTTTAGTAATGTTACAGTGTGCGTAGGCGTAGGAGCAGGGTTCCACTGCGCTTCAACAGTGACATTACTTTCCGGCATAATAAAATATGTTCTGTATACATTGTTAGGGTTAATTACAGGAGGGTTTGACAATGGGTATACAACACGCCAATAATGGAAAACCATCCCTTGTCTGGGAGCAGCAATCAAAGTTACTGGTTCCCCAGCACTGCGCTGTGTCGTCACCGTTTGTGCTCCTGGATATTGGCGAATGGATAAATTGCTTACCGTGGCACCGAGGGGTATCCAATTAGCCGTTATAGTTACATTGTTATCCGGCATTGTAAATTGTGCTGGTCCATTGTTTGGGAATGTTCCAACAACACCAGCCGGAGGCGACCACCCGGCAAACCTATATCCTGCAGGGGGGGTGCCAGGGTATACGCTCACACTTGCATTTACATTATGTGGATTAGTTCCAACAATTCTTGTACCACTTGGGACTACCCCTCCAGGCAAACCTACATCGCTTATGCTTACGTTATGACTACGGCGTTCCCAATTACCTGTGACTGTAATGTTTGCATTTGGCATAATAAATGTTGCAATGGTTGTAGGGGGTATTGTGACGGTCGAACCAACAACAGACCACCCTGTAAATGTGTAGCCTTCTCTTGCCCCTGCATTAATTGTAACAGAGGTGCCTTCAAAGCGGGTTACGTTATCCATTAAAAGTAGTCCGCCTTGAGATTGAAAGACCGTAAGATTGCGAGAAACAGCACCATTTTGCACCCATCTTGCGGTTATAGTAACTGGGTGCGAAGGCATATTAAAAGTTTCTGATTCATTGTTAAGAGGATGATTCAAATGAGGGGTAACATCCCATCCAGAGAAAGTCCAGCCACTTCTGTAGCCAGCCTCTAGTATTACTGGACTCCCGGGAGAGCGAGAACCTGAAATAGTTTGACCCGCAGGTCGAGCAGTACTACTTCCTGCAAATCCTAGAGCAGGGTAGTTTAGTATTGTCAATTGTTGATTTGCCACAGGAGGTGGATTCCAACGGGCTATAACTTCTATATGGCGACCACCTGGTGGCATGGTGACTGTGACACTACCATCGGTTGTGTTATGCACAACGTGTGTTGCTACCATATTGCCCTCAAGACCGATGAAATGCCACGGAGGATTTGCAGCAGTATATCCAGGTCTTAATGGGCGTTGAATTGTCACGCTGTCACCTGGTGCAAGCTGATGGACTGCATAAATTCCCGCTACATCAGTCCATATGGGACTAGTGGCAGTACCGGCATTTACCTGCGATCTTACGTTTACATTAAATGTTTGCGGGGGAGGGGTGGGATCAGGAGCTAAAACAGTGAACTGTACAATAAGCACATGTTGAGGACCGCCACTTCCTGGACCTTCGAGATAAAGTCGTGCTTGATGAAGCCCTGGCGGTAAACCGTTACGTGGTGTTATGGTAAAATAAGCACTACCATCACTTGCCAACGTTGCACCTGACATAGGGGTAATAATAAATGCATCAGTAGTAGTTGGTCGAGTTGACCAGTATTGGAGGATGTTGGGTCTTGTTATTGAGGTTTCTCTATCGTTATCAACTCTTATTGTAATAGGTTGCGATTGTGTTGCGAGATGGGATTGTGCAGCTGGAAATACATACGTTCCAGGGCGGCTACATGTTGTTGCTGATGTGGCGGAATTTATTGTAACCACACGCGCGAGATAGTGTGTATCTGCCGATACAGATACAGACATCCCGTAGAAAACCCCCAACATAATACAAAGCGACAAAACCATCGCCATGCATTTTCTTAATCTTTTCATTCTAATAAATCTCCCTTCCAAAATATACATAATTATATAAATCCCCAACCATCCAAAGGCTAGGGTTTAGTACTGCCAATTTTATTTTATGTGCGTGGTAGCTTGTCCCTATGTGAAAATCAGGGATTATGTCTCCTTGCTTCACAATAACTCTTGCCCTACAGATTCTTCTAGAAAGCCTTAATCATATCTGTCTTATTTTCATAACCCTATAGAGATACCATGCGAAGTCTTTTGATTGTAGGTGCAATCACCAGAATATTACCCTTCATTGCTATCTCCATTTCATCGCCAATGTTAATAATAGCACTTAATAAATACCCCTTGGAATCCCATCAGCGACTCAAAGCGGTGATATAGCATGAACTGGCAAATAAAGTGGTAACCGGTGCTTCAGATAAAACATTTTTATCTGTCCTATCCATACGCCATAACCACCCCCGAAAATAAATTTCGTTCTTTATATGTATTTTGTGCGCTTGGGCATAGTGCCCTAATTTACTCCAATTTCTTTTATGCTATCCTATTATTCGCACACACAGATGATACCATTATATTTATTTTTTTGCAATAGGTGTGGATTTTTTTATTATGAATTTAGGGTTGGTATAATGGAAAGGTAATATGGCTTTTCGCACATCTGACAACGTTATGCATTCAGAACACTTTCTCTATAATCTGCTCTGATAAAGTGCCCGCTTGGACTTTCATATATTCTCGTGCAGACAAAAAAATCGCCTCATGGTATTGATTATGTTTTTAGTATAGCCCTCATAAAATAAAGCCCGAAGCGGGTTGCCTCGGGCTTTGCATTTATAGCTTACTGCCTACCAACCCAAATCCCAAAACAAATCCTCCAACCGGTCAAGCAATTCATCGCCCCAGCGATCTATATTTATGAAGTTTATGTCCGCTCCGGCGTTATTGTCTGTTGTGGTGTAGATTTCTAGGTCTAGCGTTGAGCCGTTCCAGTCGTCTTCGTGGTGGAAGGCTAGGCGGAAGGTTTCGCCATCGGTAGTGAAATTACCTGATAGCAGCTCCTCGTCCCATGTGCCCCAACGACCTATTTCTTCTAATGAGAAGGTGAAGCCGCCGGTTGTGGGGTTCCAGTCTGAGGTTATTGTGAATACTTCGTCATGCTCATGTTCAATTTGCCAGATATTAACATGCCTGCCGTCCTGTCTCTCAATATCCCAAAAGGCATTGAACGAATAGGTGCCCCATGAGTCGGTTACACTACCGGTCAGTGCCCATCTGTCTGTTGCGGAATTGCCGAAGTTCATGGCTACTCGGAATGAAATCGAATCGCCGTCTACCGTAAGATTTCCTCTTAGCGCAACCTGGACAAGTCTGCTGCCTCTTCCTATATAAAATGAAAGAGTAATACGACCGCGTAGATTATCCTCAATTTCCTGTACTCCCCAACGGAGCTCTCTGATCATGCTGTCGAAGGCATTATTGCCATACATCGTTGTGTACATTGGTGAATCAAAAAGGGCTCGTATGGTGTCATCATTTTCTAGCATGTCAATCCATGTGTTGAGGAGTTCGACAAGATCTGAAATGGTTATTGCATAGTCTACACGGCGGGCTGTGATTGTTTCAAAGCCTACGCGGACTTCCTCGCCCCTTTCGGAGCCGCTTTCCGCATCAAGCAGGAAGCTGGTAAAGGCTTCTATATAGGGTTTAAGCTCTTCCATGGAAGTGTTGCCGCGTGTAATCCAGGAGCCGATTTCTTCAACGATATCGGAAACCATATTCATATCGCTTTCCAGTATCCCTAGTGCTCTGCCGAAGGGGACAATGTCTTGTCTAAAGCTGTCGAATCTGAAACCATAGTAATTGTCACAAAGATTTGGCGACCCAAACGCAACCCTTTCCGGGTTTATGTAGGCCGCAAAGCTTACATTGGGGCTGCTGCTTACCTGCATGTTTCCACGGAGAGCCATGTTATTGGTGCGGGCATTGCTGGTGAGACTGAAATGCCCGTTGTAGGTATCAGTTTCGGTTTCGTCTGTCCACCAATTACGCCAGATGCTGGTATAGTCAAATGCAACGTTGACAGTCCCGTTTTCCAGGCTACCCATTACCAGTTCAAAGGCTTGGAGCGGAGATGTGGCAAGACGTTCAGAGAGCTCGCTGGTCGAGTTGTTGACCGCACGGCTAACGGCTAAGGATGGGCTTGCAAGCAGCCGAAACCCAAACATCCCGCCGACAGCCAAGGCAGCAACCAAAAGACAGGCAGCCGCAATCGTTACACCACGGCGTTTTCTTGCTGGCTCTGGTGTTGTGGGTTGAGCAAATGTTTGCTCCCTGTAAGTAGTAGTTTGAAATGCCGGGGGCAGCTCGGAAGTGGGTGTGGCTTCCTTCGGCTGAAAATACTCTTCGTGCTGAGGTTGATACTCGCTGAAACCAGTACCGCACTTGCCGCAGAAGCGTGCCCCCTGGTGCTTAGTAGTACCGCAATTTACACAGAACATTGTATTCCTCCTCGCTATTAATTGTTAAATCTATGTTACAGAAATTATATCATAGTTATATGGCAGACTCCACCCTATTTTCATGACGAAAATATAGCTGTAAAATTGGTATGCTAGCATACCGCTTTTTATTTTTGCAGATAAAAAATCCTGATAATAAGCGGGGTTTAAAAATTGCAGGTAGGTCTATCGTTTGATTACTGTATTAGTTGACTAGTACAGTGATACAGTAGTTTTTACATGTGAGCACTAATAAAATTGCCCCTTGCAAAAAAAATAATCATATGATAATATCCCCTCCGCTGGGGCAACAAGCTCTATGCGTCCTGGGAGGATTCCCGAGTTGGCCAAAGGGGGCAGACTGTAAATCTGTTAGCATCGCTTTCGAAGGTTCAAATCCTTCTCCTCCCACTCGGAATATAAAACCATCTTGCTAATGCAGGGTGGTTTTTGTTTTGCAAGAAATTTTGTGGGAAGTTGTACATATCTTTTAAAAAATGTATACTCATGTCATACAAAATACACAAAGCAAAACAAGGTGAGGATGTAAATCTCTCCCCGCCGAAGGCGGGGGGAGATTCACGGTGTTCTTGCTTATATTATACAAAATACACAAAAGAAATGAGCATACAAATGAACTTGAATCAAAGTCATGACCCCAAGCTTATTTATGTCGCCGATGACGACACTTATATCCGGGAGGCTCTTAAAACCTTTTTGGAGAACGCCGGATACTCTGTTCAAGCCTTCGAAAATGGGGAGGCGCTTCTTACTGCATTTAATGAAACAGCATCTGATTTGGTAATCCTTGATGTAATGATGCCGGGCATTAATGGTTTTGCCGTGTGTAAAGCACTGCGGCAAGTTAGTCATGTGCCTATTTTTATGGTCACAGCTCGGGATTCGGACTTGGATTATCAGACCGGTCTGGATATTGGAGCCGATGATTTTTTTACCAAGCCCATTAGCCCAATGACCGTCACCATGAAAGTAAAAGCCATGTTTAGACGGATTGCTTACGAGCGCGCTGCTGTTAAAGCAGAGCTTGCAGGAGAAAATTATGAAGTTTCTTAAAAAGATAAGCCGCAATCTGCGGTCTAGTATTTTGCTTACTTTTTCGTTGCTGATATTTTTTTCGTTCACATTAGTAGGTTTTGGTATCAATATAGCTTCGCGGCAGTATATTTATAGCTCAGCTGTCAATGCGCTGGTGGATGCTATGAGTGCTCATATAGAGGGGCTTAGCGTTGATGCTGCTACGGATGTTTTTTTCCCCCATGTCATTGCTCGGGGTAATACAGTTAATACCTTTCATCGCAATTTAGGGCATTTCTGCGTTGACAATGAAATGCAACTGACCGGTACCGCTCATGTCGCATACTCTGTTGTGCGGGATATTACCGGTGTCTTAGCAGCCGAAGGTGCAGACCTAACTCGACTATACCCTAGGCGTATTCGGGTTGGGAGCACGATTTACTATGTCGCTGCCGTGCGCGAAATGGTTGTAATAAATCCTCCTGCCACATATACAATTTATTATATTAATGTAACGGATCTTCAGCGTTTTACATCCAACATCAATATGCGGATTGTAGGGCTTGTCGCAATGATTTGGTTTGCAACCATGCTGATGTCTACCTATCTTGCCGGGTCGCTTGCAAGACCGCTTAAAAATTTAAGCAAGTTTGCTGGGCAAATAGGGCAGGGGGATTTCACCCCCAATCCTGTAAGCTTTATAAACGAGGAATTCGAAGAGCTTAACCAAAGCCTTAACCATGCCGCAAAGCAGCTTGCAAAGTATGACAATGACCAAAAGGCCTTTTTCCAGAATGTGTCCCATGAGCTGCGTACCCCTCTCATGTCCATAAAAAGCTATGCCGAGGGCATAAAATACGGCGTAATGGATGAGAAAAAGGCTGCTGATACAATACTGGAATGCACCAACCGTCTGACGGAAATGGTAGGAGATATTTTATATGTATCGCGGATAGACAATATAACCCCGCCAATGATGGAAGAGGTTAATTTTACTGCGCTTGTCGAGGAAAGGGTTGCTGGGCAGAAGTCGCTGGTCGAAGGCAAGGGGCTCTCTGTAGAAATAAAGCCCGATAATCGCCCGATTATGATTTCATGTGTAGCGTCATATATTGAGCGTGCTGTGGATAATCTGATCTCCAATGCAATCCGCTATGCAGAGTCTACTATTATATTAGAAGTAACCGCTACGGATACCAAGGCAGTCATTCGTGTTATTGATGATGGCCCCGGTTTCGAGCCGGACAAGCTTCCCCATGTGTTTGAGCGGTTTTATAAAGGAAAGAACGGGCTTACAGGCATAGGGCTTTCCATTGTAAAATCCGTTGTAGAGCAGCACAAGGGGACAGCCACTGCCGAAAACGGTGAAAAAGGCGCGATTTTAACGATAAGCCTACCCAGACTGTAAAGGAAGATATCATATGCCAGTATTATTCCCTCCAGAGGAATTCAACAAGCTCAAGGAGCACCTAGTGCTCTACCGCTGCGCGCTTAAAAACATGACCACCCGAATGGATATATTATTAGAAGATTACGGGAACCTTCAAACCGTCAACCCAATCGAGCATATAAAATACCGCCTTAAAACCGCAGAGAGCATAGCTGCAAAGCTACAGCGGCTAGGCTGCCCCCTTACGGCCGAAAGCGCAAAGGTGAATCTCTCAGATATCGCAGGGATACGCTGCATTTGCCCATATGCTAAGGACATCCCTGTGATTGCGTCTGTGTTAAAAAGCCAGTCCGACCTGAAAATTATCAGCGAAAAGGACTATGTTTCCAAGCCAAAGCCCAGCGGCTACCGGAGTTATCATTTAATATTTGAGGTGCCGATTTTCCTTTCATGCACAAAGGAAACTCTGCCGGTGGAGGTGCAAATTCGTACGCAATCCATGGAT
>Ga0131853_10009420_pt1 | contig 17866 bp, 12 predicted proteins | sample TergutLab28metaG_FD_92764 | JGI IMG/M metagenome (GOLD analysis project Ga0131853, IMG submission 92764) | Labiotermes labralis P1 segment gut microbial communities from Petit-Saut dam, French Guiana - Lab288 P1 (version 2) (version 2) | ecosystem: Host-associated > Arthropoda: Insects >... | reverse complement strand
CAGGCCACGTTGGAGGGAAGTAGCTGTACCAGTATTATGACCTGTACCGGAGGTTGCGGTTACAGTTTTTAGTACTCCTGATGATGGGTGCTGTGACACCCGAAACATGTAGAGTGACTTTGCTTTAAATAAATATCTGCATACTGTTGCATCTGGTTGGATTTTTATTAACATTGAATTACGATGCACGGAACCATGAGTTTAAAATAAAGAACACGCGCCATCGGAAGCATTGTGTGCAAGTGATGTGGTGATTTGCGTTGTTGTCATTATTGTTATTATTGGTAAACTATATTTCAGCCCCTTGTATGTTCATACTGAATAATAAATTGTTTATTATAAACAAACATATGCTAAAATAAGTACTGTAAATTTATATTAAAATTACTCCGACTTGTTTCGGTGTTAGTACACCATCTACAGGGAGTTTATAAACACATTACTACATTGTATTTTGTCATTTAATGATTTATGACTTTAGCAAACACGACTTGTAAACTCCCTAAAGATGGTGTATTAACACCGAAACATCTCAGAGTAATTTAATATAAATTTACAGTACTTATTTGTGCATATGTTGGTATATAATAAGCAATTTGTATTTCAGCTCATTGGCATCTATTACGAATTAAATACGGTGGTGTCGACATTCGTTGGACTTTTTAAAAATAAATTGTGTGTTCAAGCATGGTGGCGGCAAAGAAAAGAAACGCATACTTGTACATGGACTGAAGAAGGTGTCTGTCTATATTTGAATCAAAGGGGTTAACGTGAACTAGGAGGGATTGAAACAGAATGGGACAAATTCCCTTCGGTCTGCGCCGATGATATTAATTTAGTGGTAGGAAGCACAACGTGCTGTAAATAAAACATAGGCGTCATTATTCGCCAGTAAGCAGGTTGGTCTGAAAGTAAAGTACGAGAAGAATATGTGTATATTCATATCCCGGAATAGCATTCAGGAGAGAATCGCAACGTAAAGATAGCTAGTAAGTCCTTTGAAATTGTGACAAACTGCAAATATTTGGGAAGAACAGTATCAAGACAAAATTGCACGCATGAGAAAATTGGCAGAAAATCAAACTCGCGGGATGCCTGCTATATTTCGTTCCAGAATCTTTGTACTGTACTGTACTGTATTTTTTATTGGTGTGAATATTGAACATACGCTGAGGGTGTTTGAGTACTGGCTAGAGAATGCATTTTCGACTGAGATAGAAGATAACAGGATTCCGGAGAAAAGTGCGTAATGAGGAGCTTCCTTGTTGTAGTCTTACCAGATATTAGTATAATGTTATCAAGGGGGTGAGCTGGATGAGGCATGTGGCATATATTGGGCGGAACAGAAATCCTTGCAGGGTTTTGATGAGGAAACCTGAATGAACGAGACCACTTGGAAGACACGCGTGGATGGGATATAATATTAAAATATATCGGATGGAATTCTGTGGACTGGATTCGTCTGGCTGATGATGGGGGTATTTGGCGTGCTGTTATGAACATGATAGTAAACGTTACGATTCCATGAAGTGCTGGGGATTGCTTCCCCTTTGAACACTCTAATTTAGACGTTCTTTAAGACTTACACTGGATCCAGGAATGATATTATGTAATCCTGGTAGCATTGTAATGTTTATTACGCCTTGCCATTTAATGTGGCGGTTCATGAGCACTGCAGGCCGCTCGCACTGACATTTCGACATGCCTGCCATGCAGCATTTAACTGATTTCTTCACGTTACTTTCTGTGAGATACTGACTGAATATTCATATGTAATGTGGATGAATTTTAGTCTTCAAGTGCTCGTTAACGTGTGACTAAAATTCTTCCTTCTTTCAAGGTCAACATTGAACGACTGAGGCATTCGAACGGCATGTCAACTGCTGTAAATAAATTAAATAGTGTTCCCCGTGTACAAAGAATGCAGTTAGTACCACTATTTTTTTGTTGTAGAAACATTGTTCTTTTTACATAAACAAGTAATGTTTATTTGCTTCACTGTTGGAACAATTTATGAAACACAACGGATTGTCTTCTGTGGATATTAAATGTTGTTCTCAGTTTGCAATCAAAGGTTTTACTTTCCCCCTTTTTACTGCCAAACGGTAATCAATACGGCCATATGTTACGTCATTCCACTGGCACTGTATAACGTATATAGCAAGACGATCAAGTTACCCAGAAAGCAAGCGGGGTGTTAATGCCAGTGAATGATTATAAGGAATATTTCTCTCAGTTGTGGGTGGATGTGAAAGTATGTACACCAAGAGTGAGATGGTTTAAGTTTGAATCATAGGCTTGTTTCTTTAACCATCCTGGGGTATACAGATGTGTTGGGCAGAGAATGATTAATGTTGTCATCGTCTTACCCAGCGACCTACAGGCACGTGGTTTGGTGCCTTATGCGCGCGCTTTAGTTCATTTGCCGGTTTGCGTTGTTATTTAACTCTCGTGTGACAGTGACCTGTCACGTTGTAGTTGAGGAACTACATAGAGCACACAGCTGTTTGTGTTTGGAAGGAGGTCAAGGTTGCCGATTGCAAGTAGTTTTAACGTAATATTAATATCATTGAAATTCCCGACGCCATGCCATCTGTCGGAGCAGGATTACGATGCGTCATCCCTTTCCCTCACCAACCCCACGTTTAATTCGAGTCGCTCCTCCTTTGTCTGACTTGTGTGGCGTGTTTTGGGACAGTTACTGTTTTTGTGTTGCCACGTGTGAAACAACTGGCCTTCTACCAGTGTGTCATGATCGTTGCCTTATTTCTGGATGGCATTACATAATACACACAGAAGGAACCCGTAATTGAAAAAAAATGTCAAGGGGTTTAATGTGATCTGTACGTGGCTTCAGTAACAGTCTGAGAGTGGTTGATAAATCGGTAGTGTTGTGCATTTCAGGACGAGTGGAAGAGAGCCCGATAGACACTTTTGCTTCTTGCTGTTTACGTCTGCCTCTCGCTGCTCGCAACCCTGTGTGCGCAATCAGAAGTTACGATCCATTTTATTGATTTAAGAATACAGCGGATCGAAAGGCGTTTCAAATCAGAATTGTTGATCTTGAGGACCTTAGCAGTTCATCATACTCGCGTTACTCCACTTTTGAGTGACGTGACGTTTCATGGAGGTTGACACTGGACCGATACGAACTAAAATGAAATTTCTGCACAGCTTCGTTCACACAGAGCAGTACCAGTTTTCGCAAAAAGCCGTTAGGTACATGGTATTTGAGTCCTGCTGTTATCGGAGCAAGGATTTAGAATTTTGTACCTCCGTTTTGAGAGTAAGCAGTTTGCCCAAAACGTTTGAACGTAAGTGTCAAGTCATTGGCTGTATTTAGAAGACGGCGTAGATGGCAGAATGTTAGGTATTGCTATGTCAGGTGAGCGGGATTCAATTTGCTGGATTTTCTGGACGTGGTGATGAGCCGCCCAAGGCAAGGAATTTAACAGCCCTGTGATATCAGTGAATTCAGTAGGACACGCTGAGAGCACCGGTTCGAAGAATGTGTATTATTTATTTTTCTTATTTGACGGTAGATCTTGCAATCTGGCAAAACGCTGCTTCCATTATCTTAACAGACGAGTTCTGTGCGATTTCACTCTTTCATTCCAGGAAGCCGGGGTGAGGGGGAGGGGGAGTCGTTATTACTTTCAAATAAGCTGCGATCGTTTCGATCCCATATTTTTCCTGTTTTCAGTACCCAGTTACTCTACCGTTGGACGCTATTTGCTCTCTTCAGTCGAAGAAGCGTCGTTACATGCACGGAAAATGTGTATCATCACTGAGCAGGAAGTTCACTGAACTTACTTCACCGTCGCCACAAACTTGGCATTTATTCAGCGACATTTCCGGTGTCAGACTTTTGTAATTCGTCCGTTCATCGCCGTAGGAAGTTTCTAAATCTGTTCTCCATTTGGGTTTGTACAGGGTGAGCATAAAGTCCTTCCCTGATTACAAACATTTGTTATTGACGCCATTTTTTACACTAGCAGGTTATGCAACTGTAACATAACAATAAAGACATGACATAAAATTTTAGAAACTATCTTAAGTAATGGTAAAACAAAGTTTGTATTCCACTTAGTTTTCTTGTAATAAATGTTTGTAATCAGGGAGAGACTTTATGCTCACCCTGTAGTTCAGTGTTTCTTTTATATATCGTGTCTTGCATTCTGATGCAGTCCGGTGGCATAGTCTGTGACATATTTTTGCAGTGCAGGATCATTTAATCTGTTTTTATGCGTTCGGTTTGCTGTTTGCCCAGAGCTTCGCCGTATCGAGTCGTTGGACATGCTTTGTACGTTTGGCTCTACCGTCCATCTCCTGTTTGTATTTCTGGTTTGATTCTCTGACCTCTGGCGCCCAGTATCATCCTACTCTATCGGAAGGAAGCACAATAAAAGGAAGCCATAATAGTGATATCGTGCCCGTATATTGTAGCTTTAAAATTAGGCCTTAATCGCTGAAATTACGAAATGGATAGTGGGTGAAATGAGCCCGGATAGTGTAGTCAGTACAGCGACTGGCTGCGGGCTGGACTGTCCGGTGTTCGAAGCCCGGCGGGGTTAAGACTTTTCATGGGGTACCGGAGTTATTTCCCCGTGGTAAATTGACAGGTACGTGAAGGTGAGCCCTCATCTCCACCTGGTGTCGAGGTTAAGAATGAGTGGAAGTCTACTTCAGCTCCCCCCTACCCCCGTCTGTTGTTATGGCGTGGACATGGACAACGTTGTCTTTTATGTGTACCGCAAAGGCTTTCGATGGAATCGTATTTCTCTTCGTATGATGAAATCTCTGTTGTTTGTGGAACTCGGTCGAAATTGTTCCTTAAGGGATTTACCGTGCTGTAAGTGGTTGCGTAATATAGACCTGTAGATCTCATTCAGCTTCAGAACATTTAAGATTGCGGTCGGTTGGTTTGGGGTGGAGAGGTACCAACCTTTCGGGTGATGTGCTGCCTCAGTATTTTGCCCTGAGGATGGGGTCAGCAGTTTTATCCGAAATGTTGGTCCCAGAGGACTGTAATCTGTAAGTGTAATACAGTCTTGAACTTTAAATTTAAGAAAGTTCAACTGGGCCAACTGAAGCCAAACGGATCGACCACCTCCGTATCTCCCTCAGGCCGTTCCGGCCCACTTCGCTGTGTTTTTCTGCACTCTAGCCATTATGCTTTCACGACCGTTGGTAGTGAGAAGCGCATCAGATCTTCGCTAGTGACAAGCACTTGTGGCTAATTGATACGGGTCAGAGGGGGGCCGGTAGGAAACGCAACGTAGACTGAGACTGGGAAACCTTGACATCCGTCATCCGCACCAACCAAGGAAGGCCTTCCTAGGCTTCAGTACAGTGAAAATGTGTTGCTCTGCAGTGTAATGTGTGTACATGCACTCTTGGCGTCTTCTTTCTTTAGGGTTCGTGGAAGTTCCTGGAAGCCTCGATCACCTATTCTGGAAGAATATTGCTGTGTGGTCCACATGCCATGAGCGATCGTGTGTGTGTGTGTGTGTGTGTGTGTGTGTATATATATATATATATATATATATATATTTCTTCGTCCATAAGCAAACAAAGGATCTTCGAGTTCAGGAACTTTTTTTGCGGTATTTCCGTACCCCTTTTGTCTCTCACACCGTGCCATGCTTTACCACCGGGATTTGACATTTCAGCGATTATTCCACGTACACTTTCATATGCCTGCAATGGGTGCACAGAGATTACTTGTAGGCTGTAGGCGTATTGTGGATGCACAGTCGCAGAGAACCCATTGTTTAATATCTAAACGCAGCTTGGGAATAGGGCTTTCCACTGTTGTTTATTGTTCGAGTATAGCCTCTGTTCAAGTCCACTGCGCTAGTACAGGAGCTTAATTAAATACAGTATTGTCGAATTGTAATTTATCTTTCCTGAATACTCGAAAACTAAAATTAGACTTTCTGGTATCGTGACCGCGTGACATCTGTCGTCAGTCGACAGCTGGGGCATTTTCAAAAATGTACGGCAGTTACCCCTCTGCAGACCACTGAGTGGTCCACATGCCCTATGTGTATGAGGAGTACGTTGAAATAAGAAAGCTAGAAGCACCTGCTTCATGTTCGTTTGGCAAACAACAGGTGACCCTATAGAAGACAGCTGCTTCCTTAATGCGAGATGTCCGATCCTCCTGCTGGAAATGTTCGTTGCTTCGGGTGAATTGATTTCGACAAAGTGCTTAAGTTGAAAATACTTAATAATAATATACGGAGAAACGAGTTACTTGTTGGGGGGAGGGGGGGGGCAAACTTCACTTTTCCTCGAAATGTTTTCTATGTGTAGAAAAACGCTGTGGGGGGGGGGGGATTGTGCATATCAATTAATACTTGGACAACTGCAAATTTCGTAGCGTAGATTCCCACTATCAAATTGTCGGTTGTGGGCATTGGAATCGTCTTGCCGTGTTATATAATTCTTGACATACAGCACTTCGTACAAAACATGCAGAGGTAGACAGCAAATACTGTTACTTTTGTGTGTTGCTTGTTTGGCAGCGGTTACAACTTCGATATCCTTAACCGACAGTGCGCTGTTAGTGGGGATGTATATGAGTGGCAGTACACGCATAAATATGTTATTATAGAATGCGTAACTTTTTCACTGTGAGTCAGATATTGGAAAAATGATGGGAACAAAATATAGATGTACATCATGTTTGTTGATTTTTGAGCGGCATGTGACACTGTGTGGAGAAAGGAAATATGGAGTGAAATGTTTGAACTATGTTTCCCCTAAAAATTAGTTCATTCGTGCAGAATTTTAAATTATGAAATGTATGCTACGGTAAAAATTGGCAAATATTTTCGTATCTTCTGAGTTAAAGTTAACAAAGGTTTGAGACAAGGAAATGCAAATTCTAGTTTGCTGTTTAATGTGGTGTTGGAAATTGCAAATGGAAGATCTATAGTAGAAACACGGGAACTGTATATGACAAATGTAGTCCAATTATGGCATAATACTTATGTTATGGTTATTGTGGGAAGAGGTTTACTAGATATTGGAGAAGTATTTACAACACTGGCCGGACAACAAAATAAGATTGGGTTAGAGATAAATGAAAAAAAACAAAATTTATGGCAGCATCATGGCAGCCTTACAATGAATAAGAACATGTACAACTTGGGACATAGAATTTTGAAATAGTGAAAGTGAAAATATCGAAACTAATAAAAATGAATCAAGACCAGAATTTGAAAAATAATTACAAATGCAAATAGAGCATATTGTGCACTTCTGCCTCTACTAATGAGCCATGAAGTACTCGTAGCAGAAACAGTAAAAATCTGTAAGACATTAACAAGACCAGTGGCAACGTGTGGAGGAGAATCTTGGACACTGAATACAGATATTGCTAAACGGCTGGCTACTTTTGAAAGGAAAGTTCAAAGAAGAATGTTTGGGGGAATTAATCGAAGTGAAAATTGGAGAAGGCGATATAATAAAGAATTAACGCAGCTGTGTGGAGAATTAGAGATGCTTTCGTTTGCCAGAATAAGTCTGTTGAATTGGATTGGTCGTCTTAACACAATGGGCAGTAAAAGAAAAGTAAGCCAAGTATTTAACAATAATCGGCAGGGAAGTCGACTAAGAGGACGATCGTAAAACAGATTTTGGAATTGTATACAGATATTAATGAATGTAAAATTGCAAATTGGGTAGAGAGGCCAAAGAAACTGGGAGAAGTGCGGTAAAGAGGCGAAGGTCCGCATTGGACTGTAGTGCCATCTGAGAAGAAAAAGAAGAAGAAGAAACAAAAGAAGAGGAAGAGGAACGATGATGATGATGATGATACTAATACTACTGCTAATAATAATAATAATGCATAACTTTCGTCGATTGTGAAGCTTGTTATTTCTCTTGCTAAACACACGGGCGGACAGACAGCGTGTACAGTCAGTCTAGCGAGAAGTATAATTTAATTTACTTATGTTTGTGCCTTAATTGCATATAGTGTGGATTTTCTAATTCCGTACTGAAGTGAACACTGCATGTAAACTATTGTACGAATGACATTTTGGAAACTGCGTGGTTTGGTCGTTGGCAGACGCTAGGCGTCTGTCTGAAATCACTACTGAACACGTCACCGGGGAATGACAGATCGTGACATACAGTAGGTGCGGTGCGCAGCATGGTAATTGGACAATGTTCATCGGGCCTTCACATTCGAAAACGGCAGGAAATTTTTCATTTAGGTGAAGAAGTATGCATTACGGTATTGGCCTACTAGATGTAGCATAGATCAGTGTTTCGCAACCGCCGGGCCGTGGCATCAATCATACCGGGCCGCGAGAGATTCTCCTGGAATTTGTCATTTTAGTTTTCTAAGCAATTTTCATGAATAAATGTTTCATAGTAGAAATATTCTGAGGAGAAAAATATTCGTGAATGTGTCGAAAAACTCAGACCCAGATATTGGCCTGAGGAAACTACAATATGCTCAAGATTTAATTAGTCCAGTGATTGATAACTAATTTAAATGTAATTATATATTTGTCAACATGCCACGCCGTATACATAAGTGCACAATACTCTTTATGATTATGCCATAATTAATTATTAATACTTATGTTAGTTTAATGTAACTTAAAAAATGGAAAGGTATTTACGAGTAAATTTATTGGGACCGGGCCCTCGTCTTATGAAAAAAGAATTTACCGGGCCGCGGTCTCACAAAGGTTGAGAAACACTGGCGTAGATTGTCCGTCTCTTGTTTCGGTGGACGAGTGAATAATTCCGACAGCGACCAGTACTTCTAGCAGGTGCGGTTCTGGGTACTGAGAGCGGTGTATGACTGCCGAGTGGCGTCCTGTTTCATATGTCATTAACTTACACTGGCACTGAAATGTAAAAACTTGGAAACGCGTTCACCTGTTAGTGTTGCTGGTACCAGCAGTGTATATGAGTTGTACGAGAACAAAATTTTGCACCTGCCGTAGATCACAAACGTTGTCAGTACAGTCGAGGTCTAATACCTAAAGAAACGTTTGGTGAGGATAAAGGAAGCGGTGGGGGGGGGGGGGGCGGGGTTAAGTGTTTGTTTGAATGCATGACGCTTGGCAGAAACCCATCCCACGCTACCCACATTCCTTAAATACCTTCCAAGTTGCAAAGTTATTAGTTATGAACTGTACGCGGAGAATCGTGGAACTTGCTCGAGACGCTCTGCTGTGTGTGTGTGTCTTTCCTTTTACTTGGTCGCTCACATCCTCGTGCAGTACAATCTCTACAATGTAGTTAGCGAGTCAGTATATCCGCGCTACGTATTGAATATGAGACTGGGTTCGTCCCAGAACAGGTCTAAACGCTCTGGATATGGGAAAAGTCTCTTACCCCTGCTGAGAATAGAATAGTCATCGGGTTGTTTCTCGTCATATTTCACTTAGGTAGCCCATCAGCCCTGAGGGTGGAGACAGGGTATAGCGACCAGGCTGCGGGTTCGACGGTTCGGTGTTCAAATGCCGGTAGGGGCAAGAGATTTTTTCTTCTCCAGAATGTCCAGAGCGACACTGAAGCCCACTCAGCTTCCTATTCAATACGCGCCGGCTCTTTGTCCGAGGGGTAGAACGGCCAGGGTGTGAAGTTAACCACTCATCTCCATCCAGTGCCGAGGTTAGGAATGGGTAAAGCTATACGTCTAGCCCGCCTGTATGGCTTTGCGGCGTGGATTTAGTTTTTTTTTTAATCTAAGGCTTCGTAGGGCTATTAAATATCAGTTTCGTAAACAGGGGATAATATTAATATGGATTTCGAGAAAATAGGAAGGAACGAGGTGGATTGGGGTTATCTGGCTCAGGACAGAGACAGCTGGCATGGTGTTGTGAACATGGTAGAGAACCTTCTGCCTGAAAAAGTGGGGAATTTCTCGACTACCTGTGCAAGTATTAGCTGCTCAAGAGGGGTCGCGCTATGTGAAGGTAGTATTGACCCTGCTATTTGTGAATCGTGTTTCAGGTTTTATGATCCCTCGTTTATTTACGTGAGATTTCCTTACCGACGGATAAACTGCGAATCAAGCGTATAGTAGAATCGTATACCATGTCTGCAGATACGTGGTTGTTGCTTTTATACAATTTTGTAGCTTTTTATAAGTTGCAGGCACGTATCCACCTTCTAATCGTTTAAGGAGTTGATTACCGAATCTTCTGAGCACTGAATGATCAGATTAAAGTCTTCGGTTTTTTTAATGAGTTTGGCCGTGTGTCAGCTTCTTAATCTACTATGATACATGTCATCAAAACTTTTTAAATTTTGTGATTCGGGTGAAGCCTTCATGCTTCTCTAAGAAGTAGGTGCATGCAGTCCGTTTTTGGCGATATGGGCCATGAATATTATAGGGTGGAAGGGGTTATTGTAGTTGGAGGGAGAAATTGTGGTATTTGACTCGAATTCGGGGCGTGTGAAATGTTTAGACGCCAAGGCTATAAAAAAGTGTGATGTCAGTATATTCCTTAGATTGAATGAGTTCGACAAGAATGAGATGGGCGGGGCATGTAGCACGTATGAGGGGAGAAGAGTCGTATACAGGGTTTTGGTGGAGAAACTGAGGGAAAAGGACCATTTGGAAGACCCAGGTCTAGATGGGAGGATAATATTAAGATGGATCTTCAGGAAGTTTGATGTGGGGGCATGGACTGGGTCGATGTGGCTCAGGATAGGGACAGGTGGCGGGTACTTGTGAATGTGATACTGAACCTTCGGGTTCCATAAAATGCGGGAAGTCTCTTTACTAGCGTAGAACCGGTAGCTTCTCAAGAAGGTCTCTGCTTCTCCTTGGAGTAAGAAAGATTGAATTAGTAGGTTTAAGCGAGAAGTTCATCGCTGCCTGAGTTCGACAGATTATGATTTGCTACGTGAATTGCGTATATTGTAAGAGTGGTAATTGCCATGATAGGTAATTGCATAAGATACATTCTGTAGTGCTCGTAGAGGCCTCTCAGAATTTTCCTGCTGTGTTCGAAAGGTCACTACAGGCAATGACTAGCTGATCAGGGAATTGCCACCTCGGAAAATATTCCACATTGTAATGAAGCACAAGTTGCTGTCACGAAATACAGCGAAACCCTCCACGCAGACCAGCTTGGAATGTCGACCCTTGCTGATGACCTTGATGGATTTGGAAATGGTTACTGCTTCCGGGTGTACGTGACACAGGACTTTCGCAACATGGCGGTTCATCCCGCACACGTGCTACTGCTAATCGATTGTATGGAGCGAGGTGCGCGCGCAATCCGAGAATTTGCGGTTGCCTGGCAACTATTGAATGGCCGGTTAGTTACGTAATGCAACGCCACAGTGTTGCCACTTGTAATGTTTGTTTACCTTTTGGGAGGCTGGCGCGTTAATACATTTTTTGTGGTTGTACAGCCGATTGTGTTATAATTTGTAACTCGAAAAATCACTAACAGAAGTACAACTGAAGAGTCTTATCCTTGGATTTTAGCAGCGTACGTCAAGTGCATACACTCGACTTGCGGGGTTGGATGTGTTTTCTGTTGTTCCAACGTTCCGCCGCACATTGTATGTGCCATCTGGATGAACATCAGAACTGGATGTGCGCCGAACCGGTAGAACGACTTGGAACACTTGGCCGCAACTCAACAAAGAAATTCGAAGTAATTCTACAAATACAACTGTGACTATATTTAATATCTTGTCGTGGCTCCTATTTCGGAAAGTTCAGTGGTTACTCGACTGATCAAGAAACGCCGTTAACACCATTCTCCGAATAAGATGACGTCTCGGGCCAGTTTCAACCTCTATATAGGTCATGCTGTCATGAATGAACTACTTTGTGTACAAATCGCTAGGAATTGCTCATAATACGTTGTGATGACTGAAGTTCCGTCGTCTGAAGCCCACGGATAGAGGATCAGTTATCAGATATTATAATCCAATGGTGGCGTGCCACCCTTTTCTTAAATTTAAAATTTGGTGATGGTCTTTTCAAAGACGCCTTTACAAGCAGGGCGAATAGTGGAGCGTCTAGAGTACCGGTTGTGGTACCCGCACTGCTGGCACCAGATGTGATCAGATGATGTATGTGCGAACTGTACCCCTGGCTCTTCGGGGTTCGTAAAACGCAAGGATATTTCTTTTTATGTAGCGATTATTAGGTAGGGACGGTGCTGCGTGGAGTTTGGTGAGGATTCTTACCCAAGATTCTGCTGCTGGTTCCTATTTTGAGGGAGATGAATCCAGAATACATTCACTCTGGTTTTTAATAGACATCTTAAATCATCTCATCTTTCTCGAGATCCAAGCTGGTCTCTTCGCTTCAGATTTTTCGACCAACGTTTCTGTTAACGTTTTTTCTCTCTCCCACATGCTGTGCTTCGCCCATCTCATTCTCCCTTATTTTGTCACTCTGTGCGTATTTGAAGAACTGGTCATGCAGTTCGACTGGGCAGTTCTAGCACACCGAATAAAGTACTGGAAGGAAAAATTCCATGGAAGAAGACTTGTGGGAAGACCACGATTGAGATGGGTAGACAACATCAAGAGGAACTCCACGGTATTGAATATGTGTGGATGGAGGAAATAAGCATGGCATGAGGACATTGAAGTGGCCAAGGCCCGATGCGGGCTGTCGCTCCATTGCAGAAGAAGAATATTTACGCATACTGAAACTCTCCATTATGCCGTTTTCTTTGTTCCTCAGACGTCACTCTCCTTGGTCTAGTTGTTCTCAGCACTTTGACTTCAGGCACCTCCATTGGTTTTCCATTGCATTTTAAAACCAAGTTCCACATGCGTGCCAAACAGGAAATATAGTTTTGTATGTTTTAATCGTGACGTCAGTGTTCCCGAGCTGAATTAGCTGCCATCGCCCGAATTTTATCTCCGGATTAGGTTTTTCATTACCACTTCTTTCACATCAGGTGCAGTTTGTGTAACGCAACACTGTCGTCCGCCCCTCGTGTTTCAAAATGTGGTTCATTTGAATTGTGTTACCGTTTCAGTGTCTTCGTAACTGGCCGGCTGGTGTATGCACGCTATGCCACCTGTAATTTTTATATCGCAAGGTGTTTTGTCCGGTTTTACCGCGACGTGGTGCAGATGGCGCGCGCGTGGCACTTGAGTGACACCTGCTAGTCCCCTGTAGACGGTTTGGTACGGCAGCACATTCATTTGAAATGTCTTTTTCCTTCTTTGTGCTTAAGTGACAACGACACTGTCAGTTGCTGATGTATAGCGTTGATGATAGGCTAAGGAAGCACGAGTATCGAACACCGGTGGAATGATACTGCAGGACGAAATCGCGGTATGAAGAGAAAAACTTGTCCTAGCGCGCGCGTCTGTGTTCATATAATATAGCTCACGGCGCCCTTCTGCTGCGTACTCCCCTTTTACTCTTGCGCCCCATATATAACGTGGGTCATTTCAAAAGTTCTGCACACTGTACGTTTTCTCTTTAAAAATGAATTTATTTTACAAAATACACTTACAGTCCTTCAGTGTAATCTCCACTGTGCTTTATCACAGCGGTCCAACGTTTGGGCAAGTCTTGTATTGCTGTCAGGACGCCTTCGTTGTTGATGCGTCTGATTACTCGGGTCACCTCATCAATGCTTCTGAAGCGTTTCCCACGGAGTAGTTTCTTCAATTTTGGGAACAAGTCAAAGTCTGGTGGGCTCATGTCAGGACTGTACGGCGGGTGGGGTGGCACTTGCCATACATAAATTGTCCAAAATTTCCGATAATGCACCTGAGGCATGAGGCCGCGCGTTATTGTTTGATCTCTGGTCACTGCGCGAGATCTGACTCCAGTCAGTTTCTTCTTCCATTTCAAGGCTCCGTTTTGCAGAACAGGGACCACGTAGCCTGCCAATACGCACACACTGTTCTTTACTGAAGTCTGGCTCACAAATGTCGCGAAAATCAGAACGATTGCATCATCCTACTGCCCGCGCAAGCGCAGTGTGCAGAACTTTCGAAATGACCAACGTTTTTTCGACAAACTGTTCTCAACTACCCTCTCTCTGCGGGTTTTTTTAGGGTGAGAGACGCTAGTTTTACGCCTGTTTAGACGAGAAAATTGTAATGTAATGTGGAAGGCATTTTTATGTTAACTTGTTCACATCAGAAACGGTTAGACAAAAAGTTCAGTACAGAATGGTAGCGAGTAAATTGTAGTGAAGTATGAAGTTAGTGGTTATTGTAATGGTATTAGTGAATCAGTTTGCATCAGTGTGAGGATGAATGCTGTACCGAAAACAGAACAAGTTAGAATTAAGGGGATTCGTTTGTTTCATAGCAATGCCCTCACCGCAATTTGAGATCAGAATTGTGTTACAGAAGGACTTGAATACAGTTCGCATAAAACAATTTTAATGGTGCACAGTGTGTGTGAGGGACCACATGGACCACATATCGCACTACCGTTAGACGTGCAAGTTGCAGCATGGCTGAAAGGTGAAACGCTTGAGCAGAAAGTGCTGTTGCACGCATTCCAAACCTGGACAGGTATCTGTTTACGAAGTGAACTATTAGTGCCGTGTTCTCGCTTGTTGTTTAACAGTGAAGCCTTAAATGACATCTCAGGGCCATTGACGAATGTTTCTTAACAGAAGACAGAGGGTGCGCAGATTGAAGCTACTAGTTTTGTGCTGCATATACTACAGTGCCCGCTCGTTTCGTGCAAAGCATTGCTGACCGTGGTCGGTCTGTCCAGTTTCTACGCCGTCTGGTGGATGTGTGTTCCGACATTTCGAAGGAGCTTACTGCCTTTTTTTTTTTTTACGATGCCTTTTTGCATAGATGTTTGCGTATCTCAAATGTAGTGAAAGGGCGCCATGTTTCAAATCCACGATCCTTTTAAGACGGATAGTTATATTTCATACAACTGCAACTCTTTGAAAATTCAACGGTAGAATTTTAGATTTCCTGTTAGACCCTAGATGTGGTTTCCGCAGGTAAGCGTAACATTTAGGCAACCTCAAATGTTAGGCGCTGTTGTCTCCTCTAGCTGTGACATTAGCACCATCCGGTCGTGAGTATTAAACTTGTCTCCGGGCATATTCAGGACAAAACTGAAATTGACTGATACCTGATGCTTTGCACTCCCCGCCCCCGGGGGGAGGGGTGAAGGATCCGTATTCGAAGGTATTTGTTTAGGTGGTTCCTTATAGTGGGCCGCGACCACTCTTCTCTTCGCATCCTCAGGCTATGATGCCGATAAAGCAGTGTTTTACATAAAGCACCAGACAAGACAAGGGGATCGCTAACCGCAGTTTTGGAATGCCTGTCGTGTTGTGGTCACAGGACTCCGGGCAGTTGGCAGCATAGTTTCTATAGGAACAGTAAAGTAACAGGAATGGACAAGAAGCGGTTCTTTGTTTGGGTTGTCAGATGGCCTGTGAGGGGGCAGCTTTGTGGCTACGGCAGATCTTGCACAGCAAAACCTTTAGCCGCATTGGCGACGACCCTTTTGGCGCGAACGTAATAATTAAGGAAATTACCCTGTTTGGGGCAGATCGTGTTTCAGGCGATTGGAGAAAATAAAACCGCAAGATGATTGGTATCATCACCACACTGACGAATCCTTTGTTCCTCAACAGAAAGGAGTATCCCTTTGTGGACAGAACCTGTTTAACTCGTACCTTTACACCTGTTTCTTTGGGTGAACCTGTTCTAGTGTTGTGTGCGGTTTGCATATAGCCAGATGGTGCGTCACAACATAAAGGAGGAAGAGAAACTAACGCTGCTGAGTGGAAAAAAATCACGTATCACTCCAGTGATTTTTAATCCCAGCATTGGACTTAACGCTGAGTGCACGTCTTTGCACGCCGACCTATTTACCCCAGTTTTCGTTGCCTGGAAGCCAAGGCGGATTCCACAATGTCATACCCCGGCAGAATTCGAATCCCGGGCGACGTGTAGTAGCCAGTTACTTCGCTGAGAATGCAATGTGCCTTCCACCTGACGTTCTTTAGGCGCGTTCCCAAAATTGCGAAAAGCGACTATTAAATTCGTCATGTCTATCTGTCCTTCGGTCCGTCAGAAACACCTCGGCTGGCACTGGACGGATTTTCATGAAATTTTATATTTGAGAATTTTTAGATAATCTGTCGGGAAAATTCAACCATCATTAAAATCTGACAAGAATAGCGGTTAAGTTACGTGAAGACCTTTGTACATTTATAATATCTCGCTCGCTTCTTCATAGAATGAGACATTTCAGACAAAAGTTGTAGAGAATAACGAAACACATTTTATGTTACAGTAGCGCTTTCCTAAAAACCGTGCCGTTAATGGGATAATGTGGAAAATATGGCAGACACGCCACGGATGACATTATAATAAGATGCGTGCACGATACCTAAGGCTCAGAAACACACTCAGATTATGTAATACTTCATTCTTTCTTGCGGTAGCAATGGTTTCGCGAACGCGCCTCAATGTTACGTTATACCAGCATTGCCTGTCTTGTGTTTGCAGGTCTAACAGACTGTGTTCATTCGTCGCAAAAGTAAAGGTACAGTGAAGTCAATAGATAACACATTCATGAGTAAGTTCACCCCCTGACATACAAGTGCCTGCACAGTGGGGAGGCGGAGGTATAGCTCCAACCATTCGCAACTCGGGCGTTGGATGTCAGCACCACGCCCTAGCCGACTTACCCCAGGGGTACACCCGGTACACATTGTACGGGAGGCTGGGTGGGCCTCCGGGTCGGTTTGGACGGGCACGGAAACTTTCGCCTCCACTAGGATTCGATCCCCAAATCGTTCGTCCCGTAGCGTGTCGCCGTGCCGGGGGCCACATTCATCAGTCGGCCTATGTTATGTGGTCGTCATAGCCAATGAGTACTGCTGGTATTAGGCTATACTAGTACGTAGAAAAATATTTTTTTTTCGGAATTATTTATTGAAATTTAGACAACATGGAATTTGTGTGCCAAGTTTTCTTTTCACTGGGACCCGATGGCGAATTTGATTGAAATTTATTAAGTAATTTCGACTAGTTTACCAGCACTTTTTTCAGCTTTTATGAATTTGTTTGACATGTTAGGAACAGTGCTGCTAAATGTGAAGTAGTAGGCCATAACGGACTTCGGAATAGTAGTGCTCGTGATGCAACGAATGAGCTGCGCACAGTGTTACGGACGTGAGGGGGGAAGGAGAAACGAAGGAATGGACTTGTTACTGGCCATGTAACTGGAAGTGTAAATACTCACTTATGCAGGGAGCGCGGACTATTTTTATCTACCACAAACAGGCGTTGTCCAGAGAAACTTTTTCACGGGGAACTTGGCGATTCGTGAACCAGTTTTGTCCTAGAAGTTCGGATGCGTCTGAGCGTTGTCATCTTGCGTCGCAACACGAAGATGCGATGTGTTAGGTAACCGAAGATGATAGGAAACCGCTTGTGGAGAGAGTTGTTTTGTTTAACGACGCTGTCTGTTGTTAGGGTTTGTGGAACTGAAATGCCACGCCTCCTCTCACTGCTGGGTCAAACAAGCCCATCGGAGAACTGCCTTTTGAATTATCGACAGCACATGTTTCATCGTCTGTATTTACTGTATGTGAAGTACAGAAATGCATGATTCCCACTGCACGTGCAGACTTCAACGGGCGTAGGAGTTTATGAGATGTTAGCAGAAAGGATGTGAGAATCGATATTGCCAAATTAACTAAGTACTTTATGTTTATTGGACCTGCATCATTTTAATAGTTTAAGAATAAAAGACCAAATTGATGTCACTAACTATTTTATTTCACTTCTTATGTGCTCACACATGTTTCGGACATTAATATATTCATCATCAGGAACTTGCGACTTTGCTATTGAATTACCACATCGGTTGTTTTGTTCTCGGTTCGTTGTGTGT
>Ga0131853_10009419_pt1 | contig 17867 bp, 16 predicted proteins | sample TergutLab28metaG_FD_92764 | JGI IMG/M metagenome (GOLD analysis project Ga0131853, IMG submission 92764) | Labiotermes labralis P1 segment gut microbial communities from Petit-Saut dam, French Guiana - Lab288 P1 (version 2) (version 2) | ecosystem: Host-associated > Arthropoda: Insects >... | reverse complement strand
CAGCTTGTAGAGCATAGCTTTGAAGATACACCACGGAAAAGTTCATTCCGCACAGGAGAAAGCTGGGTTTTGGGTGACAATCCTTCCGTTGGGTTGATTCTGTACGAACATCGTCATTGCTTTGACTGGGTGCCAGCACCTCTGATTGCTGACAACATGACGTATGTTCATACGGGACTAAATAGACCCATTCGCGTTTATAGAACAATTGATTCGAGGCTTATCCTTGAAGATATGTTTGCAAAAATTGATTTGTTCCACAAACGCCATCCAAATGGATTGAAGAGTACATAGATAAATTGACGAAATTTGCTTGAGCTAAAGAAAATTACGGCTACATTTCTATCTTGATAGTAGTCCATGTTGCATCTTGTGAAATTGACACTAAAAGAAATGGGCTTGGGCGGTTCATCCGACGAGGCGTTCATATTTAAAATGGATATGGTTACAAAAATAAAATTATGAATTAAGGAGGATAATTGCATGGTCAAGAAATGTAAGTTTTTTGTAAGTTGCATTTTGGTGTTGGCACTGCTCTTTACAGGAGCGATACCTATTTTTGCTAACAACCCATCGCTTGCAACTGGAGGCAGGGTGGATGTTGCGCCCATTGAGCTCACAGGAGGCGCGGAGATATTTGTTTACGTGCCTAATGGTATAGACGGAGCATCACGTCTGACGAATCCGATTCTATTAATATTCGGATATGAAAGATTTACGGAAGATTCTGCAAGGGAAATGGCTGAAAGCAGCGGTCTTGCAGACTTCGCACGACGGGAGCATTCAGTTATTGCATTCGTAAATCCTATTGGTGACGAGTGGGGGGAAGAAGATGCCGAAGCTTTCAGCATATATGCTGGGGCACTCTTTGCAGAAAGACCTACTCAAGCTGGCACGCCGGATGACAGGCCAGAATGGATTCCTGAGCTTAATATGTTTGAAAATGGCGAGTACAGGGGCTTTACCGGTCACAGATATTATTTTATTGCAGCAGATAGAGGGGCAGATTTTGTAAACACATACCTAATGGACGACACAGTAACTACGCTCTATGGATGGGGCGGCAGAGCGGCTGCTCTGCCCGCAAATGTGATGCTGTTTAATCCTACAGTACCACCTACGGTTCAGCCCAATCTTATTGATGGTACGCTTCAATTTGAGTTTCCAGCTATATTAGTCAACGGAACATCTGATATAGCTAACGCATTTTCAACTCTTAACCACAGAAGCGACCGCGTATTGAGTCTGACGAGCTCCCTAACAAGTGGATTTGACTACGAAATCATTGAATCTCAGTTTAATCAACTAATTTCCGTAAGAAGGTCAGGTATAGGTCCTGGAAACAACGTGATATTTGATGTTCCTGTATGGGAAGCACTTGGGGTTGAAGTTGTTGAGCATCGCCCTAACCTTGCCGGAGAAGAAAGGCTACTCCTTGCGTACATACCAAACGATTTGGCCAACGCGCCAGCCGGAACGATACCTCTTGTTATTGGATTGCATGGTATGGGCGAAATGGCGGAGTTTTTTGCCCTTATGTCCACTTGGCCCGAGGTTGGGGCAAGAGAAGGATTTATTACTGTAACTGTAAATGACCACAATGAAATACCGATTGAGAATACACCTGACTTGGTGAACTATATTCTTCAATCGTATCCAATGATTGACACCACTCGCATATTCATGACAGGTTTTTCGATGGGCATGGGCGCATCCATAAACCGAGCTGTTGAATTCCCTGAATTATTTGCAGGCATTGCTCCAGAGGCTGGTGGTCCAGCTATTGCAGAAATTACTACCGATAGTGACTTGATAATCCCTACAATATTGACTGTAGGCGAGAGAGAGCAGTTTGGTAATGCATTCCCGGGCCATACCCACGTTGGAGGCAATGTTCAAGAATTTACTGAAGAAAGAGAAAACGGCCCATACAGATTTTTAGAGCATTTGTTCGTAATTAACGACATTTGCGATGGAATCTATGTATATGACGCTAACGCCGATAATACTTTTTGGGGTATAGCAGATTTCTATAATGTGCAGATTGTTCCTGCCGTTAGCGGAAGGTCGGTTATGACAGTCAACTCAATCGTGAGCAATGACGGAAATGTTTATACAAAGCTCGTAAATACTTCGTATCTTGCTCACAATATCTTTAGAGAGCATCCCCAAGTTGCATGGGACTTCCTAAGTCAATTCAGCAGAAACCCTGATGGCAGTATTTCAATCGCATCAGCACAGGCTGTTCCTGTGGTTGCTGGAGTCGAGCAAATAAGTGCCCTGAATGACGTTCAACGACGCTATGTAGGCGGTGTGGCCTTCGTACCTTTCCGCGCTGTTGCAGAAGCAAGTGGCGCGACTGTGGAATGGGATGGCGATACTCAAACTGTTATTGTTGTTGATGCTAATGGCAACGAATGGACATTTGAAGTGGGTTATCGCAATAGCTTCTTAGATGCAGAAATCTGGAGAGTATTTGTAACTCTCGAACATGCAGCAGATATGTTTCAATAGATTAAGCAAGTAAAACTTGGAAGGGTTGTTGCATGGTTTGAATAGGCAACAACCCTTCTTGAACTTAGGGATATATTGCCTGGAAAAACATAAGAGATATGGACAAAGCATTGAAATAAACAATTTGGAAGGACTGATTATCACGATTCCTATAGTTATTGAAAGCGATGGATTAAACAAAGAAGCAATAAGCCAAGCATTGGAACAATTCATTGGAGATAAGCAGCTATCCAAAGTGTTGCTTGTTCCGCCAGATAGCACACGTTCGCATTCGGGAGCAGGGCTAATAACATCGCTATTATACAATCTGCTAATAACTAGAGGTGTGATAGTACATATTCTGCCTGCGCTTGGCACCCATGCGCCAATGACTCCTGTACAACTACGGGATTTCTTTGGCGATATACCTGTAGAGTGCTATATTAACCATCGTTGGCGTGATGGGGTAACAGCTATTGGTGAAATATCGGCATCTTTCTTGAAAGATGCTTCCGAGGGATTTTTTAATGAATCAGTTTCTGTTGAGGTTGCAGACGCGCTTCTTGACCCTTCTTATGATTTAATCATATCAATCGGACAAGTGGTTCCTCATGAAGTTGTTGGTATGGCAAACTACTCTAAGAACATCCTTGTAGGATGTGGCGGAAGCAAATTTATTAATTGCTCGCACATGTTAGGCGCATCTTATGGGGTAGAGCGCACGCTGGGGAATATTGACACTCCTGTGCGAAAACTGTTTGATTACGCACAAAGGCACTTTCTGAGCAAACTGCCGCTGGAATATGTGCTAACCGTAACGGAAACCACGGGAGGGCAAACCAACATAATTGGGCTGTATATTGGCGGTGGACGCTCGGCATTTGAACAAGCCTGCTCTTTAAGCCAAAGACGAAATATAATCCATTTGGATAGGCCAATTCAAAAATGTATTGTCTGGCTAAATGAAGATGAATTTCATTCTACATGGTTGGGCAACAAAGCAATATATCGCACTCGTAAAGCGATAGCTGATGGAGGTCAATTGATTGTGTTGGCACCTGGAGTTAAGTCGTTTGGTGAAGATGCAGAGATTGACCGCTTAGTTCGCAAATATGGATATGTAGGACGCGAACGCATTTTATCTTTATGCAAAACAGAAAAAGAATTACAAAGCAATTTGTCTGCTGCTGCACACTTAATTCATGGCTCTTCAGATGGCCGTTTTGAGGTTACATACGCAGCGCCATTAATTGGGCGCGATGCAGTTGAGGGTGTAGGTTATAAATATGCTGATTTAGCAGAGCTTAAAAGCCATTGTAACCTACAAACCTTGAGTTCAGGATATAACATCTTGCCTAATGGCGATGAAATTTACTTTATACCTAATCCAGCACTTGGGTTGTGGGAATATAAAGCTGGAGAGTAGTGACTTTACAGACGACATCATACACTTTTAGCGATAATGCAGAGCAAGATTATAGGGTCACGTACATATTGGATATCCCAAAAGCTAGGCCGCTCACTAACTACAGTTAGAAATAGAAAGGAATGAGTTTATCCATGAGCAACTTGAAGTTAAAGCCATTTTACCTTAGTGACGAGGACATTAAGTGGGTAGAAGATACCTTATCAGGTATGTCGCAAGATGAAAAGATTGCCCAACTTTTCTGCCTTATCGCATACAATTCAGAGCAGGATTTTCTACTAAACTTAGCTAAAAATGTGCAACCGGGCGGAGTAATGTGCCGCCCAATGCCTGCTGAAGATACCCGACTTTCAATAGAGACCTTGCAGAAAAATTCTAAAATTCCAATGCTAATTGCTGCAAATTTAGAGCGCGGTGGAAACGGAGTTATGCAAGAAGGGACAAGTTTGGGCTCACCTTTAGCTGTAGCAGCCACGAATGATTACGAAATGGCGACCAAGCTAGGGACTGTTTGCGGCAGAGAAGGTTCAGCTATTGGAGTCAACTGGTCTTTTGCGCCAATTATTGATATTGACTACAATTTCCGTAACCCCATAACCAATGTTCGCACCTTCGGGTCTAATCCTGAGCTGGTAACACATATGGGCGTTAATTACGTAAAGTCTGTACAAAACGAAGGTGTTGCTGCGTCAATTAAGCACTTCCCCGGTGATGGCGTTGATGAGCGTGATCAGCATCTCGTTACGTCAATTAATAGCCTTAGCTGTGAAGATTGGGACGCTACTTTTGGCGAGGCATATAAAGCCTGTATTGATGCTGGGGCTCTAACTGTTATGATTGGGCATATCATGCAGCCTGCTTACTCCCGCAAGCTAACTCCCGGAATAAAAGACGAAGATATTATGCCTGCGTCCTTGGCCCCGGAACTAACCACAACCTTGCTTAAAGAAAAGTTGGGCTTTAATGGCTTAGTGGTTACTGATGCTACCACAATGGCAGGCATGACTATTCCGATGGCTAGGGAAAGAGCAGTACCACTTACTATTGCCGCCGGTTGTGATATGTTCCTATTTACCAAGAACATGGAAGAAGATTTCTCATATATGAAAAAAGGGATTGAAGATGGAATTATTACACAAGAGCGGCTCCACGATGCTTTAACCAAAATATTGGCACTTAAAGCTGCTCTGAAACTACACAAAAAACAAGTTGATGGCACTTATCTGCCCAATTTGGACAAGGCTTTCCAATATAAAGACGAACACAAAAAATGGGCTGCTGAGTGTGCTGACAAGGCTATTACATTAGTGAAAGAGGAAGAGGGTGTACTGCCAATTACCCCAAGCAAGTACAAACGTGTACTTCTATATCCAATTGAATCCGAAGCAGGATTTGCGTATAGCGTAAGGGTTGGTGCTGTTGACCTCTTCAAAGAAGCTCTTATCAAAGAGGGGTTCAATGTTGATGTATTTGAGCCGATCCAGGGATTCGAAGGTATGATGACACCTGTTAAATCCATGACAGACAACTATGATTTGATGCTCTACATAGCTAACATGGGTACTCGCAGCAATCAAACATCCATCAGAATAGAGTGGCAATTGCCTATGGGAGCTAATGTTCCTGCATTTATGGAAACAATCCCTACGATATTTGTTTCCGTAGAAAATCCATATCATCTTTTAGATGTGCCAAGGGTCAAAACATTTATTAATACCTATGCATCTACAGATGTTATGCTTGATAGCTTGATGGATAAACTGACTGGCCGCTCCACTTTCAAAGGCACTTCTCCGGTTGACGCATTCTGCGGCATGTGGGACACAAGATTATAAGGATGAAAGGGAATAGCTATGAGTAAAAAATATACTGCGACAACTCAGCAAATTCTATAGCTCATCTCTAGCAACAGAGCAATATAGCTTTACAAAGTACAGAAATCCGCTGAAATGACACACACTCCCATTTTGGCGGATTCCTGCTACTACTTGAAGAAAATGTGTGCCTTCTATTATCTTAGAAAAGACTTGCAAATAGTCGCAATGTGGGAACGTGTAGTATTCATATAAAGCCAGAGAATCTTGCGGAGAATAGACCTGTAAACTGGGAGGGATAACTTTGAAATATGCCGGCATTATTTTTGACTTAGATGGAGTGATATGTCATACGGATTTATTCCATTATAAAGCATGGAAATCCTTGGCAGACAAGCTTGGCATCTATTTTGACGAAGAAATTAACAATAGGCTGCGTGGCGTAAGTCGAATGGAAAGCCTTGAAATAATCTTGGAAAGGTATGACAGAGAGCCACTTACTGAACAAGAGAAAATTGACATAGCTGAAGAGAAAAATGAAGTTTATAAGTCGTTGCTTATGCAAATGGACGAAGGCTTTCTTCCTGAAGATGTGTGGCTCACACTAAAAACCTTGCGAGATAAAGGATTAAAGCTTGCTATAGGTTCATCAAGTAAAAATGCGCAACTGATTCTTGATCGTATCGGTCTTGGGAATTTTTTTGATGCCATTAGTGACGGAAATATGATTCTGAACTCCAAGCCACATCCTGAGGTATTTCTGTTAGCCGCTGACCTGATCTCCTTAGCTCCATCGCAATGCTTGGTGATTGAAGACGCACGCGCAGGGATTGAAGCAGCCGTTGCCGGAGGGTTTGATAGTGCAGGGATTGGTGATGCCTATACTGATGAACACGCAACATTCCGCATAAACCAGCTCAGCGATATTCTTCAGATTGTTGAAAGTGGATCTTGAGCGTCATGAATAAACCAGCAAAGCTGTGGAGTTTTGGGTTTACATTTTTGCTTATTGTTGGATTCGTTAATATGGGTGCCTTTGGTATAGGTATCCCTATTTTTCCGGGGTACTCTATAAGCCTCGGCGCAACACTTTCTGTAGTGGGAACAGTAACAGGCATTTTTTCTGCAGTAGCCTTGTTTGGCAGACCTTTTACCAGTGTCATGGTTGATAGACTCAACAAAAAATATTTGCTGGTTATTTCTCTGGTATTGGGCGGCTTTGCGACAATAATGTACGCATTTGCACCAAATTTGTCATGGATTTTGCCTATCAGATTTTTTCATGCTTTAATGTTTTCGATTAGCGGAACGGTTTCTTTTGCCCTCGGCGCTGAATACATCCCAAAGAGCGCATGGGCGAAGGGATAGGGTATATGGGTATAGGGCAAATTTTGGGCATGGCCATAGGGCCAAATGTAGGTATTTTGATCGCGGAACATTACTCGTATCAACTAAGCTTCGTGGTTAGCGGCGTAGTTATCATGATTTCCGGATTAATGGTGCTTGCTTTGCAATATAAGCCCGGGTTATTATCCGATTCAAAAGCTTCACGCAAATCACATAATGGCGAAAAGCAAGCTTTGCGACTAAAAGATTTTCTTGCGATTGAGCTGATGCCAAATGCTATTTTTGCATCTATTTTTATGTTGGGCAATGGGTTAATTATGTCGTTTTTGGTGTTGATGGGTGAGGAAAGAGGTATTGAAGGAATTGGTCTTTATTTCATTGTATATGCAGTAGTGGTTTTGCTAACTCGCCCTCTGGCCGGGAAAATAACTGATCGTAAAGGAGCAGCATTTGTAATCATTCCCGGATATATCTTTACGGCTGGAGCCATGCTTCTTATAGGAATGAGCTATAATGTTTGGCCCATTATGCTTGCGGCTGTCTTATTCTCAATTGGAGCCGGTGTTGCAATGCCTGCTATACAAGCAGATTGCCTCCTGAAATTGGACAGAACAAGAAGTGGCGTTGCAACCGGAACATATTTTATCGGTTTAGATATTGGAATGACTACAGGCCCTATTGTTGGCGGAATAGTCGCGAGCTCTTTTGGCTTTGCCGCAACATTTTATAGTGCCGCCGCATTGATGGTAGTCGGGTTCTTTGTTTATTTGCTGCATATAAGGCTGAAGTGATTTCAGTCAGATGATCTTATCGAAGCGTGCTTAATTATCGAATATGAATGACCGGCAAGGGAGGATTATTGATTTGAAAAACCTACTAGCCATAGACGCCGGTGGCAGCAGTCTAAAATACGGCGTATATGACGAAACAGGCCGCGAAGTACATAAAGGCGGTCAAGCTGAAATAATTCGGGACAATATTGCGTTGATAATGCAAGCCTTCGAGGGCGTAATTGAGAGCTATCAGGGATTGGATGGCATTGGACTAAGTTTGCCCGGAATCTTTCGACCCGATACAGACCGCTTTTCTGATGGTGGAGCCCTCTACAAACTTCTGGAGACTAATCATCTGCCGGCTGTTCTGGAAGAGAAATACGGCATACCGGTCTCGCTGGAAAACGACGCAAACTGTGCCGCGCTTGCAGAGCATTGGCTGGGCAATGGGAGAGGATGCAAGAACTTGATTTGCATCACAATAGGCACTGGCATTGGTGGCGGCATAATCATCAATAATGCGCTGCATCGTGGCAGCCATGGCCGTAGTGGTGAGTTTCATTGGCTGCTTGTGGCTCCAGATAGTGATGATGTTTTTGGCATAACAGCCACAGAGTCTTTGGTGATACAAGCCAAAAAGACAACATTTCTAAAAATCGCAAATGGTAAAGATTTTTTTGATAATATTGAGCATTCCGATATACAATTGATTTATCGCCGCTGGGTCACAAACTTTGCCTGGGGCTTATATAATCTGGCAACAATTTTTGACCCGGACAAGATACTTATTGGCGGTGGAATAAGCGCGCAAAAGCGTATATATGATGATTTGGAATGTGAGCTTGCCCGCATATTGCCCGTAATTGGGGAAATTTCATATGCTCGTGAATGGGCAGTAGAGCCATGCTATTTCCGAAACGATGCAGGGAAAATCGGAGCGATATATAAATTACTTACGACAAGATTTGGATTGGGAGGATGAGACGGATATGGAAAAACAATTGAAAGTTGTGACGATAGGCGGCGGAAGCAGCTATACTCCGGAATTGATTGAGGGTTTTATTCTGCGCTATGATAAGCTGCCTATCATAGAACTATGGCTGGTAGACATAGAAGAAGGCAGAGAAAAGCTTGAAATTATAACCAATCTTGCAAAGCGTATGGTGAAAAAAGCTAATGTTCCAATGGAGATTATCGCTACCCTTGACCGCCGTGAAGCTCTTAAAGGCGCGGATTTTGTCACTACTCAAATGCGCGTGGGTCAAATTGAAGCCAGAATAAAAGATGAACGCATACCAAATTCTTTTGGGCTTATCGGGCAGGAGACTAACGGTGCAGGTGGTTTCTTTAAGGCTTTACGCACTATTCCTGTGATATTGGATATCGTTAAGGATATCCAAGAGCTTTGCCCTGACGCTTGGATGCTTAATTTCACCAACCCGGCAGGCATGGTGAGCGAGGCCATAATCCGCTATACAGACTATAAAAAGGCAATTGGCCTATGCAATGTACCCATAGGTATGCAAAATGGGTTTGCGAAGCTGTTGGATACAGACCTGCATCGCTTGCGTATGCAAATACAGGGCATGAATCACTTTATCTTCATCACCGATGTTTTCATGGATGGCGTGTCCGTCTTTGATAAGGTTATGGACGGCTATCTTAATGACAGTCCGGCTATAACGATGAACAATATCTTTGGAATGAAATTTTCACCAGAGTTGCTGCGTGGCCTAAATGCCCTGCCTTGCCCCTATCACAACTATTACTTCCACACCAAGGAGCAGTTGGAAAAGCAAATGGAGGAGTATACTGAAAACAAAGTGCGCGGTCAAGTAGTAAAGCAGCTTGAGGAAGAACTATTTGAGCTATATAAAGACGAAAACCTCGCGATAAAACCAAAGCAGCTGGAGCAGCGCGGCGGAGCCTTGTATTCCGATGCAGCCTGTAACCTAATTTCATCCATATACAACAATACATGTGATGTGCAATATGTCAACGTACAAAACAACGGTACTATAGCAGACCTGCCGGCAGATTGCGCGGTGGAGGCGGCCTCAATGATTACAAGTGACGGACCAAAACCACTTGCCCTTGGCACTTTAAAGCCAGAAATCGCAGGATACATACATCATATGAAGGCTTTTGAGAGGATGGCGGTAAAGGCCGCTGTGGAGGGAAGTAGGGATAATGCCATAACTGCTCTTAACCTTAATCCGCTTATCAGCAGCGATAAGATGGCCCATGAGGTCTTTGATGCACTGGTAGAAGCGCATAGGGATTATTTGCCACAGAAATTTTAATGAACTTCTATTTCACCAAATGCTTGATAAATGCTCGTCCTAGTGACGACATTTGAATGTCATCTTGATGCATAAGCATGTTGATTGAGAGCAAGTATCGGAAAATCAATTAAAGTCATATATCCCTTGTTTGTAAAATGCCCTTAGCGGTAGCTTCAAGAATGATTAAGTACCTTGTCGTCAAAATCATCCAGCATACCCTCCAACTGTCTACGTCTTGAGCTCTTGGCAGGCTCTTTACCCGGATAGAAGAATTGGTCAACGGATAAATCAAAGGTAGTGACGAGCAAATAAAACACATCCAGACTAGGATGCTGCCCTTTGTTTTCGATATTAGTTAGATAACGAGGGTCAATAGGAATAAGCGCAGCAGCCTGTTCACGTGTTAATCCGGCTTTGTTACGAGCTTGCTTGATTGTTTTTTCAAACGCCCAATGCAATTTTACAGCTCCTATTGAAATAATTAGCTGGCTCTGCAGGAGAAAAAATGTGAGTTTTCCTAAGGTTTAAATGGGTCTGTATGGCTTACTTTCTGCAACACAGTAGCATAGCTTTACCAAGTACAAAAATCCGCCGAAATGACACGCACTCCCATTTTGGAGGATTTTGTCGCCTTACTTAATATAAACGATGCTCTAAGCCAAGGGGAGGCCCTTGGCTTATTTATTTTTCAGGAAATTGGTTAGAGATAAAATTATTTTTCAAACACGCAAGGTATTTCGTATTTGACTGATAACATAGAAATATGACGATATTTGATGTCATGTCTATGAGGTGAAGACGTGAGCGCAGATAAACGAGGAGCAGCGATTATGAAGATTCTAATTGCTAAAAGGCAAGTCACGATATGTGAGATTGCTCAAGAATTGTGCGTTTCAGATCGCACAATCAGCTCCGATATCGCTACTCTCACGGCTATGTTCCCTATAGAAACAGCAAGAGGAAACGGTGGAGGTGTTAGGCTTTCGGATAGCTATAAAGTCAATCGAAATGGATTTACATCAGAAGACATAGTGACCATATCCGAAATTATCCTGTTGGTTGAAAACGAGGAGCAGGAAAGAGTTTTGCGGAAGATTATAGAACTCCTCATGTGACCAGCTTCCATTCATCATTACATATTACTAATCAATCGACGGCTTACTAACAACACTCCGCTATAGCGAACCTTGAAAATTGAATCCCCAAGAACACCCCGAATACAACACCTGTTCTCGTAATGGTGTTGCAGTTATAATGCTATATTGCAATACGACTGCAATGAGTGGGAAATCAACTGAGAAGCAGGTATGAAAAGCTCCGTGCGTTGAAAGGCGTGCGGCCCGCAGTGAATAACTTGTGCGACCCTGGGGGAGAGCGAGCCTTTGCCTTTGTAATAATAGAGGAAAGGCTGGCTTTGCGACGCCATTTGGCGGTTTTGGGAGTTATTGGGAGGGTTTTGAAAATAGAAAGCGTGACGGAGAGAGGGTTTTCCGTCATGTTATTGTGTTTTTGAATGACAGCAACCAGATAATATTATTTTAGAGAGGAATTATTATTATGAGGGGAGTTGCAAAGCATGACGAGTAACAATGATGCAGTTATGCAATCAAGCGTGTCAGTCGCGTTGGGGAAATATGGAGATTTACTATCAGCTAAAGAACTGTCTGAGATTATGGGTATTTCCAAGCAAACTACCTACAAAGAAATAAAGAAAGGCACTTTTGGCAAGCCATGGATCATTGGTAGAGAGTATAGGATACCTAAAATATACATAGTTGAGAAATTTCTAGATGGATACCAAGTTGATTGATAAGCACAAGATAATCCTATACAGGGGCGATAGCATGTGATATAATGAAATGGCTATGTATCTCATTAGACGCTCTCTGCAGTTAACTCGAAAGGAGAGAGTTTAATGATAAAAGGTCATTTACAAGTTAAGAAAAACGGCAAAAATTATTATGCCGTGATTAGCGCACCTGACGAAAACGGCAAGCGTAAACAGAAGTGGATTAACACGCAAATTCCCGTCAAAGGAAGCAATAAGCGAAAAGCAGAAGTGAAGCTTGATGCCATTATTGCAGAGTTTAAAGAAGGAGGGACGGACGTATTCAATGATATGGACTTTGTAGTGTTTGCTGAACTGTGGCTGGAGAAACTAAAGCCATCAATATCTCCTGTTACATATGATGGCTACAGTATAACATTAAAAGCACATATTCTTCCTTACTTCAGAACATTAGGAGCAAGCGTCAAAGATGTTACGCCTGCCACAATACAGGGGTATGTCAATGACAAGTTGAGTAAAGGACTGTCAGGAAACACAGTTCGACGCCACTTAGCTAATATCTCAAAATGTCTTGATAGTGCAGTCAAGCAAAATATTATAGCCTATAATCCGGTCAAGCGAATTGAGAAGCCAAAGGCACAAAAGTTTACCGGTGCAAAGTTCTATAACCAGGCACAAATCGACCAGCTTTTAGAAGTATCTAAAGGTGACCCCCTTGAAGTCGTGATATTACTAACACTTTTCTATGGGCTGCGCAGATCGGAAGTTCTTGGGTTAAAATGGGATGCAATTGATTTTGAATCCAAAACAATCGCAATAAACCATACCATTGTCAGAATAGGAAAAGAAATCCATAGACTTGATCGCACGAAGAATGACAGCAGCAACGCAACATTTCCTATTCCAGACAACATCTTGGCACGGCTTTATGAACTAAAGGCTCAGCAGGAGGAATATAAAGCCCTTCAACCCAATGACTACATAGACAATGGCTATATCTGCACAAAGCCAAACGGTGAGCTATTCTTGCCATGCTATGTCAGCAAACGATTTGCACTGATTCTAAAAAAGAATGACTTGCCTCACATCAGATTTCATGATTTGAGGCATTCATCGGCTAGCTATCTTAAACATCTTGGCTTTGACCTGAAGGATATTCAAACATGGTTACGGCACAAAGACATCCAGACAACGATGAATTTGTACACCCATTTGGATATGGAAGCCAAAAGCAATATAGCCGATACCCTTAACGCAAAATTTCAACGATTGGAAGCCGTAAATTAATTTGCTTATATGTTTGAAAGAATTTTGAAAGAATTTTCGATGTTTTTTGTCCAAAAAGCAAAAAACAAGGGCTCCGAATATCCCACGGAAAGCCCTTGATTTAGCCATTATGCGGATGAAGGGACTCGAACCCCCACGCCTCTCGGCACAAGATTCTAAGTTTATTTAACGGTGTGATACCTAGTATTAATAAAACATAGCTAACATTAGATAAAGCCCGATTTGAAGCCATTTATCGACAATATAATTGCCGTGATTTTGTTCATCCTTTTATGCTTCATTTTCGATTTTTTATCGAATCCGTTAGAAATCCGTTAGAAATTTTTTGTTGAAAAAGCTTGTCTTATGCCTTGAAATTTAAGGCTTTTTTATTTTCCAAGTTTTATTTTGCTTTGGGAAATAATTTTTTTCTGTTTGGGAAGTGGTTTAGGAAAGGCTGGAAAATAATTTTACCCCCATAACAAAACCGTTCTAACCACACAAGAACACCAATATAATCTACTTAAAACTTCTTTTCTGCGCCAAATACGCTGTATTTATGCCCTCTCTAACACTCCGTAAGCAATGGGTCTAGGCTGAAAAGCGCACCCTAGACCCATCACTTACTACGTTGGGAAACGTGAGAGAGGGAAGGCTTGGCGCAGAGGTTAGATTGTTGGGGTTAGGACTAGAGGGGAAGGGATGATAATAGAATGATAATTATGGATAGGGATAGGGAGATATTAAGACTGGTATATAGGTTTAAATTTTGTCTAGGGAGACATGTTGCGCTTTTAGTGGGGTTTACTGGTACAAGGGCATGTGATAGACGCTTGAAAATTTTAGTTGATGGTGGCTACTTATCCAGAAAAAAATATTTGTATGGCGTGCCATATCTTTATACAGTTACACATAAAGGACGGATTTTAATCGGGGCAAATAAGCGAGAAAATAAAATCCGCTTAGAACAAATCAATCATGATGTCAAAGTTTTGGATATGCTGATATATTTTAAGGGTAAGTATGGCTTTTCGCTGGATGATGTTGAGAGCGAAAGAGAGTTGCATATTAAAGATGGTTTTGGCATGAGAAAACATCATCCTGATTTTGTGTTTGTGTATCAAGATAAAAATGGTGCTACTGCTGATAATGTTGTTGCAGATGATATAAGATATGGTTTTAAAGATAAAGACTATGCCGTTGCAGATGATAAATACGCTACTGAAACAAAGAAATATGCTGTTGAGGTTGAATTAACTCTAAAAGCAAAAGAGAACTTAGAGAGAAACATCCGAGATAACTATTTGAACTATGACCATCAAATATGGGTTACAAGTGATAATAAGATTTTCAATCTTATCCAAGCTTTTGCAGATGAATATGCCAATATAGAGGTTATTCATATGGACAAAATGGGGGAATTAATATAAGTATGATATAGATATCAGAAATGGGGGAGCTTGTATGAATGGGATAGAAGTATCAGCGATAATTACCATCATTGTAATTATAGGGATTTTTGCAGGGCTATATAAAATTATCCAAAGTTTTATGAGAAACGAAAATAAAGTCTTTGATTTCGAGCGTGACCATAAAGAAGCCACAACAAAACCACCATATAAAGGCACAAAGCAATTAGACAATAATGCAAAACAATCAAGTAAATGTACGAATCAAAACGAAGAAGCAGTTTTTATCGGCACATCAACAAATAACAAAAACGTGTTTATTCCAAGCAATGCTAAACACGTTTTTGTATGTGGTACAACTGGAAGCGGTAAAACTGTTGCATTATCTAATTTTATCAAAGCTGGTGCAGATTATAATTATCCTATGCTTATAGTTGACGGTAAAGGCGATACAGATACAGGCTCTCTATTGGATATTGTAGAAAAACTTTGTCCAAAGCGCAAAACATATGTCATTAACTTTAATGAACCTGATAAAAGCGATAAATATAATCCTTTTAAAAATACAAGCACAGATGTTATCAAAGATATGCTAATCAACATGACCAACTGGAGTGAAGAGCATTACAAATACAACACCGAGCGTTATATATTAAGGTTGCTTAAACTTATTGAGAAAGAAGGGATTAGCCTTTCTTTAGAAAGCTTAGTTAAATACTTACCAACAGATAATTTCAACAAACTTAGCAAGGATTTGAGCGTTAAGAAGCTTATAACCAAAGAAGAACGAATCGAAGATAGCGAACTAGCCAAGATAAGCGGAAAAATAGCTGAAAGTGCAGGGGCTAGGTTTGCAACCATCAAAGAAAGTAGTTTAGGACAGATTTTTGATGGTTCAGGCATTGATATCTATACCGCATTAGAAGAAAATGCAATAATCTTGTTTATCTTAAATCCTTTGCTATATCCCGAAATGTCACCTTTGATTGGCAATCTAATTGTTATTGACAGCAAAAAGGCGGTTAGTAAATTCTTCCACCATAAGAAAAAGCGGATATTCTATATTTTAGATGAAATCAATGTTTATGCTTCCAGCTCGTTACTTGATTTGGTTAATAAATCACGTTCGGCAAATATAGCATGTATACTTGCTACCCAAAGTCTTTCAGACCTAGACAGCGTATCAGCAGAATTTAAAGAGCAGATAATTGAGAATTGCAATAATTATATCGCCTTACGTCAAAACAGCTCGATAAACGCCGAGCATTGGGCAAGCATATTTGGTACAAGACCAACAATGCAAGCTACTTATCAGATAAAAGAGGGTGAGAGTACACAGCTTGGCTCACTTCGTAAAACGAGAGAGTTTATTTATCATCCTGATGATATTAAGTTACTTAAAGCGGGTATGGCGGTTTTTCTTTCTCGGGATAGGATGGAGCATACCAAAATAAGTATTCAGAAACCATTCTAAATATTGGGGATAATATTGAGGTATGTCTTGAAATTATATTGTTTTGTGATATAATAGCGTCCACGAGGTGTAAAATGAGGTTTTTAAAGGGAGATATAATAGAGTTTTGGGATTGGATTTTAGAGCGTCTTGATACTTTTGCGGAGTTTAATGCGGACAAGATAGAATCTTTAATGAATAAGATATCGGACTGGAGAATGGAAATCCATTATTGGTACATATCATCAGTTTTCAACAAAAAAGAAAACAAACATTTTAGAACAGATTTAGATGTTATAAAGGAAAATATTAGTAAACGGGAAAAGGTTGAAAATAACAAAGAGGTCATTTCTGATGATAGTTTCAAAGCAGAAGTATCTATCGAAAGTATAACAAAAGAAAATTTAACGGTTGACAACGCTTCCGAAATATCACAGGAAAACATAGAAGAGAGTGCGTTATTCTACAATTCAGATAATTCAGATGATATAGGGAAAGAAAAGCCACAAGTGCTGCAAAAACAACTAAAGAATAATCGAAAACTATAATCTTCATGGTTATTTTTATTATGTCAAAATCATGACATTATTGTTACGTTCCTTGACATGAAACCAGGGGTTGTATATAATGACTATCATAAAAAAATAATGCTACGCGTGGGGCTGGTGTTTTTCTATGGAGTTGGATTTAATTGAAATTGCTCAACAAACCATTCAAATAATAATAGCTGTTTTTGTAGCTTTAACTGGCTTTTTATCGTACAAAAAAATTGAAAAGAATACAATAATCAAACCGACGCTACAACTAGAGGAAGTAAGCCTTATTTTAGAGGAAAGCAAGACCTATGTTGGCAAAAATGTTCCGTGGGGAAATGAACATCCAATTGAAGAATCAGGATTTGAAGAACAAATCTTAAGTAAAGGAACAAAAAGGAAAAATACTACCTTATCTGATGGGGATAAAAAGTACATATTCTTTAATTTGTGTCCAGAAGATATGAAAGATACAGAGAATGTTGTATTGGCGTTTGATGTTCTGAAAGTTAAAATTAATTTCATTGATAAAGACAATAAAATTGATGAACTACATATAACAGACGCTTTTTCTGTACTAGAAAATGATGAGCCTGTAAAGGAAATGAAGATGCATCAAGTGGAATATTTGGGTACACATAAACCTTACCTAGAAATACCGCTTGTATATGCCTGTGTATATGATAGTCCAGTATCTATGAACTTGAAAAATATATATGAAGCAAAAGTAGCAATACAAGATATAGGAGTTGAGAACTCTAAAATAAATTTTATGCTATCAAGATATAAAGCTGAAAAGTATATGGCATTCAAAGAAACTGGTTGTTTGATTAAATGCAAAACAATTAATAATAAAACGTATGTATATTCTCTATATTGGGAAATTAAGGATGGAGAATTTATTCCATATGCTATCAGAAAAGGTAATAAATTCTATCGTGAAAAATTAAGAAAAAGAAAAATTGTGCAAAAATAAAGTGCAAAATCAATTTCGAGATTTTGCACTTTATTTTATCATTCTATTTGTCCAACCAGCTTGTAGAACGAAGATTTTTTACGGTTCAACTTCCGCATAGCCTCATTAAGGGGAAGTGTACCATCTTGCCAATCTTGGATAACCTTGATTTCATTTTTTGAATAGGATATTTTAGGACGACCCAAATGTTTACCCTTTTCTTTAGCAATAGCAATACCAGCTTTTTGCCGATTTTTGATATTCTGCCATTCCTGTTCTGCTTGGAAAGCAAGAGTTAGCAGAACAATATCACTTACGTATTTG
>Ga0131853_10009418_pt1 | contig 17867 bp, 9 predicted proteins | sample TergutLab28metaG_FD_92764 | JGI IMG/M metagenome (GOLD analysis project Ga0131853, IMG submission 92764) | Labiotermes labralis P1 segment gut microbial communities from Petit-Saut dam, French Guiana - Lab288 P1 (version 2) (version 2) | ecosystem: Host-associated > Arthropoda: Insects >... | reverse complement strand
GGACGCTTGTGAGTGCGGTAATGAACCTTCGGGTTCCGTGAAATGCGGGGAATTTCTTGACTAGCTGCAAACCAGTTAGCTTCTCAAGAAGGACCCTGCACCATGGAGTAAGTAAGTAAGTAACAGGGGATATGGGGATTGGATCGTATTTATTGTGAAGACCTACATTTGAAATGTGTGTTCTAACTTTTTTTTTTACTGACTCTTGTCACATTTACGACCTCATTTCGGAAGCACAAATTCTTAGGCCAATGGGTGATGGGCTGACTGGGGAAAGAATTTTGCGTATGCTATAAACGTACATCAGTGGCTAACATGAATAAAAACATATAATTAATTTTGTAATTACATGCGTCCTTTTTAAAAAAAATGGACGCACAATAAAAAGTTGGTTAATAGTCGTTAAAAATGTTTAATCACCAAAACTACTGAACACGTATTTTCATTGTTACACCGTGCATGTTGTCGATTTACTCAATTAATACACCAACTAATGTACTTATATAAAATTTACACATTAAAACACTAAAACTGCTCCAACATGTTTCGGTCCTAAGACCGTCATCAGGGAGCTGTATTTCTTTGCCTTGCTAAAGTCACATTAAAAGCCACATTAAAACCAGTCATAAATTAACTTCGTTGTACTAGTAGGGTATTGTGGCAGCATGCTGCCACAACACCCTATTAGTACAACGAAGTTAATCAGTGACTTTATTTAATGTGACTTTAGCAAGGAAAATATAGCTCCCTGATGATGGTCTTAGGACCGAAACATGTCGGAGCAATTTTAGTGTTTTAATGTGTAAATTTTATATAAGTACATTAGTTGGTGTTTTGAGTACTGAACACGAATACTGCACTGAAAATTTTGTGTTGGGAAACTACTCAGAAATTTCTCGATCCAAAATTAATTCATTTTGTATCGCAGACAAACAGCAAGTACTTTGTTTAAGTACAAATCATACTCTCCCCTTTTCTCATGAAGATGTTTCGTACGAAACGAGCGTAGCTGTAAGATACACAGAACGCAAATTAAGGCCTGTACGTCTTACTGGTAACATTTCTTACACCGCGCAATGTGATATGCGCAGTACGACAGAGCTGCACCATTTGTAAGTCAAAATTAAATCCAGTAAGGTATTAGAATTCATGAAGAAGTTTTTGGTGTTTTGCTGACCGTGCACCTCAGTAAAATCTTAGTAATTAACCAACTTAATGCACAAATTCTTGTTTTATAACAAGTTTATTATATGCCTCTACATGTTTCGAGCACTATGTGCTCATCATCAGAGGTAAAATTGTATTATACAGCATCTGGTATCATAACACGTGTAGGTTGCCGTCCGGTGCACAGGTTGAGAAATGACGCCCTCTCTCAACCTGTGCACCGGACAGCCACCTACAGAGTGTGATGATACCAAACGCTGTATAATACAATTTTGACCTCCTGGTAATGGGCACAATAGTGCTCGAAACATGTAGAGGCATATAATGAACTTATTATAAAGGAAGAATTTGTACATTAAATTGGTTAATTACTAAGATTCGTGTAGCAGGTTTTCTGCGAAATAAATATGCCGCAAATTAGAGTTTAAAGCGCACATCTACAATCATGGCCAATGCATAATTCACACAAGGACAGAGTGTTTACTTTTGCAAATAAAATACATTTAACCTTAGCAAGATTCCAGAGCTTTCACTTGAGAATTCTGCAGTCCATTTAGGCGACCATTGCCGCTCTCATTCTCAGCAAACTGCAAATAACATCTCCGTGTTCTGCATCCCTGTCCTTTCTTTAACGTGTTGTATTCAGCACTTTTATCCGCCAGCTCTCCTCTCTGTTCCCACCATAACAAAAACATACTGGAAAGATCAAAGAGGAGTGGGGAGGTGTAAATTGTTAAAGGAAATTGAACTAAATGACACGAAAGCAACCAAACGTGATATAAAACGGGGAATTCTTTTTTGGACTGGCTACTTTAAGTTAATGTCTCACTTGTTTTCTGTATGCGCCGTTGTAATAAAGTCCCGCCCTGTGCTAACGGTGTGATATGGCTATGTATAATTCTGTTTAAAGGTAGAAATTGTTTTGTGGTGGGACTTATTTGGCAAGAAGTATTTTTAAAATGTAATTCTTTAAATTTTAGCAATGAATGTGAGACTACCCGTATTTCTTACAGTAAGATTTGCTCAGTAGTTACAAATTTCTTTCGACACATATTTTTAAAATCTGATGGCAGATTTCTGTGTATACTGAGTTTTGTTGAATGACATTATCTTCACATAGCTGCTTATCCTCTATGTCCAGTCGTTATTAAACATATCAGTTCATTCTTTCCACTCAAATTGTTTATGTGTTGCGTATGGATATCAGAACAAATAGCGATTGTTTCCATATACAGCATTAACTGACTGGATTTTCAACCGAGATGGAGTGTGTTTACTGCGCGGTACGGACTGGAAGTTTATGTGTAATTCAACTTAACCATCTGGCAGCTGCGACCAGCCAACTCGATGAAGGTTTGCCTTTGTATTGCTTGATCCTACAGCATATGATGAGTTGGTAATTGCATTCCACACGACACTGATCGTTTCTTATGCAGTCATTCCAAAATTAACTTCAAATTTTCCACCCGAATGCAACCCTGCAAACGTTTTCCATATGTCGTCATAATCTATCCACCCAGTGCAAAATACAGAACTTCATTCCTCTGCTGCGTGCTTCAACAATCAACTTCCCCGTCAACGTATCTTCTTCACTTTCCTGTGTCCTACACATCCTTCACCATGACCCGCACAAGAAGGACGAGGGGGCACAGCGTGGGATTCTTCAGAACTGTAAATTTTCTGGTTGTGACTGTAGCCTCTCTTATTGCACCCCACTTCTGCTTCTTCTTCTTCTTCCTCCTCCTCCTCCTCCTCCTCCTTCTCGTCCTCCTCCTCCTCCTCTTCTTTTTCTTCCTCCTCTTCTTCTTGTCCTCTTCCTCCTTCTACTTCTTCTTATTCTTCTTCTTCCTCCTCCTCGTCTTCCTCCTCCTCTTCTTTTTCTTCCTCCTCTTCTTCCTCGTCCTCTTCCTCCTCCTCTTCTTCTTCTTCCTCTTCCCCCCTCTTCTCCTTCCTCTTCTTCTTCTTGTTCTTCTTCTTGTCCCCAGTCCTTAAGAAGACAACCAACTGTACCTGTATTCCGTACCAAGCACCAGTGTGCCCGTAGCTGTTCTGGTGTTCGTAAAGACATTTTTTGCCTTCTCTCACCAGTTGTTAGCCTTCAGGGACACTGTTTTGTTTTCTACTTATTTTTGTATTGGAAAATATTTGTACATTTCAATAAAGGGACGGAGTCCACACCAGACATGAGCCGTGGGTTCTGAGCTCAAAGTTAAAACATGCAATCACAAAGTTGGAAGTCTTTATTGAAGGCTCCGTGGCCTCATGCGAGACCCGTGCCTCTCCACTTCTGCTCCCCTAAACATAGACGCGGTGTAGGAAGTCTGTGCACACACTCTTGTTGACGTGTGCAAGCGTGACACGAACTGCGAACAGACTGTGACAGAAATCTCAACAATTCCGATCAATTCCATGACGGTTACTCGAGAAATGGAGCCGCGTGCGTAACCACCGAGTCGGCTGTAATTAACCGATAGGCTGCCGGATGAAGGGTTTGCGGCTTTATCGCTTGCCCATATTCACTTTTAAAGAGTACTGGGATTATGGGGTTTGTGGCTGTTGTACAGTGTGATGGTAAAATCATGCGTTAACTAAGCCCAATACGACGTATTTCTGCTGAAAACGTGAGTTAACGAATTCGATGGAGGAAGAAAGAGGAAATCATAGAATACCGCGTAATGAGAAGCTGAGCGATTTGTGCGTTTCTCCAGATATTGTGTGGGTGATTCGATCATGGAGGGTTGAGACGGACGGAGCTTGTGGCGCGTGTTGGGGAGAAGAGAATACGTAAAGGGTTTTGTTGATCAAATCTGAAGGAAGAAAACAACATAGTAGACCCAGGCGTAAATGGAGCATAATATTAAAATAGATCTTTATGAATTTAGATAGGAGGGTGTAAATTGGATTCATCTGACATAGGACAGGGACAGGTGGAGAGTTCTTTGGGACAAGGCAGTGAAAATTCGGATTGCATAAAATTTAGGAAATTTATTGACTGGTTGAAGAAATACTGGCTTCTGAAGAAAGACATTGGACAATGGAGTTAGTAATGGCATATGATTGTCTTAGAATTGTTGGTAATTACTGTGTCCGCGCAGTCTAAGGCGTGGGTCTACGGCCGCTCGCTTGTTGGGATTACGGGTTCGAATCCCGCCAGGGCCATGTAATTTTGTCTCAGGTGAGTGTTGTTTTTCGTCAGGTAGAGGTCTCTGCGTCTGGCTGATCACTCGTCCAGAGAAGTCCTACCGCGTGTGGTGTGTCCAGTGAAATTCGATCGCGAAGCCCCGTGGATGTGGCCATGACCCAGAATCAGGTCGAAGCGCCACAGGGTTTAAAAAAAGTTGGTAATCAGACGGCCAAGAAAATCGCTGTTTGTAAGCATCAATCATAGTTTCCTAATAGGAGCGGTTATTTCATATACCGTGCATTTAATTACCTGAATATAATAGACAAATTGGATTTTGTCGCATGGTGAAGAAATCATCTTTACGTCATTAAGCGCGAATGTTCATTACCGCATGTACAACAGTCTTTCAATCCATCTATTTTTTTTTAGCCAATTGAATATCCGTAAAAACAATTCGAGAGCCGCATGGCACCCCTACTACGAATACTGTCACCATATAGGACATTGTATCCCACAGTGTGGTGTATACTTATACCAGACTGCAAGGTGTCACACTCTAGAAGACAGCGTAACTTGAATATAGTTCACACCTTCAAGTATTATTTTTCTAATATTTTATTATTTTTCTCACATTTATGCCTAGGTCTTCCAAGGTGTCTTTTTCCTTCAGATATTTGCAGTTTCTCAGTTTTTCATTAACAGTATACAGTATTACAAATAATTTATAATAAACTTTACAAGTACTCGTATTAGCATTACAAATAAAGCTAATGTTATTCATGGACGCCGGTACAATGCGGTCAGAGCTTCAACTCCCGCAAGACTATCACATTTTTACTCCTTTCCACGACGACCATAGAGCTCATAAATTTTAATGCCTGTGCACAGAATTGGTTAGCTATATAGTGAGGGGAAAAGCTTACAAATACAACAATTTTTATTAGTGACCCTAAAACTTTTTTGGTTCAGTTGTTATCGCTCGGCAAGTCTCGTGTCATTAAACTGTCTTGAGCATCAGACACTTGAATTGCGAGTGGCTGCGGCGAGAGTTTCTGCACTATAAAATTAACTTCCCTCTCCATAATTTTAATCCCAGCAGGCATCTTGTTCGCTTTAAATACTGAGGAGTTTGTGATTTCTTCAGGCTGGTTTGCTAAACTAAGCAAAACTGTCGCATCAAAGCCAATCCTCTTTGCATATCCAAGCGATAAAACTCATTACACTGTGTACGAGCCTGCCACTACACACGATCAGAGTGACCTTGAAAACTTGCGCGTTTCTACTGGTTTATGTACCCAGATAGCAACTTGAATACATTTTGCATTGTTCTGTCTACATTACTTGCCCTGAGAAGAGTAACATGTAATGTTCATGTAACAGCTAAGCGTTTCTACATGCCAGTGTAGTTTACTGATGTATCTACAAACCAGTGTGTTTCTTTGATGAGTCTAGAAGCCAGTAGATTTTGCTGATGTGTCTACACGCTAGTGTAGTTTGATGATGTGTCTACAAGCCAGCATATTTATTTCATGAGTCTACAAATCAATGGAGTTTGCTGATGTATCTACAAGCTAGCGTAGTTTATGTCTACAAGCCATTGGATTTCTTTGACGAGTCTACAAGCCAGTAGAGTTTGCTGATGTGTCTACAAGCCGGTGTATTTCTTTGATGAGTCTACAAACCAGTATAGTTTGCTGATGTGTCTACAAGTCAGTGTAGTTTGCTAATGTGCCAAAAAGCTAGTGTAGTTTGCTGTTGTGGCTACAAGTTAGTGGAGTTTTCTGATGCGTCTACAAGGCAGTATATTTTGTTGTATCTACAAGCCAGTGCAGTTTGTTGATGTGTCTACAAGCCAGTGTATTTTGTTGATGTGTCTACAAGCTAGTGTAGTTTGTTGATGTGCCTACAGGATAGTGTAGTTTGCTGATGTATCTACAAGCCAAGTTTATGTCTACAAGCCAGTGTAGTTTGTTGATATGTCTACAATCCAGCGTAGTTTACTGATGTGTCTACAGTCAAGTGTAGTTTATTGATGTGTCTACAATACTTTGTAGTGTGTTGATGTGTCTACAAGCCAGTGCAGTGTGCTGATGTTCATTTCTGTTTAAAATTTTGCATCCTGCTTCATTAATCTTTACAAGTTTACTATAAGGGGCTAAGTACACAGAACGTGTGGCGGTAATTTTACAAATCGTTACATTATTTACGAAGAGTTTAATATTTGATTTGTTGGTTAAAACCCTTTCAAGCCTTGATATTAGTATACAGTATGTAGCACCACAGTTAGCACTAAAACGCTGAGTTCTACCCATACAGTGTATTTGTGTATTCTCTATGGATCTGAGGACAAGCAGCGATTTCTTCCCCACACAGAATAAATCGACTGGTTTCTATAACCGAAATGGAGTGTGTTTACTGCGCGGTACGGACTGAATGTTTAAATGTAATTTAGATAAATATTAAACTTCAGAGAGCGGACCGGGATAGCTCAGTTTGTATAGCGACTTGCTAGGGGCTGGATGGTCCGGGGATCGATTCTCGGTGTGGGCGGGATTTTCCGCACCCTTCCACACCGGGCCTTAAGACCCACCTAGCCTCCTGTACAATGCGTACCGAATCATTCTCGGGGGTAAAGAAGCCGGGGCGTGGCGTTAACAACTCACACTCGTCTAAGGTCGAAGTTAAAGAAAGAGTAGAGCCACGCCTCTACATCACCTGTGGGCCTTCGTGACCTGTTCTAGAGTGAACTTTACTCTTTCTTGCACTGTTTAGTCTTCAGAGGGGCGGTGTAAATTAATTCCTATCGGCAAACAAACTTCCGGTGCATACGCCTGTAATTCCTGGAAGTGTGGTGGTGGTGGTGGTGGTATGACCCAAAATATATGCCGAATTATTGGCGGTATGTTTCTTTATAACACGCACATGAATAATATTATTTGTGAGTGAGATATATTTTTCGTTGTTGTGCAGTGGCTGGTTGGCGTCTCTTCGTGAATGGCCGTTGGTCCAATTTCCCACCAGTCGGAAGTATGAACACAGAAGTATAATTTAAGGCATCTTTGGTTACGCTTCATAAAATGCTATTTCGAATTATTTTAATTATTTTATTTTATTACATGTACCATACATCTTTTATTATTTATTATTTTTATTGCATTGTATAACTTTATAATAAAAACGTTTCGAAGCTTCCTTACCCAAGAATCTAATTTATGTAGCTACACTTGTAGTAACTGTATTTGTCTATACTGGGTATGGAAAGGAGGGAATATTTCAGTTGCAAGGGAAGTGTGTGGAAATTGTCAGTGGGAAGACAAAAATTACCACCACCACCACCACCACAGCAACTACTACTACTACTACTACTACTACTACTACTACTGAAAGTACTGGGAATATTATGTTGGGCTTTTTCCCTCCCCATTCTGTCTCAGTCTGCCCTCTCCGTCTCTATTCTCTGCTGCAGGTGGCTGTAGGCCCGACCTCAGGCCCGTTACTATAAACTCGAAAGCACAGGCCCGTCTCCATTGCTCTTAATTGCCATCATCCCACAAGACAGTCGCAGCCTTAAGACAAGTACTTAGCACTTCAAGCCAGCCATATCGAAAGTGACGCTGCTGCAGCACAGAACGCTGATCTTTTACTGCCTGTCACGTAGCCGATATCACACCTACAGCATGGGCCTATTCAATTTTAGTGTCCCAAAAGTTGAAGGAATATTCGTTTCTGAAGATACTCAACAGATTTTAATAAAAAAAATTGGTGTTAGTGCTCTAGAACAAAATTTGTTTTGGAGAATTTCATTTTTGTATAGACGTGCACTGATTAATTTTAAACCACACTTTACGTAAAGTTCAAATCGAAATGTATTGCTTATCGCAGTCATCGCTTTTCATACAGAAAGTGCCAAATTGATTTTATTAAGAGATCTGTAAGTCTTGCTTGACTATTTTGGAATTTTAAAATAAAATCGAAGGAAAATTTGGATGGGTTTGTGATAAGCTTTTCAGTAATGCAAGTCTATCTGCAAGAAATGAAGACGTACTGCAGTGAGATTTGTAACATCCTAAAGAACGTAATGGAAAAATAATTCCAGTCGATTTGGAGCAAACCTTCCCTTTTTGCTTGTTCTCAGAGCAGTAGCTGGCACAGAAGCGCTTCTCTCCTACCGGACTCTACAACAAACAACGAACAAATAATGGCAAACAAATGAACAGAGCTGATTGAAGTACACGAAATCAAATAACTTGAAATTTGATGGTATAAAAATTTAAACTATTCCAATGATTGATTGGTTATTTGGAAGAATTGAATTTGCTTGTTAATTACCGTGTTTAATACGATTTTTAACTTTTGTTTGTTGTTTTGCTGACAACAGCGTTTTGATTGAAGCCAGTGATTTACGTCCTTTGGCTGTGCACACAACATGCCAGTACGACATGACTGCTACTGCAGATAGAGTAGTCAACCTCCATGTGTAGAGGTTGACTGCGATTTTATTAGCAGCCGTCACGGACAGCCTACATGGTGAGGTCTTCCAGGTAGTGGGTTGGGAGGGATACTGGCAGCTTCTAAAATCACGTAATACAGAATGTCACACTGCACAGTAGCGGACTGAACGAGTATGGTATAATATTTTGAGGCCCATAAAAGGCGGGAAATTTTGGGGTTAGCTAGCTAGAGTTCAAGGAAAAGCAGTCCTGTTACAGGCCTGGAGTGGTCGAGAGGGTTCCAGGAAGTTAAGGTTCCCAGAATTCGTGACAGCGGCACAGGATGGTGGTAAGGTTTTCAGCCTTACGCACCGGCCGCCTTTACCCCCAGGAAATACTCATGGTTCTCATTTCTGTTAGAGGCTGAGTCGACCCCAGAGCTATAGTGCGATGGGAAGGATTTTATGTCAATAACACCAGCTGGGATCGAACCAGCGACCTTCCGATTTGTAGCACAGCACCTTAACCACTGTGCCACCGCGGTCCCCAGCTGGCTACAGTTGGCTTCTTAACAAATACTGTGTTTCACAAAACTTGTTAATTTTATAGGAATACTAGCGACTGTAACAGTGGGCCGCCCTCATCCAAACCAGCCATCTGTGTGTGTGCTTAGTATACACCGACGTGGGTTAAAGAATTTTGAAAAATTTCGTTATTAAAATATTTTTCTTTCCATTCTTATTCAAAAACTGGCCTCTTTGAAGCTCAGATTTTCTGAATCCTTTTAAGTTAGCCAGGTATTTATGGGAGGTGTTAGAAAAGTGGTTTGTGAGTTGGTGGACGGGATATTTCTGGTTCAGCACATCGTGAGGTAAAGAAACCTAGAGCACCACAACAGGCGAGTGGCCAGCATTTCACCCGATTACCGGCTTCTAAATAGGATGATTCTCCACGGGGTTCCTTATTGAGACAGCCAGTAGGAGTCCTTGCAACGGGACGTCTTAAGACATCTAACTTTGAAGGGGAAAAAAAGCAATAAGACAGACGCACATTCTTGTTCAGAGCCGGACTCCAGGAAGTGAAAACTGGTATAATCTTCCCTGAAGAAAATACATAAATCTTACAGAAGTAAAGTCATTAAACAAGAAACAAAGAAGATATTTTAATAGTTCTGTATTCCACCCTCAGTTCACAGGGGTCACACAGCGTAGGCGACGTCTCTTGTGTCACAGTCTGAAGAATTCTGCGTGGGGAAATGTAATCGTGCGTGAAAAATGTTAGTCATTTGGTTACAAGATGGCTTGCGGTTATTGTGACTTTGAGAATGTGGTCGCCATCTATCAGACTCCGTTTTCAAAGGCCACATGAATAACATTTTCGGAGAAGAAAGCTGCACCCGGAAAACTCCGTCGCCACTATGGCACTCTGCATTATCTGCAGACTCAGCACACAGTGTGATGTACAATCTAATTTCAGTTGCGAGGGCTTTGAATTAATGACGTCATTAAAATGCTAAATTTGAAGTTCTCAAAGCGAAGGTCTCCTGGGATATGAAGCCACGTCTATTGCTCATTGGTTAGAAACGTTTCGTAGAAGCTTGCTGACTCCATCTTCGCAGTCAGTGTAATCTGAGGAGAGTGACTGTAGGTTTTTATGCACTTCAGAGTCGCATTTATCGGGTCTTAAACCTAGAGGCGGTTTGAGGCAGACTTTGGAAGAAGCAACCAAATCTGTAGTGTTCAGAGTTCAGGGGCCAGTCTGTTGGTCACGAATTTCGTAGATTTTGTCGATCCTTATAATTCGCAGGAACCTGCCTGAGGATCTCATACCAAAGCTTCCAGAGAGGATCCACTTAATCTACATCGTCTAATATCCAAATATTCAGTACCCTGTAACAACCAAACACACTGCATGCTCTAACATCCACTCAATTCTGTCTGTATCTCCCAACCATTTAAGCTTTATAACCAAAAACTGGCGAACAATTCTCTCTGTCTTATTCCTTCTTCGTGTCCCACCCACCTACTTCTGTATTTCATCATCTTAATTCCATGCGACCCCCCCCCCCCTCCAAAAAACGGTAATGTTAAAGCTGCTCGTTGTGTTCTGTCGCCCTCATTTAGTTTCATTGTCTGTGGTCAAACTGTTCTCCAAAGCGGTCTGTTGTCAGGCACGCGTGAAACACTTTCTTGCCGTAGACTGATACACACACCGGCATGCTTAATGGGTGAGCCAGGTGTGCCAAGACACACACATTAGTATCTGAAGAAAAAAAACAGGAAACAATTTGATATTTTGTCTCCTTTTCTAAACCCGTGTACTTGAAAGAAGAGTTAATTTTTAGTTTTAAGAAAAGTTTAATCAAGTTTTAACTTTTGACTTTGTGTGGCGAATAAATTTAATATTCACAAAACTGAACCAACAAAATGCACAATGCTCTTTCTTTGATATTTGTATTATGTTATATTATAACATTAAATATTGCAGCATGATTCAGTCCACATAGTATTGCTATCAGAGACAAAACTATCAAGTAATGATGCATAAAAATTAATTTGCTATTTTTACATATAATTAGCATCATATGCATGGTGTAAAAATTCAAGTAGTAAGGCGTAGACAATTCTTTGTCAACAGCTGTGTACGTAAATGAAATGGGATCTCGATACACAGTATCTGCAGTATCTCTGATGCAGCTTACGCACTTAACGAAGGTTGACACAGTACTGAACCTTTAAAACGTGAAACACAAAATTCGTTGGTTGCACCTCCTAACGAAATGTGCTGAACACACTCGCGTCAGTAGGTGCTGTTTAATTAAGATACAGCATGAATGATTGAAATTATAAATAATGAACAAATTTTGGAACAAATACAGTCATGCGTCGCTTAACGACAGCGATACGTTCTGAGAAATGTGTCATTAGGCGATTTCGTCGATGTGCGAACGTCATAGAGTGTTTACTTTATTGCAATGTGTTTCCGTCCACACAACTAACATTTAAAGTATAACATTACTGCGACATGTTTCGACTTGTGACAGTCATAATCAGGCTGATCTAAGAAACGTTTAACATTTTACAGGTTTTATTTTGTGCATTTGGGATCCCGTATGTCTTACACCGTACAATATTGTTAGTTAACTTATCTACAGTGCTATTGCAAATAGCTTCGCCCACACCACATGCTTTATATTACATACGATAGCATATAGACAAGTTACCTCACAATATTGTACGGTGTAAGACATATGGGATCCCAAATGCACAAAATAAAACCTGTAAAATGTTAAACGTTTCTTAGATCAGCCTGATTATGACTGTCACAAGTCGAAACATGTTGCAGTAATGTTATAATTTAAATGTTAGTCGTGATGACGAAAACGTATTGTAATAAAGTAAATATTCAGATAACACAACGGGATGACTTCATTAAAAAAAATCATACAGTGTACTTGCACAAACCCAGATAGTAGAGTACAGTACAGCCTACTACACACCTACGCTATATGGTATAGCCTATTGCTCCTAGGCTACAAACCTGTACAGCATGTTACTCTATTGAATACTCTAGGCAATTTTATGGTGAGTATTATAATACTATAATAATTTAACATTATATTGTAATATTATAATCTGTTGAGACCACATTTGTATATGTGGCCCGTCGTTGACCGAAACGTCGTTATGCGACTCATGACTATACGAAGTGAAGAGATTGCTTAACAGACATAGAATGGATAGGAATAAATATTAGGCAAATAGAGTGCAAATGAGCTGAGTTCAGGAACAGGCTGAGGACCAGCGACAAGTCAGCGGACTTGATTAGGAGGTGCATGATTGGGCAAAATGGCGGTACGTTTTGAATACAACAGTGACCGTGTGTGTAAAATAAAACCAGGGAGTTTTTTTTTACCAACTGAGCGCCTGTAAGCATTTAGGCACTTCGCCTTCTGTAAATACTTTGTTATGCTACATCCAATCCAGCTGCACAGTGTTCAGTATAAAGTGCTTCCAGAAGCAAGGAGAGCTGCTCACCTACTGTTCCATTGCCCAGGAGAATCAAAGTAATCGTGTGTTTGCTGCAGAATGCGGTAAAGTGTGGAAATGAAATTGTTTCGCAAAGGAGAGAAAGTTCCTGTCTGGTGCTGGCTGACCGATATTTTTCTTGTTATTACAATGCACTTAGCCTCCTGTTTTCGTGTCACTGTGTGCTAAAATTACAGGGTAACAGGTGCAGTTGATTTGTACAGCAATGTACAGAGTGTCCCTCAAGTCCCAGAGGTAATGATTTTATAATTCCCTGATACTGAAGCACCTGGAATCCAGAACACTCAGCGCAACGGCTTCCGTTTGAGTGTTCTGATGTTCAGATAGAACTAGGCTTGTGGACAAGAAAACATTCTGTCTGTTTCTTTGATAATTAGGGAAGTGCATCTCAAGATAGCTACGTCTTGGTATTTAGGACACATGACTAGGTGTATCAGATTACAAGTATGCATGACCTATCGCTTGCAGGATATTTAGCTTTGGTATGCATTATTATTATTATTATTATTATTATTATTATTATGCTTGTTACCACAGTTATGCCGGATATGTACAGTGCAATTATACAATGGAAACATCTCATGTTTCTACGGTATATAGTGTTGCAGTTGTTCTGTATTTACGCTTGGTGCTACATGCAATGTTATTTCGCATGTTGAATGTCTTGTACTTTGACATTAGCACATTCCGCAGTTTGTGTGCAGTGCCAATACGGCAGTTTTTTTTGTGTTTCCTTCATCTCGTGCTTTCTCGGTGTATTGCTCAGGTACTGTCTGATTTTGATCCAGTTGCCCCTATTAATACCGGCATATTATTATTATTATTATTAAACCTGTACGATAATTTGTCATTATAGTTATTATCATCATTTTCTTAGCGCCATCGTAATAAATTTACCTAAAATATCTTTTAGTGTATGAGGTTAGAGGTTCTCACGGGGTAACAGTTGAGGTTACAGCATATGCTGCCGTGTATATTGGTACATTCGTACGCCATTTCCGAAGAAACCACCTGCCCTCAAGGCGGAGCAGGAGAATCCACCGCAATGCTGATAACGACTTACAAATATGCGTTGTGTGACATGTGAGGTACGCTTGTAGCTTGAACTTAGGACATGTCGTCTTTATCTGTAAAAACTAAACGTTTTGCCATAAGCCCAAAATTCCTTGACAAAGTGTTGCTGGTGTTTGTATCATATCGAAATATATAGTCAGTGTCACAGGTAGTGACAATAGGTTTACAGTAGCAATATGTTCGTTACGAATTTATATACAACTTTAAAAGTAGTTGTGAATAATTATAATATTTTAATTGTATTAATTATGATCATAATTAACGCATTTAAATTGCAAGATTGCCTGCCAACATAATCCTGAGGGGGCTTCGCTGTTCCTGTGGGAAGCAGCAAGTGAAATATAGTTCTATGCTTTTTTGGTTTACCTACGCATAGTTTTGTACTTTCAGATTAAAGAACAAATTTTCTTTTCCCCATCTTCCCTAATGTACTCGTTTTTTCGCCCTTTTTTATTGCGTTCCTCTGTTCCACTTGTTTTTCTTATTTCTCACATTCCAGTACGTTCAACCAATCATCTTACCTTATCTTTATAACTGAAGAATAAAAAACCAACTAGATGCCACTTGTTATTTTAATGCACTTCTTATAGGTTCAACATGTTTCGGGCATTACTGTGCCCATCATCAGGAGCTCGCGACTATAATGTTGATTACGACATTTGTCTTCTCGTTCTTGGTTTGCTGTAGGCTGGAAGTTGGCTATAGCACGACTAATAGTGTTATAGCCTGCAGCCCGGACACCACTCCAGCCTACCAGCACCCAACCTCCAACCTACAGCAAACCAAGAACGAGACGACCAATGTGGTAATCAACATTATAGTCGCGAGCTCCTGATGATGGGCATAGTAGTGCCCGAAACATGTTAAGTCTACAAGAGGTACAATAAAATAATAAATAGCATCTAGTTGGTTCTTATTCTTCAGTTATCACAATGATGCACGGTCCAACAAACATCAAATTTTACTCTATGTTCATACTGTACATATTGGATAATAATAAATTGTTCATCATGTACCAACGTGCACAAACAGGTACTGTAAATTTTTATTATATTTTATATTATTCATTGCAGAATTGCGTATGCGGCCACATTTACCAAGATTTTATCATAACTCATTACTACATTGTATTTTGTCATTTAATGATTCATAACCGCAGCTAACACAACTGAAAACTCCCTGAAGATGATGTATTAACACCGAAACATGTCGGAGTAATTTAATACAAATTTAGAGTACTTATTTGTGCATATGTTGGTATATAATAAACAAATTATCAATCATCTTACAGTTAGTACTATCCCTATACATATAACTCGTGACACTAGTACATCCTCTGGAATCCACCGTACGTTCCAACTGCGCTCCTCGATGTAACTTCGAATGCCTGGAAGACTCGTGTATTTCGCAGAAGCAGCCAGAATTCAGCGCGCTATTTATAACCCTATCCCTGGCGCCTCGCCACGTGTACAGAACTATTGAAAATATTAAACTTTCGCTTCCTGTATTGTGAGTGTGCTGACATCGCGATCATTTGGTACGTGCACAATCAGTATCTTCTGCTTGACGGACATAATCGTGATTTTGCTCAGTTACTGCAAATGAATAACGTGAGATTGTTAACAGATGGGGGGAAAACAAATTCTATATTTCCCCCGAGTCACCATTCCATGACATAATGCAAGGTAAATTTCGTAATATTGAATTTTATATTCGTGGTTCCGTGCAACGTAATTCTAGGTTGAAGAAATCCAACGAGATGCAACATTATGCAGGTATTTATTTATTGCTAAATTGCTCTACATATATCGGGCGTCCATCGCGTCCATCATCAGGAGTACATACAACTGTAGTTGCAGCCTCTGGTACAGATCATACTATCTGGGGAGCGAGCTTCCTGAGACGTCCTTATTTGGTCACGTTTGAGGAATATTGCTTCCCAGATAGTATGATCTCTCCCAGAGGCTGCAACTACAGTTTTATGTACTCCTGATGATGGACGCGATGGACGCCCGAAACATGTAGAGTAATTTAGCAGTAAATAAATATCTGCATACAGTTGCATCTCGTTGGATTTCTTCAACCATCGTAATATTGGCAGCTGATAAGAACTCATAAAATAAAAGGAATGAGCAAGCCAAATTATTCCGTGAATGCAGACGCGCTGTGCTGGTTTCTTACTATTAATTACAATTTTTCATTCGCCCTTCGGTAAAGCAGTTAAGAAGCCACGCTGCATTTCAGTACAATACAAAGCGGTTTATAAGCCACGACCGACACAAGAAAATATTTCGGGCGTTTGCAATTGATTTGTTTTCTGTTTTTAAAGACGGAAATTAGATGTACTCTTCATTTTACGACATTTCATTATATAAACATAGATATTTCCCCGCCGGCCGGCAGCATCGTCGGTACTTTATACCACAAGATGTAAACACAGTTTAGTGCTCCTGAGGATGGGCGAAATTATCGCCCGAAACATGTTGAGCTAATTGTAATTATCAATAAAATATGTTATTTTTTTAATCTACTTGGCTGTTTGTATTATTGTAACACAGTCGGTTTCTTGTATCGCAGCTGTCACAGGATTCACCGGTAAATGAAAACTGTTTGTGTATTTATGATGAAATTGCTCGATTCGGCGATAAAATAGAAGTTCTTCAGAGCCTTGCTTCCAAAGTTGTATCGTTTATACCAAATTCATTTAAAAATTCCGTAAATGTATGTCCGCATTGTGTCCAGTCTAGAAACAGAAGGACGCCTTGTTCGTTAATGGCATTCCGAAGACAGGAAATATCTTTCCGCGGAAGTCCGGGAGACAAAAGACTTAATGAAATCTCTGTAGAGGATTGTCTTAGAGATCAGACTCGTATTTCGGATGCTAGAGCCTATTTTAGAGACAAAATATTCAAAATGGGAAGGTGACATTTGATATAAGTAAGAGAAGCTTAATTGTGATATTATTTTAGGCTTCAGGATTGCCTTGAAACTTCATTTTCTACCATTAGGGAGCAGTCTTTTTGTTATCTGATTAATCTTCTGGTTAAATAGTTTATCATTAGTGTGCTGATTACAGGCTTAAAGAACGTCCTGTATTCCCATGATCCTCCAGTCCGTGCAGTAAAGCGATATCAATCCATGCCCTTGTACTGTAAAATGCTATTGACATTTTCAGATAATTCTACAATCTGTTCAGTAAATATTAGTTTAAAGAGCTGTACATATGTGTATATTTGCTTATGGTTACGTGATAGTGTTATGTGGGTGACTGATGCTAGCGTAATGTTGAGTACAGTACAGACCTACACATCTGGCCGGTGAGTTAGTCACTGTTCGTGCGACACTAAATAATACTAGGTTAGGTCTTAAAGTTTGCTTTGTAGGTTAATGGACAAAGTGTTCAGTATGAATTCAGTAACATAACCAGTGGTCGTTTATTCGGATTTGGCAGCTAATAAATACGCGTAGGTCGTAGTGAAGTGGCAGAGTTCGAGGTGGTTGTGGTGGTTTCAGCTGAACAAAGAAGAGAGAATGCGCGACGGGCTAATGATGCTCTTATGGAAATGGACTGAATCGTGGATTGACAAAGCAATATACCTGGGGATGAACCACATAGAGAGGCAAGAATAATAATAATAATTCTCTATGGAAGCGAACCGCAAAGAGAAACAATGACTAATGTTCACTTGCGACGGGCCAACAGAGACAATAATACTTGTACACGTAAACAGCCCACGCAAAACTTAAGTATTAAAAACATTAGACAAAATATCATTCCTCGAAGAATGGTTGTAGTGTTAGCATTCCCATCACAAAACATTAGACAAAATATCCTTCCTTAAAGAATGGTTGTAGTGTTATCATTCCCATCACAAAACATTAGACAAAATATCCTTCCAAAAAGAATGGTTGTAGTGTTATCAGTCCCATCACAAAATATTAGAAAAATATCCTTCCAAAAAGAATGGTTGTAGTGTTATCAGTCCCGTCACAAAACATTAGACAAAATATCCTTCCAAAAAG
>Ga0131853_10009417_pt1 | contig 17868 bp, 7 predicted proteins | sample TergutLab28metaG_FD_92764 | JGI IMG/M metagenome (GOLD analysis project Ga0131853, IMG submission 92764) | Labiotermes labralis P1 segment gut microbial communities from Petit-Saut dam, French Guiana - Lab288 P1 (version 2) (version 2) | ecosystem: Host-associated > Arthropoda: Insects >... | reverse complement strand
TGAGTGGACCCCGTTCCAGACCCACTACTACTCAGAAAATCTGGTAGCGCCGGGGATCGAACCCGGGACCTCTGTATCTGTAGCCAGAAACTCTGACCACTAGACCACAGAGGCGGTCCCCATTTAGTTACACATGAGAAAATTTTACTGAACGGTGACGTTCCGCTGCGGAACGGAAACGTGATGTATAGTGTGAATCGGCCCTAATAGGCGTGCTTCTAGCGGCTTAATATAATCGCTTTTACGAACAAATTACGAATCTCATTTGCTAGGTCTGTTTGATTGATTTCTAGGCTTGTTTGTAGTTTTTCTGGGTTTTACACTCGCATCATCTATGACAAATTAACACGCCGAGATCGTTTCTCGCCACCAGTGCTGGCACTTATGAGCCCAGGAGACAAATTTTGGCAGTACCATCTTGAATGTGCGTTGTCACGCGTGTACCAAGCCTACTGGTAGGTATACAGGGCCATTGTTTTATGTGACCAATATCTTTTGTCACTTACCGCCGTTGGGCAACGCGACTATGGGGCGGGCGCTGAATGGGGTGCGTTTATACGAGCCGATAGGAGGTGACAGACGATGGGTTTCAGATAAAATAATGTTCCCATATCATTTTTAGGTATAAATGTCGTGGAGGATATGAAGATGGTCATGTAATAAGAATAGAAAAAGAAAAGATACAAACACAGATTCTTGATAGGAAATTCTACAACACACGATCATTTGGAAGACCAATTCGTCCAGGGGGATGCGTTACAGATAGGAATACGGGTAGAAGACAAGCTAGGGACAGAGAAGAATGGATGTGTTCTTTGAAGGAGGCCAGGGCGCAGAAGGGGCTGTTACGCCGTACGTGGATGGGAGGATGGATGATCTGTAGGTTTTGTGTTGTTAGAAAGTTTTCCGTATGTTGCGAAAGTTTTGAAAGATGATAGACAAGTGATATTGAATATTAAAAATTAAATAGTTGGTAGCGAGCGTAAGGAGGTCAGTGTCGGCCGCACGCTTTAAGACTAGTGTAACTTGGATGCAAGAGCAGTCAAGAAACCTGTACGGGCGATGCGTGATGCGTGTAACCGCTCCAGTTCAATCTGCATGATACTTACCCTCCCAAGGACCTCTTTAATATTCTCGCTTGTGAAACATTTCACAACGCAGTTAAAAACACGGTAAAAACCTTCGGATTGCATTAACACCACCAGAATTATGTCATCTTCATATGTATTGCGACGCTTATGATGACTAGATGACAGGCAGGGCCATCCCGAAAGATGTGGGCGCCCAGGAGCGAGTTAATAATTTGGCACCCCTTAAAACCCATGTTTTTTCACCTTTTTCGGCCCTGTCCTGGGTGAAACTTTTTGAGGGCGCGTGCCCAAACTGCGGTTGAGTTTCGGAAACGATTCTTTCGTGTGTGTGGTGTGTGTGTGTGTGTTTGTGTGGTGTGTGAGTGTGTGTGTGTGGTGTGTGAGTGTGTGAGTGTGTGTGTGGTGTGTGAGTGTGTGTGTGTGTGAGTGTTTGTGTGGTGTGTGTGTGGTGTGTATGTGGTGTGTGTGTGTGGTGTGTATGTGGTGTGTGTGTGTGTGGTGTGTGTGTGAGTGTGTGTGTGTGGTGTGTGAGTGTGTGTGGTGTGTGGAAACCTTATCTTACTGTTACACTATTTCCAGGGACGTCTTAGAGCCCTCTGGGCCCCTTTCACACAGGTGACAGTCGCCGGCTACTGGTCTGCCAGCAGCAGAGAATACGTGGCAAGCAATGAGGGCTTTCACACGGTCGACTCTGCGTAAATTCTCCCGACGACGGAATTGTCGTTTGAAGACAGGGAGATGGACAGGAGAGGGCAACACCGCGGACTTGTTAAGTGGGCTTTCAGAGGGTCGACAGTCTCCATGGCGTATACACGCGAATTGTTACAAAGAATTTGCCAGTTGAGTTGTGTTGAGTCTAAATTGTAAACTGAATAATTAATAAGAGTGAGTAAGGCCCAATACCTCCGTCAGCAGCCAACTCTCGAACATACTGCATTATTCGAACAGGCAGCAATAAATAATTAATGCACGTAACGTATTTTCCACTTTGTTTTCCGCGATTAACGGTTTCCTTTGTTAAAAATGGTAAAGTTGAAGTTATGAAGGGTTAGTATAGGTATTCGTCACCTATATGGTATGTGGAGTTAAAAGGTCAACATTACGCCCCAGCCGTTTTACCCCGTCACGAAACTCCGATGCATTGTAGGCTGCCAGGACGTTCGGTAGAAGAGAAATATCTCTCGCTGTTGCAGGAATTCGAACCCTGCACCGTCCAGCCCGTCGCCAAGTCGTTAGCCCCGTTCCGCAGTAAATGTTATGTTAGTGCTAGATAAGACTTGCAAAGTGGGCGCCAGAAGTGTTCTGTTTCTCGTAGAGGATTAGGAACAGGTCGTCTCTTCGTTCACACTCGATGATGATTTTGATATCGTGATGTTCATATATTGGTTTGCCGTCTTTATTGACGGGGACCGAGATGTATTCGTGTTAGGCACGTTTGCTTCTCATGTAGCCCTCCCGACTTAAATTTATTAGTAACGAGCTTCATATTTTGTATACATGTAAAATAACCACTGCCACCCGGTGACAACACATTTGAAGTTTATTATTATTATTATTATTATTATTATGTGTTCCACAAGTGTTCCGTTCTAGATAAATATTGCTGTGCGTTGCATACTTGATGTGAGGAAGTGCAGTTCGTATCCTATTTTGCTTTGCATAGATGGAAGTTAAACTCTTTCCTAGACTACTGTTGGCAATGGGTGTCGGCCACTGCGAACAGCAGTGGGCACGGCATGTCCGTAATATTACGGGGAATCAACAAACAGCATTAGGATTTGTAGCGTTTATAGCAGGAGTATTTCCACAAAGTCTCCAGCTTCAAGTAACGTTAGCGAGCCTAGGCTGACGACACAGATCGGGAGAGTGCACTCCATCGTTTGCGCGTAGGTCACTGTTTCTACGATCAGAGCGGTGCAGGTGCCAGTATTCGTTTGCTTACGTAGCAGCTCCATTCATGTGACCGAGGTAGGAGGACCGTAAGTTTTGTGATATTCACGTTGATAGCTGTGACACGTCATGATTGGGACTTCGTCGATTCTTCCCTGTTTTAACAGCAGGTGGCTAGTAATTTGAGGAAGGATGCACATTTTGGTAATTACTACTTTCTGATAGGTAAGAAAATCTGCCGTGGGTGACCTTTCCGTTTTATTACGAAACACATCTTACGTGAAACTACCTGTATGTAACACTTGGCTGTACACTTGAAGGGAAAGTTGCAGTGCGTGGTCATTATTAAAATGTTGGTACACCGACAGTTGTATTAAAATAATTCCAGGTGGAGGTAGCCTGGCCTGAAGAAAGTTTCGCAACCTGACAGCTAGATTTTAAGAAAGGCGTATTTCACCACTTGTGTCTATGTGTTCAAACTTCGAAACAAGTTGGACTTAGGAAGAAACTTATGTTGAGGACATTGTAGTTTGTGTTTCATAACAGTTGCCCCCATAGATGATATGTTGCTGTTTATATCGATACATCTGTAATGAGAAATGGATGATAATAATCAAAAAGATAAAATTTCTGTAGTGGACTTAAATTTTAGGAAGAAACTAGCAAAGTGCAGCATTTGGAGCACAGCTTTGGGTGGTGCTGAAACTTGGGACACTTCGGAAAGTAGATCAGAAATACGTGGGAAGTTTTGAAATTTGCTGGAGAAGTATGGGAAAATTAGGACCGATCGTGTGCAAAATTAAGTATTTCGTAGGGTCACAGAGGAGAGGAATATCATACATACAATAAAAAAAGAGGACAGCTATGTTCACATCTTGCGTCGGAACTGTCCTTTAAGACACTTTATTGAAGGAAGGCTAGATGGAAGGATATAAGTGACAGAAAGACGTAAGCAGCTGTTGGGTGACCTTAAGGAAGGCTAGAGGGAGGGATAGGACAGGAAGACGAGGAAGAAGACGTAAGAAGCTGTTGGGTGACCTTAAGGAAGGCTAGAGGGAAGGATAGAAGTGACAGGAAGACGAGGAAGAAGACGTAAGAAACTGTTGGGTGACCTTAAGGAAGGCTAGAGGGAAGGATAGAAGTGACAGGAAGACGAGGAAGAAGACTTAAGCAGCGGTTGGGCGACCTTAAGGAAGGCTAGAGGGAAGGATAGAAGTGACAGGAAGACGAGGAAGAAGACATAAGCAGCTGTTGGGTGACCTTAAGGAAGGTTAGAGGGAAGGATAGAAGTGACAGGACGAGGAAGAAGACGTAAGCAGCTGTTGGGTGACCTTAAGGAAAAGAAAGGATAATTGAAACTGAAGGAGGAAGCACTAGATCGCACTCTGTGGAGAACTGGCTTTGGAAGAGGCTGTGGATCTATCGTAGGTTGGAACTACGGTATGAAAGTTTCGTGATAGAGTACGAAGAAGCGATTTTAAGGAAGGTTATTGGATCGAAACGTGAGCCCGGCAGTCCTGCGATATCGGTTTAAAGATTTTTGTGATCGATACACGCGAAATAGCATTAATAGGAAATGACCTGCCAGTCCGTGATTTTTATATGCTGAATTTATTGCAGGTAGTACAGGGTATGCTTATGTCCTGGCGAAGGGAAATAAAAGTAAAGGAAACTCGTTTATTTTTATTCGGTGAATCACGGGAATGCAGGGTAAACGGCAGGGCAGCGGGGAAAATAAGAGTGGCCGCACGAATCCGATGTAGAAATTCTGGATCACGAAGAGATTATTTTCAACTTACGCAATAAAGGTGTACGTTACTGAGCGGTTAGGGGCTATTCCTGGAGCTATTCGCCGGTTTTAAAGTATTTCAGAGCTACTAGCCCCGGATTCTGCGTGGAAGTGGCAGTTTTTATATGTCTCTGTTCAAGCACTGTTCATCTTCGAAAAAGGTTATTACGTGTTTTATGTTGCGCAAGTTCCATATAGAGCGATCCGTTTCGTGCCGCCATTTACTGATCAGGTCATCGCAGGTGGTCAGAATTACGTCCTGGACACCGGATATCGTGATGTCCACCACCCCCATCAAGTCCCTGGATGTAAAACGTCGTTCCTGACCCCCTCTAGTCCAGTATTGCTTTTACCTTGAAGTTTTTCATCACGAAATGACCTCAGTCTGTACAATAAACGGAAGAGAGTGTTTTACTATTAAAAACAGTCAAGTCAAAGCGAATAGATTTGAGTGTCAGATTCCTGTGGCTGTGACTGCTGACACCGGGTTTTTACCAGTACACACCCATGCGTCTGTGTACTGACGTCTGGTTATCTTACACTGTTTGGTTTGCATATTCGTTTCCTGTTGCCAGCGTTCCTTTGTTCTGCAGTATTACGTCTACTGCACTTGTGCAAGATTTTCTTACTATTTTATATCTGGTAAGCCTGGTGTCAGCGCTGAATTAGACCAGTTCAGCTCGATGTTGAAGCCGTGTTCGAAGCGCCGTACTCTGAAACCTTCGCATTTTAAATTACTCTGTCTTTACAGAGTTTGTCTGCATTGCTGCCTTACAGAGTAGGGTCGACTGCCTGGCCACCAGCGTCATCTACTGTTTTGAATTTACGGCAGCTAAGGTTGAGGTTGTAAAAAAACACTTTTTATGTCCCTATTGCGAGTAAATGTCTAATGTATCCGCCCTCGTTTCTCGGATCCTTAGCGGACCAGCGTCAAACAAACAAAATAACTATCAGATTGGTTTACGTTTATTTGAAAGAGGTGCTGGGTTCAGATCTCGACACTGACCCGGACTGTTTTGACTGAGGGCTTTCGTACGTTAGTTCCTCGATTAGACAACATCAGCTTCCTTTCAGTTTCTTTCCAGATCATTATTAATTCTTCCATTTTTTCCTCTATATACGTAGCCAGAGATTGGGACAGCATCTTAAAATGACCCACAAGCTAAACGGGCAAAAAAAGACGCGTGTCGACCGTGCCTCATCGGGTGAATTAATTCGCCGTTGCTGAATAATTTACGTGCCACGTCAAGAAGGCCACTCAACATCACAAATAATTGTTGTTTACAGCTCAATTAGACCACCACTCCGTTAAATAAATTGTACAAGCGTCGGGTGTGCGCGCGCACACACAATTACTGCTGTAAACCGCCGTTAAGTTTTACATTCATGCACGAAACTAAAGGACTGAAAACATTTGAGCCATTCCGCCATGTTTATAAATGCGAAACAAAGAAGCTTTTGTGCTGGTGCGGTAAGTCTGTAGATAACATGCTGCTGTGTTCGCGTGAGCACTTCTAATAAATTGTGGATGCTCCCACGACTTGTCATTCGAGTGTACTCGGGAATAAGTGTGCTTTAACTGTATTTAATTTCGGAAAGTGTAGGTAGAGAGCGTTAACTGTAATGTTTGAAGGGCGGTGGCTTGGCTGGAGCGCTATGCAGATCGTTCTTACCGACCGTAGAACAGAGAATAAAGTTGAAGATACCAATAACATCGGAGTTCACAACTATTGTCTCTGGCCATGGGAAAACAAAATAATATCTGCACAGGTTCAAATTAATAGATAAACACTTAATATACGACTGCAAAATACTAGAATTTCAAAGGAAAAATTTGAAACATCAAATAAAGACCAGCGGAGGAACCTGGCCCACCACCAACAGCGACTTGATAACAAAATATTCACACGCATTTTCAAGAATTATCAAATCGGTAGATTTCTATAAACTGCAATAGAATATATAATGACTCTTATTCGTAAGTACCGGGTATGTACAACACACAATACTTAATATTGGGAAGTTCATGTAGGCATCTATTAATAACATATTACTAGAACTAAAGACACTAACCTAAGCAAACTAGAGGATAAATTAGTTTCGTCCACAAACATTGTAATTACATTATTTCATAAGTAGTATTATCTATAAACATCAGCCAGTTGTTACATAAATCATTTATTAAGATTTAAATTTCTCTTCTCTAAACATTAATGTAATTTAATATATGAAAACGAAAACATGTAGTATTACGCTGTAATGGAGCGTGTTGCCAATAAAAAAAAGAGGCCGAAGTGCTAGTGGACTCGCCATGGAGTATTCAAAACGTGTAGTCGAAATTTAACCATATAAGGACGATATCTAATCCATTTTTTAAAATTCCCAGTTCGTACCGCGCAGTAAACACTTGTCTCCTTATCTAATACATTTTTTAAATTCCCAGTTCGTACCGCGCAGTAAACACCTGTCTCCTTATCTAATCTATTTTAAATTCCCAGTTCGTACCGCGCAGTAAACACTTGTCTCCTAATCTAATAGAGTTTTAAATTCCCAGTTCGTACCGCGCAGTAAACACTTGCCTCCTAATTTAATCCATTCTTTAAATTCCCAGTTCGTACCGTGCAGCAAACACTTGTCTCCTGATCTAATCAATTTTTGTTAAATTCTCAGTTCGTACCGCGCATAAACACTTGTCTCCTAATCTAATCCATTTTTAAATTCCCAGTTCGTACCGCACAGTAAACACTTGTCTCCTAATCGAAGCAGTTTTTTAAATTCCCCGTTCGTACCGCGCAGTAAACACTTGTCTCCTCATTTATAAAAAGCAATTAATTAATGCCGTATAGAGAAAACTTAACTTTTTTCTGAGATAGTAGAAATATAAATACTTTGTAGGCAGAATGTAGAATTTTTAACGTTAAGACTAATGGTGCATACATTAACCGCTAGGCTTTAAAAGGTTAGGGAGCCACGAGGAGAGTAACCGGATATAGCACAAATGTAAAGAAACATCTTCCAACACTAGCAGTGATCAAAACGTGAGTGGGGGGAGGGGGGAGAGGGGGGAAGGAAATGAAATGCGGTCGTAAAATGTGTCTTTGGGAGTAGGCTGGAGAAGTGTCGGGATTTTATCCGCCAGCCCATTCGCACCCAAGTTACGGCTGCATATACAGCACGTAATAATGGACATTATAATCACACTCTAGGACTTTTTCGTCCACAACTTTTAATTTTTATAAAATAAATTCGATATCCGGCAGGGGAAAGAAATAAAGACCGAGTGTGGGGTTCCTCTTCACTGGGCACTAGGGGCGCTTTGCCGAATTAAAGTGAATGGGACATGAATGTGACCATCCACCCCCGTATAGTGCTGGTTAGGAATGAGTGTATGTATGTCTCCACAACCCCCAAAACCTTTACAGGGGATGTAATGACCAAGATCGTGTACCATGATCTGGTGTAGTGAGAAGGGTGCTAGGCAGTGTGTAAGAATTGGGCGTGGTTTTAGTACAGAATGTCCGAATTGGTGTGGTATGAGTGGCATGCAGCAGGAGTAACTCGATAACAAGAGGGGTATGAACATAAATGACCTGTTCGGACAACGTGGATATGAGCGAAAGTTGACGAAATCTTCAGTACGGCCTCGATAATGTATGATTTTGTTTACTTAATTATTTACTTAATTACTTACTTACTTACTTTCTTACTCCATGGACCAGAATCCTTCTTGAGAACTAACACGTTCTCAGCTAGTCAGGAAATTCGCATTTTATGGAACCCGAAGGTTCATTACCGCATTCACAAGTGCCCGCCAACTGTCCCTATCTTGAGCCAGATCAATCCAGTCCATGTCCCCTTCATCCCACTTCCTGAAGATCCATCTTAATATTATTCTCCCATCTACCCCTGGGTCTCCCAAGTCGTCTCTTTCCACACCAAAACCCCGTATACGCCTCTCCTCTCCCCCATACGTGCTACATGCCCCAACCATATCATTCTTCTTGATTTGATCACCCGAATAGTATTGGGTGAGGAGTACAGATCATTAAGCTCCTCATTATGTAGTTTTCTCCACTCCCCTATTACCTCGTCCCTCTTAGGCCCAAAGGTTCTCCTCAGCACCTAGTTCTCAAACACCGTCAGCCTTTTGCTAGGCGGTGTATAGAAACATTTTATTGCACAAGCACTGTTCTAAAATTCCCAAACACTTTGCGGGCCGTAAACCAGAATTTAATATCAAAGGCCTCATTTTTTCCTGGGAAAATTTATACTAAGTGATTAAAAGAATTAAATTTCTGTTAATTAATTACTGGTGAATATCAATATTGCAGGTAATGAAAACGTATTTTTTTTGGGGGGGGGGGGGCTTAACATAATAACGGAAGAACGTCAGTGAGAAGCTTGCCCTCCTCTTTCTTTTTCGCTGATGTTTTAAAAGAAAAGCACGGAATTCCATTCTGTAATATTGTGACACTTGCACTGCTTATTGTTAGAACTTACTTAGAACTGAAATAGTAAGGGGGATGGTGGTGTTGATCACTCCGTGTTTTTCTCACTCTCACACTGTAAAGTTTCCGAATGTTCCCACGCAGTATGCACGAATGCCGTTACAGCTTACACACTTTTCGCTAATTTTCAGGTGAGACATCTCCGCTGTGTTCAATAATCAATAGAAAATATACAGCTGCACAGTTTAACACAACTTTTTATTAATTACAATTAAAAATAATTAAATCATTTTAACATCTGAAACATGATTTATCTTTTAATTGTAATTACTTAATAAAAATAAACCTTATTGTTGCACCGTGCATTTCGTAGAGTCACTTCAATTATTAACCAACAATTGCACTTACATAAATTCCACATAAAAGCACTTAAAAACAAAAAAATCACTCCGACATGTTTCGATCTTTTTTAGATCATCATTAGGGAGCTATGTTTCTCCTTGCTAAAGTTATATTATAACATTCACAATTTAATTCGTTTCTGTAAACATTGTGTTGTGGCAGCATGTCATGTTGTGTGGGAATAAGCTGTTGAGAGTGCAGCTGGCTAGGTGTGCGTCGTGTGCTACAGAAACGAATTAAATTGTGAATGTTATAATATAACTTGAGCAAGGAGAAACACAGCTCCCTGATAATGATCTAAAAAAGATCGAAACATGTCGGAGTTGTTTTAAGTGTTTTTATGTGGAATTCATGTAAGTGCAATTGTTGGTTAATAATTGTAATTACTTAATAAACAGTTGTGTTAGACTGTGCAATCATATATATTCTATTACTTTTTACTAAATGTAACTATGCGTGCGAAGTTTTCCAAATCACGAACAAAATCGTCCTTCATTTCCATAGGGGAGCACAAGTTAAGTGTGTTAAAATGCCCTTGCGGGCCGCAGACATAACTTCTGAGGGCGACTGGTTGCTTATCACCGGGCTAGAAGCGTCTGTACCTTCAAGTAGATTCTTACACGTGAACCTTTTCGACTTTGGAACCTATTTGTGTCATTTTTTTATGGCTTGTTAGTCTACTTAACGTTGGTGTGTCAACTGTATTTCATCTTGTGATAAGTGGTAGGATGGGGAAGTGCTGAGAATTGGAAGCGGTGCCTAATTCGTGGTCGTACTGTTACCTTCATATTGCTGAAGGAACTGATGATGGACCGAATACGGAGCAGCAGTTGTGAGGTTTGATATCACACTGTCAGTAGAGTGCGAATTGCATCTTGTTGGTGTCATAGGTCAGTTATAGTGTCAGCAAATAGCGAATTGTTTGTATTGGTGTCATAATGCGAGTAAATTGGGAATTGTTTGTGTATGTTATAGTGTCAGCAAATAGGGAATTGTTTGTATTGGTGTCATAATGCGAGTAAATTGGGAATTGTTTGTGGATGTTATAGTGTCAGCAAATAGGGAATTGTTTGTATTGGTGTCATAATGCGAGTAAATTGGAAATTGTTTGTGGATGTTTTAGTGTCAGCAAAAAGCGAATTGTTTGTATTGGTATCATAATGTGAGTAGATTGGGAATTGTTTATGGATGTTATAGTGTCAGCAAATAGCGAATTGTTTGTATTGGTCTCATAATGTGAGTAAACTGGAATTATTTGTGGATGTTATAGTGTCAGCAATTAGCGAATTGTTTATATTGGTGTCATAATGCGAGTAAATTGGGAGTTGTTTGTGGATGTCATAGTGAGCAAATAGGAAATTGTTTGTTTTGGTGTCATAATGTGAGTAAATTGGGAATTGTTTTCCTATTTTTTGTTATGGGTGTCATAATGTCATTGAAGTTCGAATTTCATCTTGTTGATGTCATGGTGTCAGTGAGTCGCGATTTGCGTTTTGGTGTCATTGTGTCGGTCAGTTGCGAATCCTTTCCCCTTCGCGTCAGAGCATCGGTGAAGCACCAATTGCACGTTGTTGGGTCATAGTGTTAGTAAAATGCTAATTGTTCCTGCATTAACCAAAGTTTGTTGATGCAAGAAACAACCACCCAGGCTTAAAACTTTATGGAATTACGCGCTGTTTGTGAGAGCTTACGCTGGTTATTTTGTTGCAGCGGCAGGCCGAGTGGTAGTTGTGACGTCACGTACCGTGGTGGAGTCTTCGTAACTTCTGCTGATGGTGCCTCAGGCAGTAGGACACACACATCTTAAAGTGCGTGTGTTGGTTTGCTGATTTCTTATTGGCAGTTCACTTAATGAACTGTAGGTAGCTCAGACTAAATAGCATCGTATGGTATGGTCAGGGAATGATGAGTTTGAAGGGCTATGGAAGGAAACGGTCGTGGACTAATTCGCTGTAGTAATGGGACTGAGGATAATCATGAGAAACCTCAGACAGGATAGCCGGTCTGCGGGCGGAGGTATGAAGCCGTGACCTCCCAGGTACAAAGCAGGAGTGATAACCAGAGCGAGTGCTATGTTTGGTGTACTGAATACCCAAGGTGGAGGGACGCCCGTGGGATACGAGACTTTATACCAGTTTACAGGCAGGGACCGATCCCGGTGGCCACGCGGTCTAAGGCGTGGATCTGCGGCCACTCGATTTATGGGATTGCGGGTTCGAATCCCGCCGAGAGCGCGAATGTCTGTCCCTTGTGAGTGTTTTGTTTTGTGAGGTAGAGGTCTCTGCTTCGGGCCGATCACTCGTCCACAGGCGTCCTCCCGAGTGTTGTGTGTCTGAGTGTGATCGTGAAGCCTCGATAATGAGGAGACCTTGGCCCACTAGGTGGCTTTTGCGCCATGAGGGGGGGGATTGAAGTCGCGGAAGCTACCCTCCGCCAGACACTGCAGCAACTTCACTGTGTCGCCATGCCTCGATGATGATATTGTTCTCCGACCTAGTTACGAAGTGGAATACACGTGGTTCGTATTGTAGTGACTGTTAATATGGAAGAATGTAACATAAACTAAGGCCCATTTCTTAAGGGCTATAGATTTATCATTGCCAAATGTTTTGTTTACATGTAAAATAACCACTGCCACCGGGTAACAACCCAATTGCACTTAATTATTATTATTAAAATAACAGCGAATAGTCATATCCTGTTTTTAGTGCTGCATTTACAATGAATATTAAAAATTACCACCGTCCGCGTCCATTCACCTGCTGGCACGTCTGTGGATCGAGCGTGTATTTCGCGTCGTTACGTCTGGATTGTTCTTTACGTGGGTTACGGCGTCGAAAATGCGTCGCAGCGATGCATATTGTGTTCCCACTTTTTTGCTGGTACCCCACAGATAAGAATCCTAAGGGTTCGGCCACACAGAAAGCGGACTGCAGCAGCGGGCAGGCTGTCGTGGGAAATCGCGGCGATATGCGATCTGGTGACGTCAGAAAGGGCGCGGCAGCGAAGAGCGGTCCAGTGCGAAGGAAAGCCATCTAGTTAGGGCTACAAAGTAGTTTCCATTTATTTTAGTCTCGGTTATTTCTTTTTTTAATTCATGATGTCCGGTTCCGATAAGGAAGAACTTCTTCTGTTAGCAATAAGTTGTAAACGAACTAGGAGACGGTGGTGGATGCACGAAATCAATGAGAAGAGGGAATGCTTGGGCGAATATCACCGTCTCTGCGTAGAACTTCAATCGCACGAGGACTCCAGCACTTTTTCAGTGAATTCTTCCGCCATTCCGTACTGCCCGCCAGGCAAATCTGTCTCCAAAACACATACGTCTGCTGCCCGCCGCTATCTAGACTGGTCCGCCGCGTCAGCCCGCCATCTCTTTAACGGGGATGATGCAATCTTACATAATAACAGTTCGAACGCCTTCCCGCCGCGGGTACAGATCACTGCCCGTCGCGGCAGCTCGCGTTCTGTGTGGCAGAACCCTAAGGGGTTGACGTCTGGTGATATGGGTGGCCAATCTTACATTCACATTTTGCGTGTTATACAGAACCGTAGTCTCCCCTGTTGCACGGAGTTATGGTGATCGTATCGTTTGGTTATCCGTTATGTTGTAATTCCAGACGTTTTTGGCTTGTAATTCGTGTTCTTGTACCTACGTCGTTGTTCACTGGACTGCGAAGTAATCTTCCAAGTTGCTGCAGCGTTTTTAGCACGCAAACCAACTAGGACGAAACGCCTATTTTTAGACTGTACCGTAAGTAATGTGATATATGATATGTTTAGTTCTGTTGAAAATTATTAAGAAACGATTGACTTCCCAGGGCCTTTCTCAGTGTGAGTTCGTGGGTCTGGCTTTTTACTTGACTGTTCTGTTCTCTTGACATTCTGATGTTCTCATAAAAATAACCTACCGAGCATTCCAAAATCTTCTGCTTTCATCTGAACAGTTTCTTTGAAGCCGCGGAAAGAGCTCGAGGTTGTGATTGTTTATACGAAGATTTTAATACCCGCTAAATACCTTTGTACGAGTAGATTGTGTTAATTTAACTTGATATTGACCTAACAGCCACTAACTTTAAGGATTTTACGGCAGTCAGCTGTCATCATGGTTACGCTTAAACTTCGAAGGTAACTTTGATGATGTCACGTACCGGGTTTGTAACCTGCTGGCCCTCATCTTGCATCGAAGGCTTCAGTCGGCCGCCTGGCCCATGTTTAGTCCAAACGAACTAACCTTGAGACGAAAGTAAACATGCGCTGAAAGGTGTATAAACTGATGTGTCACGTTCTGCTGTTTTAATTTACTTTGTCGATAGCTCAGACTGCCTGACGTGGAACGACTGAGTTTGGAAGGAATGTTTGGTATGGAGAAGACTCTGGTTCATATGAAGTACGTTTCAAATTCGCTTAGTATTTGTACCGTGTTGTGTCTCGTGCGGGGGGCAGGCTGTGGCGTATTTGATTGAGGCACTGTGCTATAACCTGGGATGTTGCGGGTTCGATTCCCGATGGTGTTCTTGGGAATGTTTCGTTGATATGATCCTTCCGGCCGCGCTGTGGCCCTGGGGTCGACTCAGCCTCTAACAGAAATGAGTATCAGGAATACTTCTGGGGGTAAAGGCGGCCGGTGCGTAGGGCTGACAACCTTACCCACCTTCATTTGCCGATTGTCTTGAAATGTGGGAACCTCAACCTTCTGGAACCCGAAGGGCCTGTCCAGGCCTGTACAGTGATTGTTGTACATTTTTATATTTACAGTGCTGAATATTGCGTCTTTAAATATGCATTGTAATGAAAAATTTCCGAATCGAAGTTGTAGGGAAGAATGACATATTTGATGGCCTAGTTGAAGAATAAAAGACCAACTTGATGTCAATTGCTATGTTATTTCACTTCTTATGTGCTCAACATGTTTCTAACATTAATATATCCATCATCAGGAGCTTGCGACAATTCTGTTGAATTACCACATTGGTCGTATTGTTCTGTAAAGACGGAGGACATCAAGTTGGTCTTTTATCCTTCAACAACAGAATAGTCGCAAGCTCCTGATGATGGATATATTAATGTCCGAAACATGTTGAGCACATAAGAAGTGAAATAAAGTAGTAAGTGACATCAAGTTGGTCTTTTATTCTCCAGTTACACAATGATGCACGGTCCAATAAACATAAGATTTTATGGCCTGTGTGTTCATTTTCTCGTAACGTTGTACGGTTTTCCGAACAAGCTAAAATGGTTATACGTGGGGGTGCTGGTAAGTCCTTAGCCCGAACTACTTTCCGATGTCGTAGGTCGGAATCGATAGTATCGTTGGAAAGAGGGGTCTGTTCACGTGCCGAATTGCAAATCTTTTCTTGTTACAGAGGCTGAAAGGAAGCATGTTAGGAGACGTGCGCAATTTCAACAATATGGAGACGCGAGCTCTCATGAAGTTATTTTTCCTGCAAGGCAAGGCGCCGAAGGAAATTCACGCCATTCTTACAGAAACATTAGGGGAACATGCACCATCGTATGCCACCGTCAAGAACTGGGTGGCCCAGTTTAAAATGGTGATATTTCCACCTGTTCCCTGGACTGAAAAAAAAAATTGAAAGGTCGCCATTTATCGTCGGACGCGGAGGTCATTGCTGCCGTGGAGACGTGGTTGGACGGACAAACTTCTGAATTTTATTTAGTGGCTTGCAAAAGTTAGAACAACGGGCTAAGAAGTGTATTGAGGTTCGTGGGAGGTATGTTGTATAAATCCCGAGTTTGGTAACCGTAGCTTGTTTCCTTCCTGGTCGGGCTAAGGACTTGTCAGCACCCCGTCGTACAGAAATGCCCCAGAACCAACCTCCAACGCGATAAACGGAACATTTTCATCGCGTTTAGACTGCTTAGAGAAGACATTTCTTTTATTCTTTTAATGTAGGAGTATTAAAATGCGAATTTTTTTAGCAGATAATAAATCGGATATGTAAGATATATACCACACACACCACTACCTCACTCACTGTATGTGGTAGAGTCATTCTTGGTACCCAATAGCTCCTTAGCTAGTCCAGAAGTTCACCGCATTTTATAGAAGCTGAAGGTTCAATACAGCATTCACAAGACCCCGGTATCCTGAGCCAGATCAATCTGGTCCACACCCCTCTCCCCCACCATCCTGTTTCTTGGTGATAATATAAGGCGTATACAGAGTGAGTCAAAAAGAAATGAACACTTTCAAAAATTAATTTATAAATAACTGGTGCCCCCTGGTGGTGGAAATGTGTGCAACTTTAAATGGGCCAGAATCTTCTTAAAAAAAAAAAAGGGAATAATAAGGTTAGCTGTATAATTGGATGCATATACGAATGTCCATGTGCCAGTTACTGAGTAATAAATCTTCGAAAGTGCTTAATTCTTTTTGAATCACCTTGTATGTTTTGGTGTGTTGAATAACATTGAAGCTTTAGAATATTACTGGACTGTTTATCTGTTCGATATACAGTGAAACCTGCCGATTTTTTTTCCCCGTTGCACGCAGGATCCGTTTCATACAGGTGTTTGAAGTTTAAATTTTCGGCTCTCCATTCCTCGGGATTGTAAACGTTTTTCTGATGAAGACATGTTTCCGTTATGTCCAGGGTCGTTTAATATTAATTTTTGCTCTGTAAGTTAGGTAATTTTCCTCCAATTTGATTCCATCCACTTACAGTGAATAGTTGTGTGCGTATTTTACTGTTTGTCGTCTGTAAGTGAAGAAGCTGTTTGTTTGTTTGTTTCTTGTTTACATGATTGTAGCCGTTACATGTTTGTGTAAAAAGTGGGAAGACACATTGTATGATTAGCTTCGTCATGTCTGTCAGTCCGTCCTCATGGAGCAGCTCAGCTCCCACTGGACGTATTTTTTGTGAAAATCGATATTCGATTATTTTTTCGAAAATCTGTCCAGAAACTTTTTTTTTTTAAAATCTGACAAGAATGATGGGTACTTTACATGAAGGCCAATGTACATTTTTGATCGCATCTCGCTGAATTCCTTTTAGAATGAGAAATGTTTCAAATTTGTAGAGAAAATCAAAACACACATTTTGTGTTCCATAATTTTTTTTTCGAATGTCGTTCTTTTTATGAGATCATGTGGAAATTATGGCAGAGCCGGGCAGGCCACATATGACAATAAGGCGCATGCGCATTACACGCTAGGTACCTAAGGCCAGAAACTCACACTCACACTTTTTGTTTTTCCATTTCAACGATGGTTGCACGAACGCGCCTCTCTGCTACGTTATACGTACATTGCCTGTATTTGATGTTTATTGGACCGCGCATCATTGTGATAACTGAAGAATGAAAACCAACTAGATGCCACTTATTATTTTATTGTACTTTTTATAGGCTCAACATGTTTCGGGCACTACTGTGCCCATCATCAGGAGCTCGCGACTATAATGTTGATTGCCACATTGGTCGTTTGGTTTGCTGTAGGTTGGAGGTTAAGTGCGATTAGGCTGGAGTATTGTCCGGGCTGCAGGCTAAAGCACTTGAGCCTGCAGCCCGGACACTACTCCAACCTAACTGCACCTAACCTCCAACCTACAGCAAACCAAGAACGAAACGACCAATGCGGTAATCAACATCACAGTCGCGAGCTCCTGATGATGGGCATAGTAGTGTCCGAAACATGTTGAGCCTATAAAAAGTACAGTAAAATAATAAGTGGTAAGTAGTTGGTTTTTATTCTTCAGTTATTGCCTGTCTTGTTTACTTGACATCTCATGTTGTACGCTGTAACAAGGGGACTTGAACAGTTACCGATCATGAATTGGAAGTCTGTAAGCAGAAAAGAGTTCAGGGGCCCAGGCTTCGGAACTGTAACGCCATGCTTCCATTCCTCAGCGTGTTTATTTCTGGAAATAGGAAAACATTCGATAAGTTTCTTGCAAGGCCGTACGTTACAGTTCCTGTTTGTGTATGTTCCCTTAATTTATTCAGTAAACAGGACCTGGAGTATCTGCTAATTGGCTTTTTTGTTGTTGACATTGCGCCACGCGTTTCAGTGTCAGTTTGTTAGGTAGCTATTTCGAGAAATTCTAGGAAACTTGTGTGTGTGTGTGTGTGTGGGGTGTGGGTGGTGTGTGCGTGCGTGTGTGTGTATGTGTGTGTGTGTGTTGTGTGTGTGTGTGTGTGTGTGGGGTGTGGGTGGTGTGTGCGTGCGTGTGTGTGTATGTGTGTGTGTTGTGTGTGTGTGTGTGGGGTGTGGGTGGTGTGTGTGTGC
>Ga0131853_10009415_pt1 | contig 17868 bp, 14 predicted proteins | sample TergutLab28metaG_FD_92764 | JGI IMG/M metagenome (GOLD analysis project Ga0131853, IMG submission 92764) | Labiotermes labralis P1 segment gut microbial communities from Petit-Saut dam, French Guiana - Lab288 P1 (version 2) (version 2) | ecosystem: Host-associated > Arthropoda: Insects >... | reverse complement strand
TTCGCAACAGGTTCTTCCATGCAGTAAAAGTACGAAATTTTCCTTGCATTAGTTACAAACTTACAAATATGACTTAAACATTGATATATATATATATATATATATATAACTTCATTTTAGGCTAAATGGTTATTTCATTACAAAGGTGTAACAGATTTACTCCCTTATAAAATCACCTTGTATTCTCAACAACAGACATAATGCAAGTATCACGTAATAAGTAGGGGAGTTACCGAGGACCATTAACAAGCCTGCACTAAAATTAAAATGAAGAAATGAGTGAACAGGTGTATGTGAGATGTGACAGAAGAATTCGTGATATTATATAAGACAGGGTAGAACATTAATTGAACTTTCATTTAACGATGTTATAAGCAGCTTAGTTTAATCAGGTCAAATTGTAGTAGAGTAGGTAATTTGGATAGTGTTTGGAAGGGAATAGTCTTATCCAAATTTGCAGCGGTACCAGTAAAAATCATAATCAGATGACGATCATTTTTGTGATGGTAATGTTATGAGTATGACAACAAGAAGCAAGATAAGAGGAAATGAAATTAGTAGTAGCAGAAGTAAAATAAAGGGAAATGAAATGGGAAAAACGAGAGGGGAATTAAAAGAGGATGAGGAGAAAAAAAAATTTTGAAAACGCGAAGTATATACTAAGCAATTTGAGGCATATTTGTGTGACTCTGCGCCAGAAAATATCGCTTTCTGCTTCTCATATCCAGGCATTCCATAGTTATTATATAACGTCAATTTAACAATGCGAAGTTACGAATCTCAGAGTTATAAAATGTTGACAAAATTCAGAGCTCAAAGAATACCTTACATGCCTGTACAGCCCTTCCAAAGTAATAACACGGTGGTCTGTATTGTTAAGTCGTAACATCCACTTGAGTCTGCCTGCGTCTATTGTACACCCCAGGGAATTCTGTGAAAGGGGTTTCAGAGGATGCTGTCTGGAGAAGAATAAAGCGTGAGGTGGAGGGGAGAATACAGAAATGTAAAAGAGACCGGAGGAAAGCTCTTCAGCATACCCTCTCACACTTACGAGGCTTTTCCATGTTTGTCACGCCAATTAGCCAAAGGATTGAACTCTTCTCTTGAACTATGTGCTCGTTAGTGCAGGCTCGAGTTATATCAGATTCGTGTATAACGTACCTTGCAATATATGGGTAGTTCTTACCTTATAGACCCCTAGAGAGTTGCAAATGACATTACCCTACTCTTTTAAAAGAGAGAAACACGAGAAAATATTCAAACTCCATATTCATACCATGCACTCGATCAGCCTCTGAGCTACGCATCTGCTTCATGTTGCTTTGCTACTGGTATCTTGCCTTGCGCGATTTCAGGTTTCCGACGCGAAGTAGCCGAGAACTGCGCTCTTCTGGGTTATTGCCCAGCGAGTAGTGGTAATTTCTTACCGACGTTTCGGGACAACCTTTCTATCCCGTATTCACGGTTCAAGAACAAAAAAAGGCTGAACCCTGAAGATGGGACCGTCAGGTTGTCCCGAAACGTCAGTAAGAAAGTACCATTATTCGCTGCGTAATAACCCAGCTGAGCGCAGTTCTCATCCGGTATCTTGTCTTGCTTCATTTTGTAAAGCAGTCATTATATGATAATTTTTACTTATGACGGTAGGAAGAGTTGTCAGTTTTGAGTTAGAGAGTGTATAAAGCTTAGCGGTTTCGATTTAATGAAGAAATTACTTCGGTATTTTTCTGCACGAAATGAGGGAAATCACCACACACCACACTCAAAATACGTACTTTCCTATTCGAACCTTAAGCTGTGCACCCCATGTACGTACATTGCCCTGCCTTCATTAACCTTGCACATTTGAGCTGGGCGCCGCCTCTGTGCAAGTGTACACCAACATGCACCCTCCTACCTTCTCTAGCCTTACAGATTCGTGCATTATATCACCCTACTTCTGTATGTAACAAGTCAGGCGAAGTCCTCAGAACTGAAAATCTCAGGCACGTTTCTTCTTTAATTTTAAATCCCTTAAAATTTTCTAGATAAACACTGATATGCAAAATATTTGACATGTGTGTTTTCACGTTTTAGACGACACAAATTATAAGCGTTCTCACTGTTCCAGTAACAGATTTACAGTCGATTACAACTTCGAGATAAGGATCATGCTCGATTGCTATATTTACCCTGTGAATTATTTTTTAGGCCTCAGCTCATATTTCACAGAGAACAAATTTTGTCAAATTTAAAAAAACCTAACACAGCGAGATATTTTCATAAGTATATGTAGGCTTCCTATTGCCACCTTCAGGTCCGTTGGTCTTGTCGGATTTTAAAATAAACAGGGAATTTGTCAGAAAACTCTAATTCAAATACAAAACTTCATAAGAATTTGTTCAGTAAAAGTGTAACGTTTTACGCCGACGGGTCAATATTCGATTTGCGTGTACATCAAAACTGGGCGGAAGAGAGTGATAAAGGGAAGTGTTCGAACATCACATTTTTGCCATTCTCATTAAGACCTTCAGAATCGAAAGTACAAACCCGCTGTTTGTTACTCCTTATTCATATTCAGGAATAAAAGCTTAAGACTGAAACGTAAAGAGGATAAGTAATTAGCAATACGCTGTTTTCCTTCCTGTTTTGGAACTGTTTGTCTTGCTTTCGGAAGCGGCAGTATGTTTAGAAACTTCTTGATATTATGTACTTCTGTAGCAGATGTGCCAAGTTAAGATTAGATTTGCAAATGATGCGTTGGTTTGTTGTCTAGTACAGCCACAAGCTGACTATTGTATCTCAAATGAGGAACTGTACAAAAGCAGTTCAATGCATATTAATAGCGGTCCACTTAAAGCTGCTTGATCGTTATGTGTACACAGGGAAATGCTATGAAGGATTTGTTTCTGTAGTTTCAAGCGGTAACTAAAATCTCCATGTTTTCACAGCGGATTTCACTACCATCACCACAAAACCTGAGGTTTATGAGGGATTTCAATTCCATTGCCAGGAGATATGACTTTATTACGAATTTCATTACAATCACCAGGACTCCTGTAGTTTTTAGAGGAATGTCACTAAAATCACCAATAAACCCGAGGCTTTGTGGATAATTTGGGGTGATTGCGTACCAATTACCGGGAACCCTGTGACAATGAATTCCTTCCGCAGACTACCTTACAACATGTCCATAACCTCTTCCCAAGTAAGTTCTCCATAAAGTGCGATCTAGTGCTGCATCTTCAATTTCCAATTCCCTCTCCTTTCCTTAAGTTCATTCAGTAGCTGCCTACGTCTTCTTCTTCCCCTTTCCACTACTTCTAACTTTCTTCCTATCTTTCTTTCAATAACCTGTTTCAGAAGGCAGTTCCTGTGCAAGATATTACCAATGCAGTTACTGTTGCTTATATTTATTGCATGTAGGATATTCCTCTCACAGTGAATTTACCTATTACTTCTTTTCTAACACGATCGGTCCAGATGTTCTTCTCTATCCTCCTCCAGGACGACTTTTCAAAATTTTCCAGAAATATCTGACCTATTTTTCGAAGTGTTTATGCCGCAGGACCATACACAGCTATATTCCAAATGTAGTACTTTACTAGTTTGTTCCTTGAATTTAAGTCCAATTTGCTGGTGAAAAGATTCTTCTTATTACCGAATGCTTCTTTTTTCCATGGCAAACCTGGACGTAACTTCACTTGTATATCTTTCATAGTATGTCATCGTGCTCTCCAGATAGTTGAAATGTTACACATTCTCAAGCGGTTTTTGATCTGTCACATTCTGCACAGTGGACGATTGTCTTGAGCTAATCATTACCTATGTTTTTTAGCATTAATTTACGTTCTACAACATCTAATTTCAATTAATCTACCAATCACGCCCTGAAAACTCGTTGCTTCCTTAGCCAGTAGCACACGGTCATCTGTATTTTTTGCAGTGTTAATTACTTGCCCTGTTTTGAAGTCTCCAAACTCATGAAAACCCTAGGCTTTATTGGGATTTTATTATAATGACCATGAACCCGGAATTTCATGAGTATCTTGTTACATTTTATTACAGTCACCAGGTGTAAATGATTTTATTACAAGACAACTTTAGTATACGTTTTGATGTTAAAAGTATTTCTGAAAATCGCCTTTTATTACAGGACATACCACGTTATAGGGATGACGACTAGGAAGATTTTAGTCTTCTGGGATATAACGCAGTGTAGTTTTGTACAAATTTAAAGACGTTTCGAAAGAAGTTATTGTAGCCATTTTCAGGGTATCAGAGATAACACACTTTCCAGACTAAACAGCATAATATCCCGGAACGTGGTAGTCATCTTCTGTGCTGTCAGGAGAACTGATTTCTCTTGCAGATTTAACCACAGTTTCTCAACTGCCTGTGTCACATAGCGTCGAATACGACTGGTGAAACCACAGAATATCCAAACTTCGGGTACGTTACGAAAGCGACATTTAAAGAATATGTGTCAACAGATTAGGTCCCTCTGATATAAATCCACAGTCGTTATAGATATCAGCAGCAAATTGTAGAATATTTTTCTTCTATTTTGAATAACAGGACATTGCGGTTGTCCGATACAATGATACGTTTCCACCATACATGACGTCACACGGCAGAGAGCAATAAACTTTAGATCCATCGCAGTGAAAACCATAAACCTCAATTAGAACTTCAGTTGTTATGGGAATTCTTAGGCTTGTCACTGACATAGGCAAGGAGAACTCCCAAAATCAGTGATTTTACAATTATTTTATTTTATTATTTAGACCAACAAATGCAAAATATATTAACAATAAAGTCTGTTTCGTAAAGTACTCTGACATGTTTCGATGTATTAGCATCGTCAGGGAATTTTTTCTTATGTAGCCAAAGTTACAAAATCAATAAATTAAAATACTGTTAGAAATTATCAATAGAAAAAAATCAAAGTTTTATTTATTCGCCAGCTGATGCACTAGTGATTGTCTTATAAAACAATATTAAAATTTACATTAAAACAACTCAGACACGCTTCGGTGTTACAGTTACACCATCATCGGTGAGCTGTTTTAATGTAATTTTAACGTAAATTTTAATATTTTTTATAAGACAACTCACTAGTGCATCAGTTGGAGAATAAATAAAACTTTGATAATATCAAGAGGCACGATACGAATGTGAAAATTATAGAGGTATAATCGTTAAAAACGTTGTAAAATATGTCAAGTTGTGATAAATTCAGTACACAGAATGTTGTTACGTTTGTGGCTGTATATACAATCCAGAAAATCTGGATGTATCTATCTTGTGGCCGCAATCCCTATTCTTGGAGCTTCCAGTAACTTTAGCTGTGTAAGAAAAGACTCCCTGAAGATGATGTAAGTACATAAAAAAATGTCGGGGTACTTTACCAAACAGACATTACTGTTAAAGTATTGTGCATTTGTTGGTATAAATAACTAATTATACACATCAAGAGAGTAGATTTCACATTTATTGTTTATTCTTGGTCTGTTTTAAGTAGCTCTCGCCTGTTTAGACTATACAGCATTGACTGCAGGGCTGTTTAATAAAAACTGAGTGCATGGAAGAAAGATATCACGCCTAATTCAAAGATGAAATCTCACACTAGCCTGGAGAGAATAAGGAAAGCCACAGAAAATTTCAGAGTAACGTGTCTGGGGGAGGAGAAATTTACGGGTTAATGAATTTATTTTTAGCCACTTAGAAAAGAAAGAAAATAGCTTGATATTTATCTTACTAAGATCAGCTAGCATTATTAACAAATAAAAATCTGTAGGTTACGAGTTGGGCACGTGTGTCGGATAGGTAGACAGCACATATGCACAGAGATTTTGTGTTGAATCCTCCTGTACTCCGTCGATGAAAAGTAGATTTGATGGATATGTATACAGGATGTGGGGAAATAAGTTTCTAAATAGTTTCAGTGAGAAAACCTCTTTCATTCATAAAATAAAATTCTGAGACTATGGTTGGCTGAGAATTTTGCTAGTATGGATAGACAAGAAGTATATAAGGAAGTTTGGCATTGCAACTGCTTGTATTCAGAGAGATAAACTATAATGTTACTATGGTCTGGGCTTGTGGATAGAATAAGGTGAGATCGAAACGTTTAGGAAGGTTTGGTAGAGGACTTCGTCTTATGAGAATGAAATAACGTGAATGAGATAGGCTGGAAAGAAGACTAGGACGAAAAGACAGGTATTAAGAATTTTAGGGAGTAAACCTCTTCACCTATTTAAGATAAATCTTACGGAGATACGTTATGTTTTGAATGGAACTAGATTCGGAGAATTCCGGACTGAGGGTTTTGATATGAGCTGTTTGAAACTGTAAGTTACGTCTGCTACCCCTCTTCCTGCACTCAGACATTACAGTAACACAACTTCTTGATCTCGGGTGCAAGTATTCGTGCTTGCTACTTCAATGCTATCACGTCTTTATCAGTGATGGGAGAAATTTCCTAGATGAAGTTCTTGAAGAGTGAAAAGTTACAGATAAGCATACTGTAACCTGGCACTCTAGATGAGAAATTCTATTAACAGACATCCCTCCCTCTTTTATGCAAGAGTATTGTATTACTGAGGGAACTCTTGCTATATCCTGAGAGTCATCAAGTGTTCCAAGTAACATCCACTCTAGCACCTGAGGGCCACCTTTCCTCCTGACGCAATAGGAACAGTTTCGAAGGAAGCTGTTTAACTCAAAACGCTCTCTGCCGCATTGGAATTAATTTATTAATTACAAAGTTCGAACTTGTAGGTAAACATCTACAGAGAGGGAATGGTTGTGCAGCGACTTTTGTAACTGTGTTCTAAGTTTTCAACATTGCTAACAATATGATATTTGTAGCTGGCTGATACAAAGAGTATTGAGAAAGATACGTAGTGTGGACTTCCTTGTTTGTATCAATCACGTGTATATAAATAATTAACCACATGTCACACAGACCTTCTTGCGAAGCTAACAGACGCACAGCTACCCAATAAGACCTGAGCATTTATGAACCCCGGACTTTCATTATCAGCTTTGCAAAAGACTAGTAATACGTCTTCTCATGCGCTATTTGATTCCGAATTCAGTCCTCAAAATTTACTCCTAAAATGTCCATTACGGTATTTTCCTCCATCTAAGACCTAATTTCAAAATCGTTTTCTTCAGTTTAAAGTTCCCCGCTAAAATGTTTACCAATTTATTTTGTCTACAATGTGGGTTACACCTTCCATAGATTTCACTGTACTCGATTAAATAATCTTAATATCGTTTGGTGAAATGTTACGAGTTTTGAGGCCCCTCGTCATGAAATTTTCTCCTTTCTCTTCTTCCAGATATTCTTCTTAGAACATTTTTTCCGGCACTCTCTTTCTGTTTTCATATTTTAGCAAGTTTCAAATCTATGGTACGAACTCCCTCACTTTAACTTGAACTTGGTCGATCACATTGAGGGAGGAACGTAGGCTGAGGGTGTTTGAGAATATTATGTTGAGCAGAATATTTGGGCCTAAGAGGGATGAGGTAAAAAGGGAGTGGAGAAAACTACACCATGAGGAACTTTAATGATCTGCACTCACCCAATATTGTTCGGGTGATAAAATCGAGACGAATGAGTTGGGCGGGACTTGTAGTGCGTATGGGGGAGAGTAGAGGCGTATATAGGATTTTGGTGGGGAAACCTGAAGGAAAGAGACAACTTGGGGGACCAAGGCGTAGATGGGAGGATACTATTAAGATGTATCTTCAGGAAGTGGGATGTGGGGGTATGGTCTGGATCGATCTGACTCGGGATAAGGATAGATGGCGGGCTCTTGTGAAAGCGGTAATGAACCTTCGGGTTCCATAAAATGCAGGAAATTTCTTGACTAGCTGAAAACCGGCGAGCTTCTCAAGAAGGACTCTGTTCCATTGAGAAAGTAAGTATGTAAATGTACGAACTCCCTGACCACGGCGCAAAGTGCCGAAAAATGTAAGAAAGGTGAAAGACCACACTTTTAGGTACTCTTCTAACTTGTGCATTGACTTGATGTTATAAATGAATAATTCTCAATCTATATTCGGAAACTTTGGTGGGAGATCAAGTTTCGCCTACATCTAGCCTAGACATTCCGTCCTCGAAATTACCTAGATGTGGTACTACAACTAAGGAAATATTTATTTTCGGAATTCCCTCAAAAATTACATTCGCGCTCTATTGTACCCACGGGAGCGTCCGTAATGTTTGTGTAACATAGTGATACAGACTGGCTATATTTAAGCCCAGAAAGTTACGAAGCACTTTTATCACACTGAAAATATTTACTTTTGCTGTATCGGTACATATTTCGTGAGATCTGAGAGATGAGCAGCGGTGGATATAAGAATTACTGCTTTCTGTGATGTGTTGGATCCTGACGGTGACAACGGTGACAGTGTTTCGGAAAAGTCTACTACTTCTACCTTCAGGGTAGAAGAAGAGAAGTAAAGCAGCTGGTGAGGGGAAGATAAATGAGAATGAAAATAGGTTCACTCAATGCCACTGATACACTAAAGGAGTCTCTTGGTATGTTAGGCCACGTCAAATGACTACGAAGTTTAGAATGATGGTAATGTGTTCATATTCAGAGTGAAGTAGTTTTCGTAACCACTTAACAATCGACATTCCGTAACATCACAGGAGATCTGAGGAGTCAGCATCAACCATGTCCAAAAATCAAGTGTCACACTAGTACTTACGTGCCGCGACACACAAAGTCCAATTCAAGGAGACGAAGACTTTACTGTATCGATCTGTGCAAGTCACATTCAGCTTACGAGAATAAAAGTGTAATGCTTGACCTGAACAATAGTGAAAACACTGAGCATGCGAGGTAGACACGTATTCTGAAATTATTAAAGCTTCAGAACTGTGTGACCAGTGGTTCTGTTTTTGTAAGCCAGTATTAAGAGGGTACAATATTATGAACTTTACGGACTTCTGTGCTGAGAAACCCTCTCCTCTCAACGTACATTAAACCTTCAGCATCAGTCTGCCCTAAGAATATCTGTTCTAAATAATTTTTCGATTGGGGAGATATACAAAAAAAAAAATCAGTGGCATGGGACAGTGTGGGGGAGTTACATTGGTGGGATTCGGTTGGAAGAATTTGAAGAATGATCTCGAAAATGAAAAATTAACTGACTTAATTATGCATAAATAAATGGTACATGCTGATAAAAATAAAATGATTACTGTGATGGGATCACGGTATATTTTACAAATGGAAACATATGAGAAATATTTAGGATCACTAACCTAAATCAAACTCTCCCCTCAATGTATATAACTTATGTCAGTTTTAGAGTCAAGGTTAGATGGATTGCTAACTTTATCGGAAAATGCATATTATCCTGCGAATATTCAGTGCGTATAAATTTAATTTTGTCTCTAATAAAGATAATGTTCCAGCGCTGAGACAGTAAAAATAGGAAGAAACTATACAGCGTCTGCTTGAATACTTACAGAATTTTGTTCACATAATTGTGTTCCATACTCACCTGGAATTTTTCCGAGTATAAAATTCATGTAGTAAGCAATTTAGCTGGCGAAAGGCAAAAAAATATGTAGACTACTTTAAGGAACCACTCGAGAGAGGAAAATTACACAGAAAGGAAAACAAAACTGAAAACATGAAACACCAAAAGTTTTGTGTAAATACGTTATCATACGCTCATGATTTATTCTACAGGAATAATACAAACATGTTTACTATACGCGTTTGCAAAATTGCGAAAAATGAATATTAGCTCCGCCATGTCTTTCGTTTCTCCGTCTATCCGACCGTCCGTTCTCCAGCATGGATCAACTCGGCTACCATCAAACGAATTTTCATGAAATATGATATTTTAGGATTTTTAGAAACTCTGTCGAGAAAGCTAAGGTTCGAATAAAATCTGAGAGGAGTAAAGGGTACAATACATGAAGACCTAGGTGCACTTTTGATAACATCTGACCGAATTTTCTTAGAATGAGACATTTTTTAGACATAACAAAAATATAAATTTTATTTTCAGTAAACTTTTCACGAAAATCATGCCGTTTATGAGACATGCAAAAAAATATGGTACAGTCAGACAGGCTACAGTTAACAGTAGAATATGTCGCACGCGCATTGCAAGCTGGTTAACTAAGGTTAGAGGACAGACACACACACATACTATTTAATACCTATCGATTTCTCCCATCAAAAATAGTCGCACGAACGCAACTCAGTATTACGTTATACGTACATTGTCTGTCTTGTTTAGCATATTTGTGGTTTATTTAACGGAAGCATCAGTAACTCTGTGTATACAGGATGAATACCACTAACTAGAGAAATCGTTGCGGGAGAGTTAGTTTCGAGAAGCTCATACGAGTTTCGCAACTAATTAATAAATTCCGAAAAATCTGTAGATTCATTGTTCACAAAATCCCGCCACTGTACACTACCTTTAATCAAGTAAATCCATTTCAGAATTCAAACAGTCCTATTCTATTTCTTTAAGATTCAATTTAATATTATCTTCCTAACTTCGTACTCTGATCGTTCTGTTTCATTTAGGGTTTCCCACCAAAGTGCGTGGATATGCGAGGTTTGTTCAAAAAGTATCCGGACGGACCACAGTACATGAAGTAGATAAGGCTTACCGGGGTTTAACCCTAATTGTCTTCAACATAGTCCCCTTCCGCAGCTACACACTTCGCCCAAAGTTTCTGCCACTGTTGGAAACAATTTGCGAACTCCTCTTTCGGGATGTCTAGTAGTGTCTTCGTCGAATTTCATTTCATGTCCTCCATTGCCTCAAATCGGTGTCCTTTCAGAGCTTTCTTACGCCTTGGGAATAGGAAAAAGTCACACGGTGCGAGATCTGGTGAGTATGGCGGCTGCTGCAACTGAGCGGTGCCGTGTTTGGCCAAAAACTGCTGCACAAGATGTGAAGTGTGTGTGCGGGCGCATTGTCGTGGTGCAGGATCCAGTCGCCACCCCGCCATTTTGTGGTCGTTTTCGGCGAACTGATTCAAGCAAACGTCGCAAGAACTCCACGTAGAATTCCTTGTTAATTGTTTGCCCGTCGGGAGAGTACTCGTGGTGTACGATACCCTCAAAATAAAAAAAACGCCAGTAACGTGACCTTTGTTTTGCTTCGGAACTGGCGCCCCATCTTTGGTCGCGGAGACGTGGGACGGAACCAGACAAAAGCTTGTGTACGACCCATTGCATTTTCACCGTATGCTTGCTGCAATAATTGATACGTTTCCGTTGCGTTTTTTTTCCGATTTTAAAATAAAACTTGATGCAAATGAATTGTTCGATATTTTCACACATCTTAAATATCGCCATGACATAAACGTACGTGTTACTTCCGCGACCTACTATAGCCAACTGAACAAACGCAGCCACTTGCAACTTGTGTCATTAGTTGCTAAGACATGTACGAACATGTCAAGGCTGGTTGCAAACACATCCCACCCAGTGAACAACCACTACAATTCCAATCCAGATACTATCTGAACAAACCTAGTATATATCATAAATAAGCGTGAATTGGATATGCAGCATTTGCCTGTAAAAGTTAAACACAAACGTTTAAGAAACAAGAAGGGTGTTCGAACGAAGCGGACGGTTTTAAGAGCAGATTTGATGACGGTGTTGAAAAGTGAGACCTTTGGTCACGAAAGTAGTCGGTTAAGAAATTACACATCATGATAAAGAACTTCCAGATTCTTGGACTTGCAGAGAATCAGTGAAAATAATTAATGTTATTTTAAAAATTTTTACTAAAAACTCCTCACCCCACTTCACTTATTTTCATCATACATTCGTAACAATAACCACCGAACATCACAATAAAGTGTTTGGCATTGTCTATGATACAGATGTGGGGTGTTCTATTTTGCACATATAGACAAGTTACCTAGGTTCACAAATTTTGTGCTTTTCCCCAGCCTCTTCAGGAAGGTGCTTAAGATACACTACGATAGTTTTCTCATATTTCTAAAATGATAATTGAGAGCCGTATCTTAAACGCCACAAGACAAGTAAAGTTCAGAAAGCCTTTTTTTTAATAAACAGCAAAACAATAATGACTTTAATATGACGAACTTTAGAAAGCTACAGTCATTTGCACACGAAAATGAATGCGTTCCTCGTCCTTTCTTTAAGACCTTAATTAAGCAGCAAAAAATGAAAGCCTTATCCGGGAAACACGACCATCCCTCCGTCTATCTGTGACCTAGTATTAGCGAGGAAAATATTCTTCGGATTTTTGTAAAATTCGGTGTAGGTATTATTTATATAAAGTTACACGACACGTGTGTGTTTCGTGGAACTCGGTTCAGTGGCAATCGTATATTATTAAAGTCGTGAATTTACTTGCACTTGTAATTTCCACAATTAGTAAACAACCCAGGTGAAGCTATACTTCTCTCTCTGAAATGTTACTCAGCGTAGTTTGGTAATTAGTTACCGAAGTTTCGGAACAACCTATCAGTCCTATCTTCAAGGGTCAAACTATCAACGCCTTTTTTGACTGCTTGACGCTTGAAGATGGGACTGATAGGTCGTCCCGTAACGTCCGTGACTAACTATTAATCCACGCTGCATAACATCCAAGAACAGCAAATCTCTCATTTCAATCTTGCTCCACCAGCATACACTTGAAATTAATTGCGTGATAGTTTTACCTTTTACACTCTACATTCTGTATTACCACAGCGGATTGTCGAAGTTTGGCAGCTGGCTCGCATTAACATTTTGGGACAAGAATTTATGTATGTACGAGTGTTAAAATCAATGATAAGTAAGTCCCTGTCACCGCGGCACTTCGCGTCCTCAGTTTGCGGATGGAGGAACGGCCTCCAGTATTGAGGGTAGCTGCGAATGTATTGAATAAGCAGTAACGGACAGCCGACAAGGGATGCGCCTCCAGCTTGGGGATTGGGAGAGGTGCTAACAATTCCTCACCGTAAAAACTGTCCTTGTTACGAAACAGATAACTTTTTGGCAAGGCACTGCCGTTGTGTTGTTTTCATACACTGGTATATGAAACAGCAGCAATTATAGTCTAGCACAAATTTTAATAATCAGTTTAAATATTTAAACTGGTATTTAATTAAAATTTGTGTAAACACTACAATTACTGTTCTTTCATTTGCTAGTGCAACAGAAAACATTACTTCGGACCTGGGCTGATCCTTTGTAACCTGAGCGATGGACATGAGACATGGGATTTAGTACGTGGAAAATAAGGAGCCTGTACAGTTTAGATTCAATTACAACGGTAAAAGGTAAAGTGTTCCCGTTACAGGCCCGGTGTGGCCCAGAGGGCGGGTAGGGATATAGTTCTATTCTTCCATGACCGCGGCACTAGAAGGGGTGAGTGGTCAGCAACACGCCCCGGCCGTACTTTACCCTCGGGAAGAACCGGTACTCATTGTACAGGAGGCTGGGTGGGCCCTAGGGGCGGTCTGGACGGGCGGAAAATCTCATCCCCAACGAGATTCGATCCCGGACCGTCCAGCCCGTAGTCAGTGGTTATACCGACTGAGCTACCCGGCCAACAATTACAACAGTAGCCAAGGAATTATCAAGGTATAAATTAGTTTACGGTGTGTTCAGGAGGTTGAGTGGTACAAAGGGGTCACTGTGAGTACAGGGAATTATATTTTTTCAACGGAAAAGGAAATGAAAATCATCAATCCGTAAACCACAGACTATTGTCAGCAGTTAAGACAGCAGAGTTTGTTAGTAATAGGATGTCATATATAGTTCTGAGAGGTCGCTGGTGTAATATCATTGTTTTGAATGTGCATGCAACAAGTGAGGAGAAAAGTGATGATTCAAAAGACAGTTTTGCTGAGGAATTGCTCTGCTCATATCTAATAATTTTTGCATTGTATCAGGTTAATAAATGTATGTCTCCACAGATAGACCACCGCGGTCACGTGATTTTAGTACTGTATCTGACCGCGCGAACACTTTGATCGTGGCTTTAAATCCTATTTGCGGTTCGGTTAAGGAGTTCTCGTTCTTTCTGTTTTGTATTTTCCTTGAGATTTCGTTTTGACCCGCAGTCCAAATGTTCTATCAAAAGTTTCAAACAAGGCTTCTTAGTATTAGAAACTCATCCCGATTTAAGAGAAGAGGAGGCCAGATATAATAAACAGTGAATCCGAAGAAGAAGAAGAAGAAGAAGAAGAAAAAAAATTATGGTAATGTTGATGACGACGATTATGATGAACATGAGGAAGCTTCTTCGTACAGTAATTAATGTGGGAGTTACTTTCTTGGAAGTCACAGAATAGAGCGAAACAACTCAAAAAGGAGCATTTGTACCCATGAGAGTTAATTCAAATATCCAAGAGCCTGTCCGTTGAGCAGAGCACAAAAAAGACGTTAAACCGACTCCGCGCAACGTTTGTTGAAACTTTGGTTATTAAATTTTGTTATCCTTAAAGCGAAACGACTTTGTTCGGGGCAAGGTTAAAGCAGGACAGCTTGTAAAAAACAACGGCAAACTACAGTGTGTAGTATACAGCATGTATCTTGTATGGTCTGTTTAACTTACAAAGGTTTGTCGACTAGACATGTAATGCTCCAGAACCATACCATAGACTGCAGACGTAATATCAAAGTAGAGAAGCAATTTACGCAAATCGTAATATCGAAGCCCGTCCGTGTAACCATTTTTGCTGTGGAAAGCAGTAAGCATTAAATATTATGACTCCGTGTCTGTATTTTTGCCTTAATTATCTGGTATGTAAAACGCATGTGTCTTATTGTATTGTCATCTGCGACCTGTCTGACTCTATGAAACTTTTCCACGTTATCTTAAAAACTGTACCAATTTTGGAATAAAGTTTTGAGCATAAAATATGTGTTTTGATTCTCTCTACAATTTATATCTGAAACAGTTCTCGTTCTAGGAAGACTTCAGCGAAGTATTATTACAAATATGCAAAGGTTTTCGTGTAAAGTAAGCGCTATTCTTGTCAGATTTTAATGGACCTTTAATTTTCTCATTGGATTTTCGAAAAATCTTCAAATATGAAATTTGATGAAAATCCGTCCACTGGGAGGGAGTTCCATTCGGGGAGACTGACAGACATAACGAAGCTAATAGTCGCTTTTCGCAATTTCGCAATTTTGGGAATTCGCTTAAACCCTGCTCCTTTTCGAACGAGAGCATTTTACGCTACAAGCAATACAAAGGTAGTTTACCTAAACGTTAATAGTGCTGTGTGTCCTTGCATTGGGTTGCCACATCAGACTTCAACACGGTGTCACACACTGTTAGTATAATTAGATGGAACTTCGTGCTCATTATCATTTTCTTCCCCGAAAGAAAGAAAATCCATCCACTACGTCAGGATAAATCTTGTCATTTCCCAAACAGAAATAATGCAACATGCTGACTGTAGCCTTCCCTCTTCTTTCGTGACTCAATGTATGGCAGGTCCAATCAGACGTTTAATGGCTGCAGTGACATGTCTCCCGTTACAGATTAGTCCGTCCCTGATCAAGACCCTAAGCTTGGCCCACGCCAATTCAGTAGCTTCTACATCACACATTTAAGATGGGAATGGAAGACATGTTGAAAGCAAGCAGAGTGGGTAGTGTCAGGACTGACAGGGCTTCCTTAATTCAGTAAGCCAGTACGGATACACCGTTTGCCTTGCTCCTGTAGCTGAGATCTCTTTGTTTCTTTAGATATTCATACCTTTCTTCGAGTAATATCTGGGTAGCAGGTTTGCTATTCACATGAAGCTCTATCCTTCTCTGTAACAGAGTTGTGTGAGAGGTGTGGAAGATATTTGTACTTGATTTTTAAAATTTAATTTGGTCGGCTTTGTACAAAGCTTCTCATTGGGTACAAAACAGCGGACACCGCATGCCTGTACATTTGTCAACTTATTTCCTGCGTTCGAATTCCGATGTACCCAAAATTCACCACCCTTTTGACACTACTTCGAAAAAAATGTCAAAATACTGTTAGCTCTGCAATTGTCTTTTTGCGAATAGCTTGCAGAAAATCGTGTATTTTTAAGAGAGTACAAATATAGCGGCGCTTTCTATCAGTATTTATCAAAATATTCACTACCTGTCTCATTATTTTACAGTATACAACAATATACGTATATTACCACTGTGTTCTGTCACAGCCTCTTGCCGCTAATTCTTTGAAACTGTAAACCACTACATATCGACTCTTTCTCGCAAAACCACAAGACACTTTACATTTTCCCGGTTTCTAAGGCCACAAAATTGATTCTAATAATTGGGGCCTATTTAGCAAATTATAAGGAGATTATTTTACTGACAACTGTCGCTAGCCCCTTGCCGTCGACTACCTTAACTTACAGGAATTCGATTTCCAATAAACAACGTATTTGTTAAACACGACGCGTAAATACCCGCCACAAAATACTGCCAGGTCCATTTTTAAATGGTGAGTAAAAACTTAATACTAGCAGCATACACTGCACACAAATGGGTGGACCCCGTGTGACGGAGCGCACTGCACTGCCTGCTGTCAGGTGTAAATATCTCGGTGAAGAGTGATGTGAGTTGTCTGATAAAATAATGGCTCTGTAAATTTTGCCTCGAACTGCAGGTCTAATATATGTTTTGTCTGTCGGCTCTGAAAGCAGTAGAATTGAAAATTTTTAAGAGTGAGCTTTTTGTATCGCTTGGTAACTGTGGAACACAAGAATATCATGCAGATCCATGAGGGCTGTAACACCACGAATCAGCGCATAGTTCGGAACTCAGTTCTACACAGTATGTTAAGTCCACTACAAAAAACCTTTGGTCAGGTACTTAGTACATAGAGAATCGAAAAGTAAGATGATTGTGATTTATGAATTGCCAAGGATTTAGAAAGATACAGTCATGCCATAACTCCTGCCTTACCACCTAGAATACTGGGTAAAACCACGGGAGACCTCAATAAACACAATCTCCTGGCCTAGGTTCGATCCAGTCACATCCCGAATACATGTTTCGGGAGTTTTTACTATTTTGAGACAACTCGCATTTCATCCTTACCCTCAATTTATACAGTTCTAAAAGAGAACGCAAAAATACAAGCGGTGGTATTAACTTCTGAACTTATAAGTTAATAAACTGTGTAAGAAACGCATTTTCTGTGCTCTCACAATTCATCGTTCTTGCTTAACACGTACTGTCTAAGCTACAATACCAGCAGAGTCATTCTTGAAAAGTTAACACCCTTTCAGATTGTCAAGAAATTCTCTCGGTTTTATAAAAATCGGCATACTCTTTCTTTGGACACAGGAAACCTTCACTTATCCGGACCCACACATATCTAGTTTACACTTCGTCACTCTACTTACAGGGTGATTCTGTCGCTAGAGGCCCCAAACTGTTGTCTATGTATACAGTCGAACAGAGCGGGTTTCTCTTTCGTAAGTACTGGCAAACAGGTTCATTTAAGGCACGCCAGACGGCATTTCGAACGGAATTTGATGAAAGACGTGCACCATCGAAGTGTTGCAACCAGAAATTGGTTAAAAAGTTAGAGACAAGGGGAAGCCGATCTAACGCCTGCCGACTTCTTTGTTTGGGGCCTATTGAAGGTCAAAGTGTACAAAAATACACCCCGCACAATGGAACAACTCAAAGACGCTATACACCAAGAGATTCATGCCGTCAACGTCGACACTTTGGGAGAAGTATTCCAGAATTTAGAGAAACGCATTCGAGTGTGCTTGGATGTGAAAAGAGACCAGTTTCAGCATCGATTATGAGCAGGTCCTGTTTTGCATCGTTCCCGGTATGTGTATATAAATTTTCAAGTCATTATCTCAATAACGTAATTTTTTATAGACAATAGTTTGGGGCCTCTAGCGAC
>Ga0131853_10009414_pt1 | contig 17870 bp, 14 predicted proteins | sample TergutLab28metaG_FD_92764 | JGI IMG/M metagenome (GOLD analysis project Ga0131853, IMG submission 92764) | Labiotermes labralis P1 segment gut microbial communities from Petit-Saut dam, French Guiana - Lab288 P1 (version 2) (version 2) | ecosystem: Host-associated > Arthropoda: Insects >... | reverse complement strand
CAGGGCTGTCTCTGGCTTTGGTCGTCGTCGAGATGCCCACGGAAAAGAGCGGCGTCATGCACTCGGTGAATCACGCTATAGAGCAGGGGCGGGACGTGTTTGTGGTGCCTGCCAATATTGACGCGCCGACCAGTCAGGCATCGAACGCGCTGATTGCGGAGGGCTTCCAGTCGGCCTCTACGGGTTGGCAGGTACTGCGGGATTACGCACGGCAGTTTCCGAAGCTGCAGGAGGAAATCCGAGACGAACGCCGCTTGGCGCGGCCGCCGATTCGGGCAGCGGTGCGGGAGGACAAGGCGCGGCCTTCGACAAAAAAAGAGATTGACAAGGTGCCGAAAGAGGTCTATATTGACGTAGAAGCACTCGGTAAAGACCGTAGTGAGGCTGAGCGGGCGGTGCTCGCCTGTCTCGGGCAGGAGCCTGTCCATGTGGATGAGATTGTCGCAAAGTGCGGATTGCCCGTGCAGAAAGTGAGCGTATGCCTCACGACGCTGGGGATTGCCGACTACATACGGGAGCACCCCGGTAAACGTTACAGCATTAACCCAAAGATAAGGAGTTCACGATAGATGGCAAAAGCGAAGCAGAATCTGCTCATCGTCGAGTCGCCCGCGAAAGCGAAGACGATAGAGAAATATTTGGGGGGCGACTTCAAGGTCAAGGCCTCCATGGGGCATTTGCGAGATCTGCCCAAGAAGACGATGGGGGTAGACATTGAACACGGATTCGTGCCGGAATATGTTCCCAGTCAGGACAGGGCGGACATTATCAAAGAACTGAAAACTGCGGTGAAAAACAGCGAAACCGTCTACCTCGCGACCGACCCTGACCGAGAGGGTGAGGCCATCAGTTGGCACCTGAAAGAGCTTTTGGGGCTGGATGACACGAACAGTCATCGGGTGACCTTTAACGAGATTACAAAAAAAGCCGTGCAGGAGAGCATCCAAAAGCCGCGGCGCATTGACCAAGATTTGGTGGATTCGCAGCAGGCACGGCGGATTTTGGATAGAATCGTGGGCTATAAGCTCTCGCCGTTGCTTTGGGCGAAGATTAAGCGGGGGCTGTCTGCGGGCCGTGTACAGAGTGTGGCCACCCGCATGGTTGTGGAGCGGGAGGAGGAGATTACGGCCTTTATCCCGGAAGAATATTGGCATCTGGACGTAACGCTTGACCGCATCGGTAAAGCGGGGCGTTTCAAGGCGCGCTTCCACGGGGACACGGAGAAGAAGCGGGAGCTGAAAAGTGAGGTCGAGGTTTTGGAAGTCGTCGGGGCCGTCAAAGATGCGCCCTTTACCGTGGATAAAGTCAAGCGGCGTGACCAGCACCGCGCACCGTCGCCGCCGTTTATCACATCGACGCTCCAGCAGGAGGCCTCCCGCAAGATGGGGATGACCACACGGCGGACGATGAGCATCGCCCAGCAGCTCTATGAGGGCGTGGAAATCACAGGCGAGGGTGCCGTGGGTCTCATCACCTACATGCGTACCGACTCGCTGCGCATCAGCGAAGAGGCACAGGGGGATGCCAAACGCTTCATCGAGGGGCGTTACGGCAAGGAGTATCGGCCTGATGTTAAGCGGGAGTTCAAGGGTAAGAAATCAGCGCAGGACGCGCATGAAGCCATTCGCCCCAGTAACGTGTTCCTGACGCCGGAGGATATCAAGAAAGACTTGACCCCGGAGCAGTTCCGTCTCTATCGGCTGATTTGGAGCCGCTTTTTGGCGAGCCAGATGTCGGACGCCGTCTATGACAGCGTGACGATAGACGCGGTGAGTGCGGGCTATGTGTTCCGTGCGAACCACTCGGCTTTGAAGTTTGCCGGGTTTACCGCCGTGTATGAAGAGGGTAAGGACGAGGAGAAAGAGGAAGTCCAATCTCCCCTGCCTGATTTGGCAGAGGGGGAGGCGGTGAAGCTTTCTAAAATTGATAAGGAGCAGAAGTTCACCCAGCCGCCGGCACGGTATACGGAGGCATCGCTCGTGCGGGCGATGGAGGAACTCGGCATTGGACGGCCGAGCACCTACGCGCCGACGATTTCTACGATTATGAACCGGGAGTACGTGGTCAAAGAGGGCAAACACCTCAGACCCACGGCCCTCGGCACCGTGGTTACAGGGCTGATGAAAGACAAGTTCGGTGATATCGTGGATACACACTTTACGGCGCAGATGGAGGAGAACCTCGACCAAGTCGAAGAGGGCAAACGTCAATGGCAAGAGGTGCTGTCGGAGTTCTATGTGCCGTTTGCGAAAGAGCTGGAAGAGGCGGAGAAGAGCCTGGACGGCCAGCGGATTAAAGTGCCGGATGAACTGTCGGACGAGTATTGTGACAAGTGCGGGAAGCAGCTTGTGATTAAATCCGGGCGGTTCGGGCGGTTTTTGGCCTGCCCGGGGTTCCCCGAATGCGATTTTACCAAGCCGATTGTGATTGAGATGCCCGGCAAATGCCCCAAGTGCGGGAGTCGGATTTTAAAGCGCACCAGTAAGCGGGGCTTCCCTTACTATGCCTGTGAAAAGGGTAAGGACTGTGGGTTTATGACATGGGACGTGCCTGTGGCGGACAACTGCCCGGCCTGCGGGAAGACGATGTTTAAACTCTCGGGTCGCGGGTCGAGAAAGCCGTTTTGTGTGAACGAGGAATGCGAAAACTTCCTGCCGGAGGATAAGCGGGGCTATAAAAAGAAAGCGGCCGCCGAGGGAGAGAGCGGCGATGCGGCGGCCGAAGAGAAGAAGCCCGCGGCAAAGAAAGCCGCAACGAAAAAGACTGCGGCCAAGAAACCTGCGGCGAAAAAGACTACGGCCAAAAAACCTGCGGCGAAAAAACCCGCCACGAAAAAGGCGACGAAATAGCGTGCCTTGTGTAGGGGGCGGCGTTCTCGACGCCCCGCATCACAGATACGAAATACCGCGGGGCGTCGGAGACGCCGCCCCCTACAATGGGGTGCAATCAGGGAATGGAACATAGAACGGTGAGACAGGATAATAGCGTAACCGTCGCAGGCGCAGGGCTTGCCGGGTGCGAGGCGGCTTGGCAGTTGGCACAGCGTGGGGTTCCTGTGAACCTCATTGAGATGAAGCCGGACAAACGTAGTGCGGCACATGAGCGGACAGATTTTGCCGAGCTTGTGTGCTCAAACTCCTTGCGCTCTGACCGTTTGGAGAACGCCGTGGGCTTGCTCAAGGCGGAGATGCGCCTGCTTGACAGCGTCATCCTCCGAGCGGCGGACAAGACACGGGTCGAGGCGGGCGGTGCGCTTGCGGTTGACCGTGCGGGATTTTCGGAGACGGTGACACGGCTGATTTGTGCGCATCCGCTCATTACAGTTGAGCACCGAGAGGTCACGGAGATTCCCGACGGGGATGTGATACTCGCCACGGGGCCTTTGACGTCTGACGGGCTGGCGGCTTCGATTGGGCGGCTTGTAGACAGTACATTTCTGCACTTCTACGATGCGGCGGCCCCGATTGTGAGTTTGGAGAGCGTGGATATGGAGCGGGCGTTTTATGCGTCTCGCTATGGCAAGGGGACGCCTGATTATATCAACTGCGGCATGAACGAGGCGGAGTATCAGGCCTTTTATGAAGCATTGATTTCTGCGGAAGAAGCCAAGGTTCACGGTTTTGAACAAGGCCTTGTGTTTGAGGGCTGTATGCCAGTTGAGGTCATGGCGCGGCGTGGAGTAGATACTTTGCGCTATGGGCCATTAAAGCCCGTAGGGCTTGACCACCCGGAGACGGGCGAGCGGTATTACGCCGTGGTACAGCTCCGGCGGGACAATGCGGCAGGGACGATGTATAATCTGGTGGGTTTTCAGACACACCTGACCTTTGGCGAGCAAAAGCGGGTGTTCTCCATGATTCCGGCACTCCAAAACGCTGAGTTTTTGCGCTACGGGGTCATGCACCGCAATACATATTTGGATTCGCCCCGGTTGTTAGACCGTTATTATCGCCTGAAATCTGAGCCTCGGATTCGCTTTGCGGGGCAGATTACCGGAGTGGAGGGCTATGTGGAGTCGGCGGCGTCCGGTCTGCTGGCGGGTCTGGAGTTGGCACGGGAGCTGCGGGGTGAGGAGCCTTTGGATTTTCCTCGGACGACTGCGATTGGTGCGCTTGCCTTGTATGTGAGCGATGAATCCGTTATGCAGTTTCAGCCGATGAATGTGAACTTTGGGATTATTGAGCCCTTGGGGCATCGGGTGAAGGGGAAAGCGGAGAAGAATGCGGCGATTGCGGCGCGGGCGTTGGGGGATGTAGAATGTAGGGGCGGATTCCATATCCGCCCTGTGCGGGACCGGGCGGATATGGAATCCGCCCCTACGACACAAAGGAGGACACAAAATGAAAATCATTGTTGACGCTATGGGCGGCGATTTCGCCCCAAAAGCCGCTGTCGAGGGCGCGTTTCTGGCCATGCGGGAGTTCGGCGTTGAAACCGTACTCGTCGGTGACAAGCGGGAAATCGAGACCTGTATCAAGCAGATTGACCCCGCGGGGAACAAAGCAGACAAGGGGCATTTGCTTTATGATATCGTGCATACAACTCAAGCCGTGACCATGGAGGACGACCCCGCGCGTGTGATTCGAGAGAAGAAGGATTCGTCTCTGGTCGTGGGGCTGACGCTTTTACGTGACGGCTTCGGGGACGCCTTTGTCTCCGCCGGGAACACGGGTGCGCTTTTGTCCGGGGCGACGCTTATCACCAAGCGGATTCGGGGGATACGGCGGGCGGCACTCTCGCCTGTGATTCCGAATAAAGAGGGTGGCGCGCTCCTCGTGGACTGCGGGGCGAACGCCGAGTGTACGCCGGAGTATTTGATGCAGTTTGCGTTCATGGGGTCATATTATGTTAACCGCATGTTGAACATTGAGAAACCGCGGATCGGGTTGCTCAACAACGGCACGGAGGCGGGTAAAGGGACGCAGTTGCAGAGAGACACTTATGAACTGCTCCAAGCGGCGCATGAGGCCGGAAAACTCAACTTTATCGGCAACGTGGAGGCGCGGTCGGTGCTGCTGGGCGGGGTGGACGTGGTGGTGACGGACGGATTCACCGGGAACGTGCTGCTCAAGGGCATTGAGGGTACGGCGATGTTTCTGATGGGCGAACTCAAGCCCATTTTCAAGCGGAGCGCGAAGACCAAAGTGGCGGCTTTGCTTGTGCGGAGCGGGTTGATGGGGCTGAAAGCGAAACTGGACGTCTCGGAACACGGCGGAACGGCTTTATTGGGGATTACAAAGCCCGTTATCAAGGCGCACGGGAACTCAGATGCCAAGACAATGCGTAGTGCGATTCGGCAGGCACGAGAGTTGGCACAGTCGGGGATTATCGAGGATATCACGGCGAATATTGATGCGATTAAGTTGAAGCAAACGGATGGGGAATAGTAGGGCGCGATGTCTTCATCGCGCCGCAGCATACGTATAGGTGCGACACACGGCGCGATGAAGATATCGCGCTCTACGAGGGAATAACAACATGACAGAAATCGAACAAAAAATCGGTTACACATTCAGCGATAAAACGCTGCTGCAAACCGCACTCACACACAGTTCCTATGCCAACGAGGCGAAGCAGGGCAAGAACCGATGCAATGAGCGGTTGGAGTTTCTCGGCGACAGCGTGCTGGGGTTCACGGTGGCGAAGTATCTCTACAAGCACTATCCCGACATGCCGGAGGGGAAGATGACGAAGCTCCGTGCGGAGCTTGTTTGTGAGCAGACCTTGGTGGGCATAGCGGACAAGCTCGGTCTCGGCGTATACCTCTATCTGGGGCGGGGCGAGGAGCAGGGCGGCGGGCGCGGGCGTCCGTCCATTCTGGCCGATGCGGTGGAGGCGATTTTCGCCGCCGTTTTGTTGGACAGCGATATTGCACAGGCGGAGCAGATTGTGCTGGGATTGCTCGGCGACAGTCTCAAATTGGAGCAGGGTGGTGCGGTACAGGATTATAAGACGGCTTTGCAGGAACTCGTCCAGCAAAAGAGCGGACAGGTGCTGAGTTATCATCTGCTGTCCGCCACGGGGCCTGACCATCAGAAAACGTTTGAGGCCGAGGTGCGGCTCAATGATGTGCCTGTCGGTATCGGGACGGGGCGGAGTAAGAAGGAGGCGGAGCAGGTGGCCGCCGCTGTCGCTTTGGGGCAATTATATAATTAAATAATGCAGAATGGGTTGCGGGGAAACGTTTTATGAAAGCAGGGAAGCGCACGAAAATCTTTGTTGATATTTGCATGATGGTTTTTATGGTTTTGTCATTTGTTCGGTGGGAGGGTGATCCGACGTTTCATTTGATTGTGGGGGCGGGGTGTGCTTTGTTTTTTGGGGTGCATATGTTTATCCATCGGAAGTGGATGTGGTCTGTGACGAAGTCCTGTGTGACGGGGAAGATGAAGCCGGCTCTGCGGGGGAAGTATATTGTAGATATGCTTTTGCTCGCGGTTTGGGGTGTTTCGATTGTGACGGGGGTTTTGGCGATTTGGATGGACGGCCTCGGCGGGGTGCACGGGTGGACGGCACGGATTGGGCTTGCGCTTGTGGTGGTGCATATTGTGCAGCATCGAGGGCAGATTCGTGGGTATTGCAGGCGGAGGCGGAAGGCGGTTGCCGCCGGTGATGCGTGATTTGTAGGGGTACACCTTGTGTGTACCCTTTGTCGTGTGTTATAGGGACGGGGGGCAGACACAAGGTCGCCCCTACGAGATACGGTGGTAATTTTCTGAAATCTGGTATTGAAAAATCCTGCCAAATGCGATACAATACCAGATATTGTGTAAAGTTATTGGAGTGGACTGCGTGTATTTAAAAGCACTTGAGATTCAGGGGTTCAAATCCTTCCCCGAGAAAACAAGACTGACATTTGAAAAGCAGATTACCGCCATTGTCGGCCCCAACGGCAGCGGTAAATCGAACATATCCGATTCCATCCGCTGGGTCATGGGCGAGCAGAGCACGCGGACCTTGCGCGGCGGGAAAATGGAGGACGTCATCTTCGGCGGTACCGAACTGCGGAATCAGGTCGGCTTTGCCGAGGTGAGCCTGATTTTGGACAACTCCGCGCGGATTTTCAACCTCGACCAAGACGAGGTTATGATTACCCGCCGCTATTATCGGAGCGGGGAGAGCGAGTACGCAATCAATCGGGAGATTGTGCGTCTCAAGGATATCCATGAAATTCTCATGGACACCGGTATGGGGCGGGACGGGTACGCCATCATCGATCAGGGGCGTATCGGTGAGATTCTGTCCCAGCGGAGCATCGACCGCCGTGAAATTCTGGAAGAGGCGGCGGGGATATCCCGCTTTCGCCACCGCAAGGAGGAATCCGAGCGGAAACTCCAAAAGACGGAGGACGACCTGACCCGCATCAACGACAGGGTATCGGAGCTGGAGTTCCAAGTCGGGCCGCTCAAGGAGCAGGCAGAGGTGGCGAAGCGGTATCTGGTATTGCGTGACCAATTGCGGGGTGTGGAGATTTCTCTCTGGTTGACGCAGTTGGAGAAGCTACGGGCGGAATCGATTCGTCTTGCGGCGGATTTTGAGACGGCGAAGGTACAATTTGCGGAGGCGAACGAGGCCGTTGAGCAGATGTACAAGGCATCGGAGACGCTGTCGGAGCGGTTCCGTGCGAAAGATGTGGAGTCGGAGACGGCCCGCCAGCGGATTGCGGATATTACGAACCTGGTCGCCGAGGCGGAGAGTAGTGTGGCTGTGCTACGGGCGAATGTGAAAGGCGACACGGATGCAGTCGAGCGTTTGACCACGGAAATCTCCGAGCAAGAGGGACGGCGAGACACGCTGCAAGCGCAGATTGACGAGCGGTACGCCCGCATGGAGGTCATCGAGCGGGAGATTGCGGCGCTGAACGAGAAGACGGAGACCTTGCTCGGCCGCGTGTCGGAGATTGCGCAGTCTCAGGGCACGGGTGCCGGAGATTTGGACGAACTGATGCAGAAAGAGAGCCGGGAAAGTGTGACCCTCGCCGGAGAGCGGGAGCGGCTATCGGCGACGGAGATTTCCATCCGTTCCTTGGAAGCGCGGGGCAGGGACGCGGAGCATGACCTCGCCGAGGCGAATGGGAAGTTAGATGAAGTTATTGCCAAACGGCGTGACTGTCGGCGTGCTTTAGAAGAGGCGCAGGCGGAGCGGCAGACGCTGCACAATATGATTCGCGGCCACGAACTGAAAATGGGCGGTCGTGAGGAGAAAGTCGCAAAGCTCCAAGGCGAGGTGCAGAGCCTGACTTTGGAGGATGGCGCAATCGCCAACCGTATCGGTATCCTCGCCGACATGGAACGGGAGTTCCAAGGCTTCCACCGCTCGGTCAAGGAGGTCATGCAGGAGGCGGGGCGGGGCAGATTGCAGGGCGTACATGGGCCTGTGGCAAATCTTTTACGTACAGATGACAGATATACGCTGGCAATCGAGACCGCACTCGGCGGGGCGAGCCAGAACGTGATTGTGGACACGCCCGATGATGCGAAATATGCGATTAACTTCCTCAAGCGCAGAGATGCGGGACGGGCGACGTTTTTGCCCATCTCGTCTATGCGCGGTGAGCGGCTTACGGAGCGGGAACTCGACAGACGCCCCGGCTATGTGGGCATTGCGCTGGATTTGGTGAAGTTTGATTCGAAACTGGAACCCGTGTACCGGAATTTGTTGGGGCGCACGGTGATTGTGGAGAATCTTGACCAGGCCGTGGAGATTGCGCGGGCGTTTAAGAACCGCTTTAAGCTCGTGACCTTGGACGGGCAGGTTATCAGCGCGGGCGGCTCCATGACGGGCGGTTCGGCTGTGCGGACGGCAGGGTTCTTGTCACGGGCAAATGAGATTAAGACGCTGGAAGGCAAGCAGGCGGCTACGGCGGAGAAGTTGGAAGCCAAGCGTGCCGAGCTCGAAGAAATCGAGCGGGAGCTGAAGAGTGCCACCGCTACGCTGGATGTCAGCCGCGGCGAGCTGCGGCAGGTGGAGGACAGCGTACTCAAGTTGGAGGGTGACCTCAGAACGCATGACACCATCCGAGATGCGGCGCAGAAAGCCTGTGATGATTTGGAACAGGAGCAGCGGGATATCAAGGCGAAGTTGGAGGCCGCAAAGGCGGAGATTGTCACACTCGGCGAGACCATTACCGAGCGGGAGCAGGCCGTAATCCGCTACCGTGCCGAGGCAGATATGTTGACACGAGGACAGAAAGACTTGACCGAGGCGCGGGAGGAGCTGAACAGCTCCCTCGCCGACTTACAAGCAGGGCGTGCGTCCTTGGCGGCAGAGCGGGATGCGGATAAGCAGACGATTTTGGAGCTGGAGGCACTCGCGGCCAGCCTGTCCGGGGACAAGGGCAGTAAGGAAGAGCAGATTGCGGCCCTCGAAGCCGAGAAAGAGGCATTTACGCTTCAAATTGCCGAGCGGGAAGCACAAATCGGCAAATACAAGGCGCAGATTGAGACCTGCCGCTTGGAGCTTGCCCGCATCGGCGCGGAAAAGCTGGAGTTGGAACGGGAGCGCACCAATGCCGACCGCAATACGCAGGAGCGCAATCGGGAGATTTTGAGCATGGAGCGGGAATGTTCCCGCTTGGAACAGAAAAAGCTCGCCGCCGACATGGAAGAGAAGCAGATCATCGACCGATTGTGGGACACCTATGAGCTGTCCCACACAGCGGCGCAGCAGATGCGGCAGGAACTTGAAAGCATCGCCGCCGCCAGCCGAGAGGTGGCAAAGCTCAAGAAAGAGATAGCAGAGCTCGGTACGCCCAACATCGGAGCGATTGAGCAATATGAGATTATCGGCACCCGCCACGCCCACTTCGTGGAACAGCGGGACGATATCGAACACGCCAAAAGCGAATTGGAAGAGATTATCGCCGATATCACCAAGGAGATGGAGGGGATTTTCTCCGAGGCCTTCGGGCAGATTGACCAAGAGTTCCGCCGGACCTTCATAGAACTCTTCGGCGGCGGGCAGGCGAGCTTGGAACTGGAAGACCCGGACAATGTACTCGGCAGCGGGGTGGAGATTCGTGTCCAGCCGCCGGGTAAGAGCCTGAAGATTATCTCTCTGCTCTCCGGCGGGGAGAAAGCCTTTACGGCGATTGCGCTGTACTTTGCGATTCAGAAGATTCGGCCTACGCCGTTCTGCGTCATGGATGAAATCGAGGCGGCCTTGGACGAGGCGAACGTGTTGCGCTTTGCGGAATACATGCGGAACCTCTCGCATCGGACGCAGTTTATCACGATTACCCACCGCCGCGGAACGATGGAAGAGGCGGATATGCTCTACGGCGTGACCATGCAGGAGCGGGGCGTATCACGGGTGATTCATGTGGACTTGGAGGAAGCGGAGAGAAGCATGGGGATGGTTGAAGGGCAATTGACAATTGACAATTGACAATTGTTGTACGCCGCTTTGCGGCGGGATTTAAATATTTTTGCCGGAGGCAAGTTTGTATGGGATTTTTTGATAAGATTAAGACGCAGCTCACAAGCGTATTCGACAGCTTCACGGGAGCCAATGAAGCGTTTTTTGAGGAGTTGGAAGAAACCCTTATTTTGGCCGACTTAGGTGTAGAGACGGCGACTGAGGCTATTGAGAAGCTTAGAGATGTCACCAAGGAGCGTGCGCTTCGCGGAGCGGACGAGTTGCGGACGGCCTTGGGGGAGATTTTGGCGGAGGTTCTGGCCGTGGGAGATGCGGCGATGGAACTTTCTACGAAACCGTCCGTCATTTTAGTGATAGGTGTCAATGGAGTGGGGAAGACGACCACCATTGGGAAACTTGCCGCACATTATAGCCGAGCCGGGAAGAAAGTGCTGCTTGCGGCGGGTGATACCTTTCGTGCGGCGGCGGCGGAACAGCTTGGGATTTGGGCCGAGCGTGCGGGCGTTGATATCGTGCGGCATGAGGCGGGGTCTGACCCGGCATCTGTGGTGTTTGATGCCTTGAAAGCGGCCGAGGCACGCGGAGCCGATATCATCATTGTGGACACGGCGGGGCGGCTGCATAATAAGTCGAACTTAATGCAGGAGCTTCAGAAAATCAGCCGTATTATTGACAGAGAATTGCCGGGGGCCAGTCGAGAGACCTTGCTCGTACTTGATGCCACCACGGGACAAAACGGTCTGCAACAGGCGCGGGGCTTCGGTGAGGGTACGGGGTTGACGGGTATTGTGCTCACCAAGTTAGACGGCACGGCGCGAGGCGGTATCGTGTTTGCCATCGCCCGTGAGATGGGTGTGCCGGTGAAGTTTATCGGCGTGGGTGAGCGGGCGGAAGATTTGCAGCCGTTTGACCCGCAGGCGTTTGTGGGGGCGTTGTTGGAGGAGTAGGGGCAGTATACAGTTGACAGATAAGGGCAAGGGCGGGTGTTTGTGTAGGGCGCGATGTCCTCATCGCGCCGCATCATCCTCATATGTACGATACACGGCGCGATGAGGACATCGCGCCCTACGGAGGGGTTCGATCATGGAGTTGATTTTAGCCAGCAACAACGAGAAAAAACTCAAAGAACTGCGCAACATTCTCACGGAAATGGGACACACCGTTTTATCCCAACGAGAAGCGGGACTTGATTTTGCAGCCGAGGAGACGGGCGACACTTTCCTTGAAAACGCCCGCATCAAAGCCCGGGCCGTGGTAGATGCCACGGGGCGGGCGGCGATTGCGGATGATTCGGGGATTATGGTGGAGGCCCTGGGCGGTGCGCCGGGGGTGCATTCGGCCTATTACGGCGGCGAGGCGTGCAAGACGGACGCGGATCGTGTGCGGTATATGCTCTCCAAGATGGCGGGCGAGGACAATCGGCGGGCGTATTTTGTCTCGACGATAGTGTGTATGTTCCCCGACGGTACAAGCATTGAGGCCGAGGGGCGTTTAGAGGGCGAATTGCTCCGCGCGCCGCGCGGTGAGGGGGGATTCGGATATGACCCTATCTTTTTTGTCCCCGAAATTGGTTTGAGCTTTGCGGAAATGGAGCCGGAGCGGAAAAACCGCCTGTCGCATAGAGGGCGGGCGTTGCAGGCGTTTCGGGAGAAGTGGGAGAGTAGGGGTGACTTGTAGGGCGCGATGTCCTCATCGCGCCGCATCATTCACAAGAAATGGGGGAGTATGAGCGTGAAGAAAAAGAAATGGGCACCAATTAAGGAAATCCTGTTTTCATACCTTGCAATCAGCAAAGCCTTGTACTGGATAAATACCGTTGCCGCGATGAACCAAAGTGACATGGGCGGTGCGGGTGAGGCTGTGCTGATGCGGTTTTTGATGCAAGATATGCCGATTATTTTGATTGTGCTTGCCTTCTTCGCTTTGGATAAACTGGTTACGCTGAAACAGTCGAAACATAGTAAGATTTTGGAGAACATCGTGTACTATGTCATCGGTTTTGGGGTGGTTTTAGGGGTTATGCTCGGTTATAATTGGTTGGTCGGTCAATTTTTCCTCATGCAGCCGATTGTGATTGATTCTTGGGGTGCGTTTTTGGGTGTTGGTGTCCTTTGGTATCTTGCGATTATTGTCATATTGAACCTCAAGTTTTATTTCAAGGCGAAGACGAAGCCCGAGTACACGCGGAGTGCGGAGGATAAGGTCGCCATGCTTCAGGTTTTACTGGATGAGGGTGTTTTGACGCAAGAGGAGTTTGCGCGGAAGCGGGAGACGGTGTTGGGCGGATAGCTCTATACAATCCTTGTGCAGACACTTTCTAAGAAATTTATATTTTTGGAGGGGAATTTAGTAATGGATGAAGTAACCCTACGTTATGGTGTAGCATTTGTTCTTGGTATTTTGCTGTTTGTCGGCTTTAGAAAGAAGTTTAAGCTTAAAGAGAAATTGCGTGTAAAAAAACGTAGATTGCTTGTGCTAATCTCGTTCTTACCTATAGCGGGAGCCTTGGTTTTTTTGCTTGTCGCTCTGCACTCTATACTAATTCCGGAAAATGAGATGATATATGAAATGCTGGCGGGAGCGATAACAGGAGTTCTTGTAGGATTTGTGTCGCTTGGGCTAGACTTGTTGTTATCGCGCAAGTCTCCCGTTGACGATATGCCCGGTGGTTGTGACTATCCTTCCGTAGCGATAGCGGATTCTCTAAGACAGCAAATTTCTGAGATTTATGACTGTGAACGCACGGAATTGCCGGAGGAATTTTACGTATTTCACAACATACCACTCCAAAAATCAGTAAATGCAAAGAGAAGCTATGCCGCATCGTTGGGTAGTGATGAACAAGTCATTTTTCTTTATGATGATACGATTATAGGGTCTGCCAAATCGGGTTTTATACTAACGTCAAAATACCTGTACAGCAAATCTAATGCGGCAAAAGCCGAAAAAGTTTATATCGGAAATATAGCAAAAATAACGCAAGCAACTGCAACCAAACTAAAATATGCCATTACGGTTGAAATGACTACAGGCAGCTACACGGAATTTATTGTAGCTGCTTCCCAAGAAAAAAGAACAGCTATCGTACGCATCTTGGATGAAACTATAGATTTGCTGAAACGTTATTAACACAAAAGGAGCAACAACCATGCTAACAAGCAAACAACGCGCGCAACTGCGAGGTCTCGCAAACAGCGCAGAGACCACACTACACATCGGCAAGAGCGGCATCACCGAAACGGTGATTACGCAATTGGGCGAAAACCTCTCCGTGCGGGAAATCGTCAAGGGCAAGGTGCTGGAAAATGCACCCGTGACGTCCCGTGAGGCCTGCGACGCGCTTGCGGCGGCTTGCGGCGGGCATCCGGTGCAGGTCATTGGGTCGAAATTTGTGATTTACCGTCCGAACAAGGATATGGATAAGGATAAAAGAATCAGACTGGTGAAAGACTGAGGATGTGCCTAGCACTCTCCCCTCAAACAGCAACAAAATTTTTGCTTGTCTTTTTACCGCCCCGCTACGTTGTCGTCCTTGTCTTACGTCAGTAAAACTGCGTCCTCCGCCTTGCGGGACGTCAAAAATCCTGTGCAAAAATTTTGCTACTGCTTGAGGGGAGAGTACTATGAAAGTCGGCGTGTTTGGCGGATCGTTTAATCCGCCCCATCGGGGGCATCTTTTGGCTGCGCGCGCGGCGGTAAATGCCTTGGGTTTGGAGTGCCTGTATGTCGTTCCCGCCAAGGAGCCGCCGCACAAGGCATTGCCGGACGGGTCGCCGCCTGCGGCGGAGCGGTATCGCCTGACGGAGCTGCTGTTCGCCGATGAACCGCTTGTCACGGTTTCGGGTTTAGAGTTGCAACGGGACGGGGTGAGCTATACGATAGACACGGTAGCGGCCTTAAAGGCCCGTCATCCGAACGCGGCGATGTATCTGCTGTTGGGGACGGATATGTTCCTCAGTTTGGCAGAGTGGTACAGAGCGGCGGAGCTGCTCACGATGGTCACGCCCGCCGTGTTCGCCAGAGCCGGAGGGCAGGATGCGGCGATTGCGGCGCAGGCCGAGCGGCTTCGGGCGGAGTACGGCGTGGATGCGCAGGTGATTGACCACGAGGTGTTTGAGGTTTCATCTACCGAATTGCGGGACTTGCTCGCCAATCGGCAGGGGGCGGAACTGATGGGGGCGGCCGTCTACAGCGAGGTTATCCGTTCTCGGCATTACGGGGCGAAGCCTGTGTTTGCTTGGCTTTTGGAGCAGGTTGCCGCGTGTAATCCCCGTCGGGCGGCGCATACCGCGGGGACGGCGGAAGAGGCTGTGAAACTCGCCCGCCGTTGGGGCGTGGATGCCGAGCAGGCCGAGGAGGCCGCATTGCTCCACGACATCACGAAGGGTCTCGACCCGGACACGCAGTTGCGGCTTTGCAAAAAATATGATATGATGCCGGATGATGTAGAGCGTGAAAACCCGAAGCTTCTCCACGCTGTGACCGGGGCCGGGATGGCGAGAGCCGAGTTCGGCGTATGTGATGCGGTGTTCGATGCAATCCTCTGCCACACCACCGGGCGGCCGAGGATGACGATGCTCGATAAAGTGCTCTACGTAGCTGACTACATTGAGCCGAACCGGGATTTTACGGAGGTCGGCACGCTGCGCGAGCTTGCGTATACCGATTTGGACGCCGCTGTGGCGTTTGGGCTGGAGCTTACGGCGCGGGAACTGCGGGCGAAGGGTGCCGCTGTGCATCCGCGGTCGATTGAGGCGTTAGAACATGTAGAATGCAGAGTTTAGAATGCAGAATTAAGGATAAGAAGTGCTGTAGGGGCGGCCATCGGCCGTCCGCTCATCTAATGTTGCCCATACTCAAAACGTGCGGACGGCAAATGGCCGCCCCTACAATGGCATTAAACAAGCGAGGTTATTACATTGCGCAACAGACGTTATAAAAATCAGACGACGAGCAGGGCGGAGAAGGCGGTTCGAGTGGTCGCCATTCTGTTCGGTGCCGTTGCGTTTTTGATGGTGGGGGCCTATGGGTTTGTACTGTGGTTTATCGAGGCACCGACCGTAGATCGCGCGCCGATTGCCCGTGACTCCGTCGAGACGGCGGAGCGGCCTGACTTGGAGCGGGAGCCGGATGGAGACACAACAGTAGAACTCCCCGCGCTGGAGGGTGACAGCGTCTGGCGCAGGGATGTGTATACCATCCTGATTGCCGGCGAGGATGATGGGTTCGGCGGGCCGGATGTTATCATGGTGGTTCTGTTTGATGCGGGGAATCGGACGCTGGATGTGTTGAGTATTCCGCGCGATACCATCGTCAATGTGGATTGGCCGCTCAAGAAGATTAATTCCTACCAGCATTTGTTTCGGCGGTCAGAGCGGTATCAGCACCATCCCCACTACATCTACGCCCTGCGGGACGGGGTGGCAAATCTGGTCGGTTATCGTACCGATTTTTGGATTACCTTGCGCACGGACGGGTTTCGGGACTTGGTGAATGCCATCGGCGGTGTGTATTTTGATGTGCCGCAGCGGATGCTCTACTCTGACCCCTATCAAGATTTGTTCATTGACTTGCAACCGGGCTACCAGCGGTTGGACGGTACGGCGGCCGAGGGATTGGTGCGGTTCCGACGGTATCCGACAGGGGATATTCGACGGGTTCAAGTCCAACACGAGTTCTTGCGTGCGCTCTCCGGGCAATTGTTGCAGGCACGGAATATTTTGGTGATTGATGAGTTGGTGCGTATCTTCCGGGATAACGTGGACACAGATTTATCGATACGCAATCTGATTTGGTTTGGGATGGAATTTTTGCAGCTTGAGAGCGAAAATATCCGCTTTCACTCGGTGGACAGGGAGATTGCAAACATTTTCGACAACGTGAACGGGGTGAGTTACGTCTCGCTCTTCGTGGAGCCGTGGGTGGAGCTGATTAACACCTATATGAATCCCTTTACCACGGAAATTCGGGCTGCGGATTTGGAGATTTTGACGAGGGATCCCAATACGGGTGCGTTCTTTACGACGAACGGCGCGCCGTTTGTGAATAACTGGGCCGGATAGGGCCGCCGTTGGCGGCCAATTGATAATTAATAATGCAGAATTTTGGAGGACATTACATGTTAGTACCGTTGGATGTAGCGAAGTTGATTGTTGGGGCCTTGGATGAAAAGAGCGCGCGGGATATTAAAGTTTTGAAGACTGAGGATTTGACAGTCCTTGCGAATTATTTTGTCATTTGCACGGCTACCAGTACGACACATATCAAAACTTTGTCGGACGAGGTGGAGAAAGTGCTGGAGGAGAATGGGGAAGTTGTGCGGCGCAAAGAGGGTTACCGTTCCGGGGGCTGGGTGCTTTTGGACTATGGGTGTGTGATTGTACACCTGTTTTTGGGAGAGATTCGGGAGTTTTATAATTTGGAGCGTCTCTGGGGAGACGCGGAGGAAGTTGCGTTTTAATGAGCAATGAGCAATTAGCAATGAATAGGACGTGTGGAGTTTTATGAAATACGATTTTACGGGTATAGAGCAGAAGTGGCAGGCTCGGTGGTTGGTTGAGAAGCCTTATGCGGCTGTGACGGGGGATTCCCGGCCGAAGTTTTATGCTTTGGTCGAGTTTCCCTATCCCTCCGGCCACGGGTTACATGTGGGGCATCCGCGGCCTTATACGGCGATGGATATTGTCACGCGGAAGCGGCGCATGGAGGGGTATAATGTCCTGTTTCCGATGGGGTATGATGCCTTTGGTTTGCCGACGGAAAACTATGCGATTGCCAACAAGATTCATCCGGCCATTGTGACGGCGGAGAATATTACGAAGTTTCGGGCGCAGCTCCAGTCGCTGGGCTTTGGTTTTGATTGGGACAGGGAAGTGGACACCACAGACCCGCATTTTTACAAGTGGACACAGTGGATTTTCCTGCAAATGTTCCGCAAAGGGCTGGCCTATCGTGCCGAGCTTCCCGTGAACTGGTGTACGAGCTGTAAGTGTGTGCTGGCCAATGAGGAAGTCGTGGACGGCGTGTGTGAGCGGTGTTCTGGTGAGGTGGTGCGTAAGAATAAGAGCCAGTGGATGCTGAAAATCACCGCCTACGCCCAACGGCTGCTCGACGATTTGGATGAGGTCAATTACATCGAGCGTGTCCGTGCGCAGCAGACCAACTGGATTGGCCGCTCCGAGGGTGTGGACGTGGACTTTGCGACGACGGAGGGCGATACACTCCGTGTGTTCACGACGCGGCCCGATACGCTTTTCGGGGCGACGTATATGGTCGTCTCGCCGGAGCATGGCTTGTTGGAAAAGTGGATGCCGCAGCTCGAAAACGCCGAGGAAGTGCGGGACTATCAGCTCCAAGCATCGAAAAAGAGCGACTTTGAGCGCACGGAGATGGCGAAGAATAAGACGGGTGTGCGTCTCCAAGGCGTGCGGGCGGTTAACCCCGTGAACGGCGAGGAAATTCCGATTTTCATCTCCGACTACGTGCTGATTACT
>Ga0131853_10009413_pt1 | contig 17870 bp, 6 predicted proteins | sample TergutLab28metaG_FD_92764 | JGI IMG/M metagenome (GOLD analysis project Ga0131853, IMG submission 92764) | Labiotermes labralis P1 segment gut microbial communities from Petit-Saut dam, French Guiana - Lab288 P1 (version 2) (version 2) | ecosystem: Host-associated > Arthropoda: Insects >... | reverse complement strand
TCACTGAACGTTTTAAATTATAACTTTAGCAAGGAACAGTATACACTCCCTGTGGATGATCGTGTGATCGAAACATGTAGAAGCGTTTTAAATGTCTTAATGTGAATTTTAGACTTCTTAAATAATATATATATATATACATATGTATGTGTGTGTGTGTGTTTTAAATATAGAAATATTTGTTTTATAGCAGTGTAAATCCTATACTATAATGCAAATGTAAAGGAAAAATATATGCTCCCTGAGGATGATCGTATGATCGAAACATGTAGGAGCGTTTTAAGTGTTCTAATGTAAATTTTAGACTTCTTAAATAATATATATGTCAATGTGTTGGTGTGTGTAATTGAATAATCTGGAACAACATTTGAATCTAATATTAGAGTGGATCCTAATGTATTAATTTGCGAGGCCCGGAGATGAGCTAATCGGAATTACGAGTGTATTTAATAACAGAATTTAGTGTCAGTGGATCCTGTTTTGATAATATTCGTAATGTATTCCAAGGAAGAGGAAAATCTTTTTGAAAGCACATAGCGGTTCGGTTACTAATGTAATGGATGACCTTCACTGCATACATGCGAATGGACCTAAAAATCTCACATACACAAACGTCAGACAATGCAACTAAGGTTAACAGTGCGTACAGCATAGTTGAAAATGTGATGGGATATGGAGAACATCTCCATCAGGCATGCAGCTTCCTGTATGTACAGTGATGCCAGTAACACAAGAAAAAATAATGCCCGTTGTCTTTCTCATCGCACCGAGCAAGCTGGTTCAAGCAGCTAACTGCAACCAGAACGTTGCCTGTTCTAATACCTGTCGGGACACGAATTGTTTTTCATTAGGATCTTCGTGGTTTTCCTCAGCCCGTTCAGGCAAATTCCGGGATAGTAGGCTACAATGCAGAAAGGCATAACCATTTCCACATCTTTCCACAGCATCTGATCACTCAACAATAAGATATAAATTCAAACTTACTGACAAGATCGTTAAATGCACTACAAGTAAACAAATAATAGCACGATTACATCCACAAAGTCCCCGTCATTTGTCATGACAACTTTCAGCATCAGACTCACAAACTTTACGCCCCTCCTACCTCAGTCACATGACTGCAGTTGCTACGTAAGCAGACCAATACTGGCACCTCCACCACTCTGACTGCACAAACACTCTGATCTACGCGCACACGGCTTCAGTCACACTCCCGCCTCGTGACATCAGCCTAGGTTCGCTAATATTAGCTGCGTCCGAAGCTGGAGAATTTGTAGAATTAATCCTGCTATACTCCAGGCTGGAACACCTCCAGTACTGGCTAGTTCACTTCGAAAAGTGTCCGACAGTTGTTTCGTGCTGATTGATTATAATTCTTTTTAATGTGTTTATTTCACTTGTTATCCCGCCTGAGAGTTCAGGCATCGCAAATTTAAAGCTGTTGTTACCAAACACATTCACACGATTAAAATGTGCAGGTAGGGCATGGAGTTTCAGCAGGCTTATATGCACTCAATTTATTATGCATGTACATGACATTTCGGAACAATGTATCAGAGTGTAGCACAGGTATAAGTAAGTCATTATGAGTGAGTGGTTTATCGTAAATTTTCAGGTTAGTCCTCGAACCTGAGAAATAGCCGCCACGTACAATTAGCCAAAATATTTTAACTGAGAGTCACATTAAAATTGGAATTATGATGAAGAATAATATAGACCTGGTGACAATATCATTGTCTACGGAAGGAACTATTTAAACTGGCAATTGTTAACAGAAGTGACATAAATGTTGTGATCCACAATAGTTACCACAAATTAACGTTCTGTTATGTACTACTTCGAGAGCAGATTTCCTCTGATACAGACAACTTACGGTCCCCATATCAAATTACGGTCTGTCGACAAATTTGTTGGTGCCACATTACTTCATTTAAATATTGTAATTAGTACCGTCAATACACAACATATATTAAAACCAGATGCTTAATTACAACTGGGTTATACTTGGCGACATGTTTCGGCCGTTAAACGGCCATCCTCAGGCCAACTTAGAACAATGTTGTTAAGGTACAGTCAAAATTTAACAATTTTGGCTGTATCTAATTATAATATATATTGTTGATACACAAGGGGATGGCCCCCTTCAAAAACAATTACGTCATTTCGCTTACAAATTATGCATATTTTAATAAATCACCTTTTACTGCTATGTTAAGAAATCCCTTGTTGTTATGGAACCCGAGAATTCCCCATCATTGTTATAAAAGAAACGGCCTGGCTCCTTTACCGATCCAATGTAATTTAATTTACATATTAAAATATTTTAATTACAATCAATTTTAATATTATCTCTCTATATAAGCCTATACCCTCCCTGTAAACGGTTGTCCCTGCGCTTATTGAAACATTATGATATAAATGTATATGAAATAAAGGCGGTACTGCTCCAGGCATTCTTAACCTGGACGCCCCACAACCGCTATGGAGGTTGCGGAAAATGAGTGCACCTCTTTACGTAGACAACGATCGAACTTCGATTACTCAGTCATGCCTTAGGTAGTGTACTCACTATTCAAACTGAGCTATACTTAAAAACTGTAAATGCTAAACGAATAGCATAATGAGCACTCGAAGCAATTCGTTATGTATTTTCGCCAGTCTTCTTTAACACATCTACATTTAGTTTACATGTAGCCTTCGGTAGTCTACTCAATTCTTCAGTACCCTCCATCCGTCTGATTACATCAGAATAAGTGGAGAATTTTGACAAAAAATAATAAAATCAACAAGCAAATTGGCAGTTCTACAATGAGCACAATAAACCAGAAAATACCGTGGGTTTCCTAAAGACTTCGAAATAATTGCATTTTTAGTATTTAAAATTTGGCAATCGAAATTAATAGAAATAACATGTAAAACTTCACTGGCCTGGGGGTCAGAAACCTTGAAATATACAGTGACCACAGAAGGAAGGAATGCCCAAAGAATATTTGAAAGGAAAATTTGAAGAAAAATAACGGGTATATTAAAACTGGAGAACGCTGGGGCTGAGAACAAGCAAGTAAATAACGGACCGTTACAAGGGGAAGATATAGCAAATTTTACAATCTTCCTCCTACTAAGATGATATTGTCATGTGGAAAACACGCAAAACAAAAAGACTAACAAAAAATAGTAACTTTTATTATAGAAGGAAGAAGGAAAAGAGGAAGATCACGTAAAATGTGAAGGGAAGAGGCTGAAGAGGATTTAAACGTAATGAGAATAAAAAACAGGAAGGCAATAGTTAGAGAGGGACCTTCGGCTGTTGAGGATAGTATTATTGGGAGAGACGGTACATAAGGGAGAGTAGTGCTTGTGGAGGATGAGTAGGATGGGGATAAGATGGGAAAGAAGAAGAAGAAGAAGAAGAATAGAAGAAGACACTACCTCTACAGTCTCTTAACACTGTTTAAATATGGTGCAGTTAACCAGTACGAGACGTTTATGTAACAGGCATAACACACTCTGCGGGCAAAATGCAGAGTTTTGAATGGCAAAACAGCCGAAAACAACCACAGTATTTCAGAAGGTTGAACATGACAGTGGAGCTGCTGTGTAGCCAATCCGTTGGTCCTGGTCTCAGGTGAAGCTGAACGTACGGCCTCTGTCACACCAACAACGCGGTCCGCTGCGTCTAGAATACGCACTGTGCGTTATCTACAGGTATCATCTCGAGTGTAGCGTGCTAAGGGTAAGCCAACTATGAGCTGCCTTCCTTCCGGTATTTCAAATACAGCATTACACAACCAGCCATTCAACTCCATGCAAAAGGGGCACATCGGTGCAATTTAATCTGCAGTGTAACAGTCCCAAATAATATGTTCCGCTTGAAATATAATACTAAAGTATTCTTTTTAAGACTGTATTTTGAAACACAGGTGCTGTAACTGTGCATCACATGCTGTAATATCAAAAATGTTTTAATCACACTGTGCGTTTCTTTCGTATAAGTCACGCAATAAACGGGGATAATTTCCCTAAAAACATAAGTTGGTTGATCTCTGAAATTGGGATGCGTCTTCTATCCGGAGAAACAAGAAGTGAGCTTTTATACCTTGTTTCCGTAAAATTCGTTTTGGAAACTGTCAGTTTCATCACCAAAATACGACAAACGACTAACCCGGTTGTGCGGCCCACACTGACCACGTGACTCAAATTCCACTCTGGGGACGGCCTTTAAAATATTTTGTGTCATATAAAGAATGATGAGCCCATGCGGATATGTAGCACGCATATCGAAATGAGACATGCAATTATTTTTATTTTTTTTTATGTTTTGCTGACCGTGCATCTCAGTATAATCTTAGTAATTGACCAATTTAATGCACAAATTCTTGTATTACAATAAGTTTATTACATTCCTCTACATGTTTCGAGCACTATGTGCTCATCATCAGGATGCCAAAATTGTATTATACAGTATCTGGCATAATTACACTCTGTAGGTGGCCGTCCGGTGCACAGGTTGAGAGAGGCAATAATTTGGTGTGCAAACTTCGAAGTGGAAAAGGACTTTGAAATGTGGATGTCCGTATGGGGGAATGGCGTTTCTGAGAATGAGATATAGGGAAATCGGCAGATGGCAGGCACGTGGACAGGATTCACTGACTACAAGCTTATGGTTCTCGTCGATAACTTTGTGTAACACTGATTTATAACTAACTAACTAACTAACTAACTAACTCAATTGAGAAGAGTCCTTCCTGGGAAGCTAGCAGTTCTTCAGAAGCTAGCCAAGAAATTCCCCTCGTGTTCAGGATACTGAAAGTTGAGTTACTGCAGGCTTCCGTCGTGCGGTAGTTGAGAGCAGCACTCTTCATTATTATTACGCAGCGAGTGGTGGTAATTTATTACTGGCGTTTTGGGACAACCTATCGGTCGCATTTTCAACGGCCAAGAATCCGTAAAGAAAGGCGGTAATCCTAGTATGGGGTTTACAGAGAGAAGAATGTGGGCGGGAGATCGTCCCTATATAAACCTCATACTAGAGTTACCAGCTTTCTATATGGATTCTTGACCCTTGAAGATGGGACCGATAGGCTGTCCTGAAATGTCGGTAAGGAATTACCACTACTCGCTGCGTAATAACCCTGAAGAGCGCAGTTCTCGCACATGAAATTTCATTACCTCATTCATAAGACCTCGCCGCACATCCTCATCCTGAGCCAGATCAATCCAGTCCATGTCTACCCATCCCCTTCTTGATGATTCATTTTAATATTATCCTTCCATCTAAGCTTAGGTCTTCCAAGCGCTCTCTTTCCCTTAGGTCTCAAGAAAAAAATTTGTATGCCCACAATTACTGTTGTTCTTCACCAAATATTATGATGATGAAATCAATTTCGGTTCGTGTGACACGCATTGTTGAGTAGACAAATGCTTATCGTGTTTTGGTGGGAGATGTGGGAAAGAGACCACTTAGAACAAGACAGAGATGGGGGTTAATATTCAGATTGATCTTAAAAGAAATAAGGTTGGATGATGTGGACTTGAATAATCTGTTGTAGGCAAAGGACAAAATGGCGGGCTGGTGTGAAAACGATAATGAATTCTCAGTGTCTTGCAGTGAGAGGAATTTGTGGGCTGTCTGGGGAAACATCAGCTGCTGAAGAAGTAAATCTGTTCCGTGGGGTTAGCCACGGAACATTTGAGGCTATTTACTTGGACTGCGTACATTGTCGCAGTCTTTAGACTAAGATCACAACTACTAGAACAGAATATCGAGGGGTGACTCGTGCAGCTCACAACCACAGCTGCAAGTGCATTTTGTTGGACTCGCGTTACAAACTGTGTGATGTGCGGAGAGCAGGACAAGCCTTACGATCGGGGAGATTTCGGTTTCGTCAGTTCGTAAGAGCAGGAGTGAATACGTACCTACAATACAGCTATGTCACTGGGCCCCAACACAACAGTGTCAGTGCTTAGTAGGAACTTTAATTGACGAAGGAGTCAAGTTAAGAAATGGGGGAAGATTAGGTTTTTATTATTTATTTTTTTTGTTTTTACACCAACCTAATAATCTTTCAGAAAAAAAAATTCTTTTTTATTTGCTCCTCTTCAAATCAGTGGACAAAATATTGGGGGGAGGGCGTTTGCCCTCCCCCTGACCCCCCAAGATAGACATAGGTCTGTACCTTTTATGTTAAGCCTGAATTCCAAAATAAGTGTTCGGGTTCCGTAAAACGAAGAATTTATCCTCAATAACTACCGGTTTAAAAAAATTATCTCAAAATGAAATCTTCGTTCTTCTAAGATGTTACGCAGCGTATAATGACAGTTACTGACGTTTCCTGACAACCTATCGATCCCAACTGCTTGAAACTTGAAGATGGGACCGATAGGTTGTGCCGAAACGTCGGTAGCTATCTACTACCTACTCTGTGTAACGTGCCAGAAGAGCGAAGATCTCATCCTGTAAAATGTAGTTAAGCTCGGTATGATGATCTCATCCTCTACGAGGAATGCTGGACTGCCGGTTGTTATGTACAGATCCATGTTTTGAAAATTGCTGTGAGAAGGAGGATCCCTAAATTTGGTGTTAATAAACACTGAAACACGTAGGAGCAAGAGCTACAGTGGTGCTGATAAGTCCTTAGCCCGACCAGGAAGGAAACAAACTACATTCCCCGCATTTTATGGAACTTGGAGGTTCATTACCACATTCACAACAGTCCGCCACCTGTCCCTACCGTAGCCAAATCAATCCATTCCTCTGCCCATCGCACCTTTGACAGGCGCAGCTTGTTTCCTTCCTGGTCGGGCTACGGATTTCTCAGCGCCCCAGTAATATGTGAGTGAATAAACACGGTGTAGTGCGCGCCAGTTGGTAGATAAATTGCGGTACTGAACATAGTTCACAGTATGAACGGCATTAAGCTGTAACTCAGACACTCGACTGTTACTCGCACAACAGTTTCCGAAGAAGAAAGCCTGATCCAACGTATCCTGAATAAACAAATATTGTGTGAACTTCACTGATTCCGATAGTCGGTGTAGCGACTAGGCTACTGACTGGACGGTCCGGGGTTCGAGTCGCAGTTGGGGCAAGAGATTTTTCTCTTGTGAAAAAGTCTGAACGAGGTCTTGAACCCACGCAGCCTCTTATTCATAGCGTAACTGGGTCTTACACGGGTGTAAAGTGGCCGCAGCCTGAAGTTAACCACTTACTTCCATCTAGTTCCGAGGTTAGGCTTAAGTGCAGCTATATCTACACTTGCCCTATATGCCTTCATGGTGTGGACAAGGAGAAGTTTACACTTTTTTTTCACTGATGCCATCCGCAACAACACGTACATTGTTAGTAAAAATCCAACCAGATGCAAGAATAGCTACATTAACAATCCTTACTCTAAACATTCCATTGTGATAATACACAAATTGTATTGGAGTAATCCGTCAGTCACAACAAAACATTTTTATTGCTATAGGGAATTTAGCGCACTATATGACACGTTTCGGCCAACTGGGCCATCTTCAGGTAATGCGCAGTATGTACGAAATACTTGGGTGAAAATTGCCAGCATACAGTGCTATAAAAAGATAAGAGAACCCAAAAAATAATATTTATCTATAAGGTTACTTTGTAGAAATAAATCTTCAATTAGGAGGTAATGCAGCTGCTTGGAGTTAAATTTACGTCACTCTAAGGTTATATTATTTTAGAACAGCCAATCCCCGTGGCCGCGCGGTCTAAGGAGTAGGTCTGCGGCCGCTCGCTTGCTGGGATTGCGGGTTCGAATCCCACCAGGGACACGAGTATCTGTCTGTTGTGAGTGTTGTGTGTTGTCAGGTAGAGTTCTCTGCGTCGGACTGATCACTTGTCCAGAGGAGTCCTACCGACAGTGGTGTGTCGAGTGTGTTCGTGAAGCCTGGATAGGGAAGAGTCCCTGGCTCACTGAGGGCAGTTACACCATAAAAATATTGATACTTTTTGAAGGTTTCGTTAGGTTAGGTTAGGTTAGGTTAGGTAGATCCGTGTGATTAGATTATTTTGTCTTCCGTATATAATGGATGAAAGAACTGTTATTGTAGAATACCTTTTCAGATATGTAATATGTAGGTTGCAGACTTCTTGTATGGTGAACTGATTTCTGTATAATCAATGTTAATAAAAATCCAACCAGATGCAACAGTATGCAGATATTTATTTACTGCAAAGTCACTCTACATGTTTCGGGTGTCACAGCACCCATCACCAGGAGAACTAAAAACTGTAACCTGAGGGAAGTAGCTGTACCGATATTATGACCTGTACCGGAGAATGCGGTTACAGTTTTTAGTACTCCTGATGATGGGTGCTGTGACACCCGAAACATGTAGAGTGACTTTGCAGTAAATAAATATCTGCATACTGTTGCATCTGGTTGGATTTTTATTGATATTGCATTACGATGCACGGAACCGTGAGCTTGAAACACGTATAATATTTAGATACTGCGCATTTTTTCCAAAAAGTCTATTTATCTCCTCCTTACGATTTTCACACTAAACAACTATTATTCCTCGAAACAGCATTCATTTAGTGACTGATCTTTGTACATGAGAAAAACTCCCTTTGCTTCGGAGCAGAAACTGAATTTTTAAATGATTCTTACGTGATATTTATGCTGTAAGTTTAAAGAATATTAAAACAGAAACACTTCCCAAATGGTCAAACAGTCTACTCCCTGTTATTCCCTCGGATTATTTCGTATTCAGTTCTTTTTCCTGAAAATCAGTTCCTTCGGTTTGGGAAAGAACACAGGTCCTTACAAGAAATAGTTTTTTATGTTAACTAGTAAATAACGGAAGAATCATTGCCACACGCGTTTTATATTCATATTTTATTTCTCGTGCATGAAGCATTGTACTTTATTCCGTTGTTGCCAATATCAGGTCCCTCGTTCAAAGCACCATGTGACATATTCTATGTATTTTTTATTACGTCACATTTTCCTCCATATATATTTCCATATCTGTTCCACGCGATCTCCTAGATTTGTGTTAGAGATATATTTTACTACAAGGGAGGGAATGCGATGAGAGGTATGGGTTTCGAGGGGCTTATTTTGTCAGCGTGATGTAGAATTGTTAACTGGTGTGTGAAATATCAGTGCAGTGCATGTTTGGTAAACCACTTCTGAAAATGACCTGATCCTCTTTAAAATTTTTCAAATTTAATGGAAAATTAGCTCAACGTGTATTTGAGAACGTCATCTGTTTTCTGAAAATGACATGATCCTCTTTAAAGTGTTTCAAACTTAATGGAAAATTAGCTCAACGCGTATTTAGGAACGTCGTCTGTTGAAGTGACTTCGTTGTGCTTCTCTGATTACTTAGACCTTATGACGTCAACAGTGTGCTGATCAAAATTTGCAAGCATTTATGTAGAAGACAGAAGACAGGCAATGTACGTATAACGTAACATTTAGGCGCGTTCGCGTAACCATTGTTGTTGTGGAAACGCAATAAGTATTACATATTCTGAGTGTGTGTTTGTAGATTTAAGTATCTAACATGCAAAGCGCATGCGCCATATTATCATCTGTGGCCTGTCCGGCCGTACAATATTTTCGATATTATCTCATAAATGGCAGGATTTTCGAAAAAAAAATATATTGATCGTAAAATGTTTGTTTTCATTTTCTCCACAAATTTCTTCTGAAACATTTCTCATTACAAGAACAGTTGAGCGAGACGTTATGAAAAACGCGTATCAGTCTTCATGTAACGTGCCCGATATTCTTGTCAGATTTTAATAAAACCTGAACTTTCTCGTAGATTTTCGAAACTCAAACACCAAATACCATGAAAATCCCTCCAGTGGGAGCCGAGTTGTTCCATGCGGACGGACGGACGGACGGACGGACAGACAGATAGGCATGACGAACCTAATAGTCGCTTTCCGCAATTTTGCGAAAAGCGCCTAAAAGTGTGGTAAGTCAGCAGCAAAGTTTCAGGTGAACACAATCTCACAATCTTCTGCTTCTATCCTCCACATACGTGCAGTCCCTAAGCACAAGAACGCAACACGCTGCTATAGACCACAACCCCTTTAATATGGACACTTAACACAGCGAAATCCTCCCATACATCTTTATCTAAATTTCTACTTAACAACAGTGTGAATATTTCGACTGGTATCGTCTAGTTACGAACAGCGTGCAGAAGATGCTACTGCGAACGTACTAATGAAACATCGGGTTATGTAACATGAGGATAACTGGTCAACCAGCTGAGACACTGCCGGTTTCTCAACAAGAAATCTGTTACACGGAGTAGGTTAGCTTTTATTTATGCAAACTGTGGCACTCAGACATTTTGACGGCAAATGTTTAACAGCGTGTGTTCAGCGTCATTCAGTACTACCCCTTGTATAGATGACAGTTGTTTTATGATGCATTTGTTACTTGAAATTTCGTTAATGTTTTGGTTGTAAAAGAATTCAGTAGGGCCCCTCACCACATTTCATCTACAGGGGTGCTGACAAGTCCTTAGCCCAACCAGGAAGGAAACAAGCTACATTTCCCGCATTTTATGGAACTTGGAGGTTCATTACCACATTCAAAAGAGTCTACCACCTGTCCCTATCCTAGCCAAATCAATCCATTCCTCTTCCTATCACACTTTTGAAAGGCGCAGCTTGTTTCTTTTCTGGTCAGGCTAAGGACTTATCAGCACCCCGGTACGTCTCCTAAGCCACTATAAACGGAACATGCATTAACTCTCTGTAGCCCGAAATACTATCGTGAATTATAATAATCCGTCCAAAACCAACTTTTCAGAATATCTCGAAATTTCTAATTTCAAAGGCAGCCATTTTATGGCCGAAACTTAGAGGAAACCAACATAAAACATTCTAAACTAACGTGTCGATGTGAGCGAGACAGTTTGCTTCGTACAGCGAAAAGGGCTGTCGAGTGTAACTCGACTTTGGGCCGATATGGCGCTAATATCGCATAAGGGGCCAGTCACGCTCTGGCGCGTGTGCAGAAGAAGGCGATTGGATTGAACTTTTCTGTAGCCAGCGAGGATTTTCGGGTGGGGGTGGGAGTTATTGAATATAAAATGTTTGTTCGATTTTTTTGTACAACTTGGTGTAACACTTTTGACGTTTTGCTGACCGTGCATCTCAATATATTTATCTCAGTATTTAACCAACTTGATGCACAAAATTTGTTTCACAATAAGTTTTATTTTATGCCTCTACTTGATCCGAGCACATGTGCTCGGATCAAGTAGAGGCATGAAATAAAACTTATTGTGAAACAAATTTTGTGCATCAAGTTGGTTTAATACTGAGATAAATTGGTATAAAACATCTTTCATTCCAAGAAAAATAGAGATATCATAAATGTATATTGGCCTTCAAGTAAAGTGCCCGTTATAATTGTCAGATTTTAATAAAACTTCATTTTTATCGATAGATTTTCGAAAAACTCAAATATCAAATTTCATGAAAATCCGTCCAGTGGGAGCCGAATTATTCCATGCGGACGGACGGACAGACAGATATGACGAAGCTAATAATCGCTCTTCGCAATTTAGCGAGCGTGTCTAAAAACGAGGGTAACTCGGTGCCCTTACTACATTCTTGAATGAAGCACAGACGGGGGTTGAGGATAACAATGAATTACCGGTCGGATGCATACAGGGACATGTGTTCCTTCGTGAGTGGAGGTGTAATGTATGTGAATGTATAATGGATACTGAACACTGTCCTATCCGCTTTGTTCGTTTATTCAGCACACCGTACAATGAACATGATTCAAAAGACAAGGCACTTAGAAATTACAATCAACCAATCTGTGGCAAATCAATACAGTCAAAGGAACCCCCCACGTAGCTTTTATAAACGTGTCTCATGAATGAGTCTCTACTCACAAAAAGTACCTTCCAAAGTTCTCAACACCAAAGAATCCTTATTTCTTAAAGGGTTACAAACAGCAGTCGCAGCCACCGACTCTGAAGACGTTCTACTTACAATATCTGCTTCCTTCCGTCAGGCATTCTTTGCAACATCACAAAAAATACACTTGCAGCGAGAAGACCTACAGGGGCTGTCATTCTCAAAATTTACTCAATTATTCTGACATTTTTTGGTGTAGGGATCTACATGAAAATATACGAAGATTTTGCAGTTTTCTTTTGTAGGATTCATAAATAAATTCCATATTTTATATGAAGATGAAAACGGAATTTAATCAGATTAATCTTTAAGGTGGACATGCAGTCGTATGACCGCATGATAGCTGCATCATAGCCTTCAACACAACTAAGTTTTTGTGATTATTACAGCTGGGTCGAAATATGTCCATTTAATAAACAATAAAACTTAGTTGTGTTGACGGTTGTAATTGATGTAGTTTCACCAATTTTTTAATCTTGTAAAATAAAAAGGTAAATTACGCCCTTGTAGAAGCACGGAGGCTCTGTACAGGCCGTACGGCTCATAGGGGGAGTAGAGGTATAGCTCTACTCTTTCTTGGCCACGGCACTAGAAGGGGGTGAGTGGTTAGCAGCACGCACCGGCCGCACTTTACCCCCGGGAAAGAGCCGGTACCAATTATCCATTTTACAGGAGGCTGGGTGGGCCCCAGGGCCGGCCTGGACAGGTGCGAAAATCTAGCCCCCCAGTGGGATTCATCCCCGGATCGTACAGCCCGTAGCCAGTCGCTATACCGACTGAGCTATCCGGCCCAATTTTAAGTGTTGGGTCACCGAAAATGAACAAGATTAAGCCTACCTGTTACAAATTGTACAGTGTTCTTATATCTTTCTACATCATAAAACAGATATGTCTCTTTAAATCGGCTGTTTTACGCTTTACTCCTTGATGTTTAACGCAATTAGAGGAACGTGCAACATGCTGTCTGTTAATACATGAATAATATTACAATGGTGCGCAAATCCCGGGCGCCAAGTTAACTGTGTGATTAAAGGTATACACGGTGACTTACAACTGTGGATTCTTTGTAAGTAACCTGCTTCATATCGTATTTTCGGAGCCTAGAATTTTGAGTTAGCTGCTAGATTTTTCAAAAGTTAGTGCACTTCTTCACTCAAATCTTCAGCGTCTTGAAAACGTAAAAATTTATTTCATGTAAATATAAGTCAAAGAGAATAATTAGTATGTAGAACGTCGCGAACCGTATTTGAACCTTTTTTCGCCAGAGACAATATTCCACACAACACCGCGTCAAATAATACAGCTTCGAAATTACGTGAGATATTTATTAAAAGTGCTTTTAGGAGAACTGGAAATAATTTTGAGAGTGTGTGAGAACAATGTTTGTATTGAATAGGAATTACAAATAAAGAAAAAAAATAATATCAAGAAAAGCGGAAAACACAAGGGCAAAAGTATCGCAATATTACATTCTTACCAAATACTTACTGCGACGTAGACCGCCAAAGTACAGTTCAGGGCCTAAAGCAATGTGCACGAATAAGTAGCTGGGAAACTTTAAGGCCAGAGAATAATTTGGAAACACAGGAGCACGTGCGACAGAAAAATCTGCAATTAGCTCTCGGTTTTTCCTAGAGAAGGCCCGATATCAATTGCAGCTTAATTCTTCTAGCATTTTCGATGAACAAAGCAGCTCTGAAGCAACTTTCTTCAAATTATTCGACCTTCGCCCGTAGAGTGCAATTGTCTTTGTACTAATGCTCCATGTTCACATCCATTCAATGTCACAGGCACTACAGGCCTACAGCTAACACAAACAGCGACAGCGTCGTTAAATGATTCACATCAAATTTCAAGGATGTGAACTGGAATGAACTGAAAATGTTCGGCATAACAGCTAATGTCGAGTTTTTTTCACAGTGCTGACGAAACGTCGAAATCCGGAAGAAGAAAGCTGTCGATCCAGAAGTTAGCTTTCAACCTTTACATATATTAAGTGTAGTTTTCTGGCAAAAGTTAACACCCTGTTTTCCTACGCCATTTTATCAAGGCAGCGAAGACAAAATCCTAACCCATCTTAATTCACTGGCAGGTGATACACCTTCTAAAGCTTGCACAAGAATAAATAGTCGAACCGAGCCCAGCCGAGCCAGGTCGAGTCGAATCTAATCGAGAGTGACCCATTGATACGCTACAAACGCAGACACTCGGCCCTGCTCGACTCATATCGAATCGTGTGTTTAGACACACTCGGAAGGACTCCCCTGAACGAGTAATCAGCTAGTCGCAGGGAACGCTACCTATACAACACACCACAAACACAAGGGACGAGCATGGCACCTCGACGGCATTCGAACCCGCGATCCCAATAATCAAGCGACTGCAGACCTACGCCCTATACCGCACAGCCACTAGGATCGCCTTCTCTCACGCAATACCACTTTCATATAGAATCTAGTCACGCATCTGTTTTATGTATTATTAGGCTTCTAATTCCATTTTATACGTCTCGCTCCGTAGCTCATGACGTCATATTACAACAGTAATTACAGCTTATAATACAGTCTCAGGTACAGGCACCTGTTTGGCAACACAAAGCTGTGGCTAAAAAGCGTAAAGTAAATTCTTATTGTTCTCTAGGTTCGTACTTTCAACAATAACCTGCAATTGCAACACGGTACGCAATACGCACGGTGTCACACCCAGACCGCGACATAAACCTGGCAAACAAAGTTAATTATTTTGTACTGAGAAGGAAATGCTCTCCTTCGGGCCGGAAGAGAACGCACGGCCGTGCTGCGCTCCGTTGGCAGTATGAATAATACTAGAGTTTGCAATGGTGTTGGTTTTTTTTAATATTTTCTGATATTGATGTTCAGTCCAAACACATTGTTGACAGAAGTAACAATCAGCAGAAAAATCGTAATGCATAGAAACACAAACAACTCAGTCTTCCTTGACGAAAAAGTAGCTTGCGTGTGAGAATTTGACAAAAACGCTTTTGGAAATTCTGAGTAGACCCGTAGCGGAAGTTCGGTAGCTGTCTGCTGCGGCGCAGGAACCAGATACAGCCTTTGGCACACAGCTGTATCATCTGTCTGGTGATGCAGATGCTTCCTTTTGGTCATACGGCACTTGAACGTGCTGATGATATAGTGAAAGAGAAGCGCCAGTTACAGGCGTCTGGTATTGGCTACATGGTTTCCAAACAGGTAAATGTGACCTGGGATACCAACAGATTACAGCTTTGTACGACAAAATGATAGAGGCAAACTGTGACCAGAGATGTCAAGAAATCACAACTTATATGCCAAAATGGCAACAGCAAACTCTGAAAAGGGACACCAAGAGATTACAACTTCGTATGACAAACTGACAACAGCAAACTGTCACCAGGTTTACCAACAGACTACAGCTTTGTATGGCAAACTGACAACAGAAAACTCTGTCCAGGGTTGCCAAAATATTACAGCTTTGTATGACAAAATGACAACAGCAAACTGCGACAAGGATACCACAAGATTAGAACTTAGTATGGCAAACTGAGAATAGGAAATCGTAATTAAGCATACCAACAGACTGCACCTTTTTACGGCAAACTGACAACAGCAAACTGTGACCAGGGATACCAACAGATACAACTTTTTGTGACACAGTGACCAAAACAAATGTAACTGACAATAAATAGATAGAGATAACTATAATGTCTAGTGAATGAAGAAGGAAACACAAGTCTCCTCCTCTCATTCACGTGTTTAAACGATATTCTGGAGCTGGTACCTGCACATTACGTGACTATCGAGCAGGTACTGGCGACACTGGCTCGCCCCACCTTGTGTAAGTAAAAGTTAGCCTTCCTGATCCTTAAAACTTATAACTTAGATTAAGCTTTAATCATCCTCACACATGTCACAAAAGCATACAGGAAAAGTACCGAACTGCTTATAATTAACCTCGGCAATGGATGGAGGTGAGTGGTCAGCTTCACGCCCCGGCTGCTTTACCCGTGAAGAAATAATTTCTCTCGCCCATTTAATAGGAGAATATCTGGGTCTTAGAGCCAGTCTGGACACTTTTGATGAGAGATACGCCTCTTTTCCTGCCGGGAATCAAGCCCCGGACCGTCCAACTAATAACCTCGTCCCTACAGTGATTATGGTAAATTGTAAGGGAAGTGGGCAGGGTAGCTCAGTCGGTATAGCGACTTAATACGGACTGGACGGTCCGGGATCGAATCCCGGTGGGGACGAGATTTTCCGCCCGTCCAGACCGGCCCTGGGGCCTACCCAGCCTCCTGTAAAATGGGTACCGGGTCTTTCCCTGGGGTAAAGTGCGGCCGGGGCATGCTGCTAGCCACTCACCCCCTTCTAGTGCCGCGGTCATGGAAGAGTAGAGCTATACCTCTACCCACTCTGGGCCACACCGGGCCTGTAACGGGATCACTTTACCTTTATCTTGTAAGGGGATGTCTGTTAGGAGGTTTTAAAATAGTCGTATATTTCTACTCCTATTTAAGATTTTCTTGTAGACAACGGAGTCTACACTAACTATAGGTGTGCAAAGAGTTGTACTTTGTCGAGATCTTGACACTCCCAGTAACAGGATATACGTTTACCCGCCATCAGATAAACTACTTACATGTCAGTTACGCACCCAAATTTATAGCCATCTATTATCGAGTCCTAGGAAGTTGCCTTCGAGTGGGACTTTCGGCTAACAAGACTACTGACCACACTTCCGTTCTAAATACACTATGTTAAGATCATTCTTGGCTGACACAGGACGAGGTGCAATATGGCAGAAATTTAGGCCTATCTACAATTCTGAGGAACCCGCTACTTCCATCTTCTACCCTGATGATGGAAGCAGCAGTTTCCACAGTCAAGGCAGTAAGAACTTTTCCACATAAACCACTTTTAAAACTTTATATGCAAAAATATTTGACAAGTCACAACAAAGTTACCTTCTCCCAACAATTTTTTTGCCTTCTCAGCCTGCCTCTTTTTGTGTTTAGAATTACCTTTCTTCTAGCACAGTTAAGTTAAATCTGGTACTGTGTTTGACAGTGCTCTCAAACGTACAGTATATTCTGGAATCTAATCCGCACCCTTTTTACAGTTTCAGAGGGCTAAAAATTCAAATGCGGATTAGAATCGCGTGCGGATTAGATTCGCGGTCGTGAGCTGGATTTTGGAAAAATGAAAGAGCCGCTGTGCGTGCAGTAAGAACAATACAATACAATAATTTATTATTTTATTTATTATTTATGTTATATAATACATTATATAACATTTATAATTTATTATTCATCAGACTCGCCATCATCACTCATAACTGAATCAGTCTACCTTGTAGGCAAGGGACGGTTGCAGGAAAGGTGCGGATTAGAACCGCGAAGTAACTTCTGTTTCGTTTAAATAATCGGCAAAAATTAGTGCGGATTAGATTCGGGTGCGGATTAATTTCGAGAATAGACGGTATTTTGTGAGTTTTAATATTACACTTGTAAATTAATGACGGTGTTAACCAGCATTATGAAATGAAACAAGAGCTCATTATAGAAATAAGAACGGCCTGTAATTACGCTGTTCTAATGCAGTACGTGTGTGGTGGCTTGCAGAAAGAGATTAAGGGAAAATAATAATTGTAAGGCAAGATTAAATACAACCATTTGTTTTGTTTACTCCTTGTATTATTGTTAACAGTTTCAAGGCACTAAACCAATAGAATGCAAAAACCTTCATTGCTGAGTTTCGTTAAATACGAAGGCTGCTTGCAAGGTAACGGTATATCAAGATCAACTTTATACAACAACTCCACAAATAAATGCCTGCATTTTAACCGTTGTACTGTTGTACACCACATCAGCTGTACACAAAAGTGACTGATTTGGTTTTATGCTGTATAGTTTTCATTTTATTCCATGATGAAGGTCTCTTGC
>Ga0131853_10009412_pt1 | contig 17871 bp, 13 predicted proteins | sample TergutLab28metaG_FD_92764 | JGI IMG/M metagenome (GOLD analysis project Ga0131853, IMG submission 92764) | Labiotermes labralis P1 segment gut microbial communities from Petit-Saut dam, French Guiana - Lab288 P1 (version 2) (version 2) | ecosystem: Host-associated > Arthropoda: Insects >... | reverse complement strand
TGTTTGGGGACCAAAAGGGAGGGGGGGGGGGGGGGGGTGAGGGTTTTTGGGCGGAACGCAACAAACATGTTTGCAGAATCTTAACGCAATTACTCTTTTATTTTGCCTCTTTCAGCACTGGCGATCTGTGAATGAGAAACACTTCTGCTTGATGCATCTGTTTCTGAGATCTGAGTTTCTCAGGGCTGTGAATGGGAAGAATACTGTCTTTTGGTATGTGACGCCGTCTAGTTGGGAGATTCACGGACATTTGTAGGAACCTTGTACTCCGTTTTTAGGGTAGAAGAACCCTCTTCAGTCTTGTGTCATGAAGATGGAGGCAGCAGATTCGTCAGAAGCGTTGCTAAGTCTCTGCCCTGCATGTCGGCGGCGCGCAGAGTTGTGTGTCTATTGTTCGCGACACTTGGCCAGTGATTACGTGGTGCTGCGGGCTAAGTGACCGCCAGCCAGCCCTTTACATCTCCGCCAAAAATACTCCTATGTTCCCCGTCTCCAAGTTTAGAATTCTGTACCCTTTTGGCGGAACAAGTGACAAAGTCCACATATTGTTCTGTGCGGTTTTGCAACACCGCTGGAGGACACCACATATAACGATACATTGTGCTTAGTGAAACGCATTCTTTCTTCGGTTACAAAGAAAGAGTTCCTACATGGGGCATACTGGTTGTGATAAATTGTGTGAACGTATTAGATCTCATTGTAATTCGCTGCTTTTGCAATTGTCGCATTGACGTGAGGAAATCTTTTATTGTGGAAGGTGAGGAAGTCCGATGGGTAGGAGATCTAGTTTGTGGGTCGGCGTACACATCTGGCAAGATATGTGCTCATTGCATATGGACTACATGTTCGTGTGTCCTTCTGTATCATCTGGCAGAGAAATAAATGTCCACTTCTCACACGTGTTGTTATAATTTTGTTTTCCCTCGGGTGTTTTGTTTTACCACTGTAATTACACACTTTGCCAACAATTATTTTTGAAGACGGAGACATTTGCGGCGGTGTGGAATGTTTCAAGGACCAGCTGCCCTTTGGTTTTCAGTGGTGAAGCTCTCTTCAGCTTTAATCATTTGAAGTCATTTACATGGTTTTCCTTATCACGCCACTTGCTGACAGCACTGTTGGTATTGTCACTTGTTCCATGTGCTGTCGCTGTTCGATTTTATATGCTTATTATCTGTAGGTCTTCGGTTTATTGCCATGTACCGTTTCACTACTCAGTGTGAGAAACAACCATATGAGTTACGCTGGGCAGGACTTGTGGTACGCACAGGAGAAAAGAGAAATGCAGTTGTGATTTTGGTAGTAAAAACTGAGGCACTAGTTTGAAAGATTTGGGCTTTGACGGTATTATATTAAATGGATGATAAAGAAGTAGAATGAGACTGTGAATTGGATTCATCCGGCTCAGGATGTGGCCCTGACGAGAAGCGTAGCCAGCTTTCGGCTTCCGTAAAATGCGGGCAGTTCCTTGACCAACTCAGAACCTGTTAGTTTCTGAACCAACATTACACTTTGTGGAGTTCGATTGCTAATACCACTTGGACCCCCACTTTAAGTGTGAAATAAGGGAGATGTTTAAAACACTTTATCATCCAACAGATGCACAAATGTATAATTCGTAGATGCAGTTAGATTATTATAAAATATTTAAAAATATTTAAAATTGCTCCAACATGTTTCGTATCACAAGAGATCTATCATCAGGGAGCTTTATACAGTGCTTGGAAAAAATTACAGCAATGGTTCTATCGTGTCCCATGACATGGATGTAGTCGGTGTTATGGCAGCATATTTGCCAGTGGTGTGTGTGTGTACTGCACAGTCTAGAGAGTGCCTCTCTCGACTGTGCTGTACACACACGCACCACGGGCAAATATGCTGCCATAACACCGACTACGTCCATGTCAAGGGACACGACAGAACCATTACTGTAATTCTAGCTAAGCACTGTATAAAGCTCCCTGATGATGGATCCCTTGTGATCCGAAACATGTTGGAGCAATTTTAAATATTTTATAATAATTCTAATTGTACCTACGAATTATATATTTGTGCATCTGTTGGATAATAAAGTGTTTTAATCGTCATTGATGCATGGTACAAACATGAAGATTAAGGGAGAAGTATCTGAAACCTTCGTTACAGTTCTTCATATGTAGTGAACCTGTCAGAAGTGAAACCCGGGCATAACGTGGACTTCTGTTTAGCGGAAAACCTTTTTCAGTTGCTAAGATACAAATTTCGTGTACCCATTGAAACGGAACATGCCTGCAACGGAATAAAACTTCGGTCCCTTACCGTTCCATTATAGTTAGGTTTCATTATATATATATACACGCGCGCGCGCAACTGTATACTTATTTTCTTGCTTGTGCTACAGCCTGATGAAAACATGGTTGAAACATGTAGCTCACTTAACTAAGCATAAGCTGATTGGAATTAAATCATTCGTTGTGTTTGAATTTCTTACATATCGTAGATTATTTAAAACACAACAGGGATGAATTGTCTAAAAATTAAAAAAAAATTATCATGTGTCACAATTGAAAACACACAAAGTTATGCTGAGATTATTAAATGCCACATTACGTAAGTGCCTTTCCGGTGTTGCGAGCCCTAGACTGATCGTCTGTAACGTGGCCTAGCACGCATTCAGTTACCCCTGTACACAGAGAGAACTGTGGAAGCATGCAGTACTCTGAAGTTAAAATAGGTAACAGTAGTGTAGAGTATTTATGAGTTCCCAGTCTGTGGAAGAGAAAGGTTTGTTGGTATGATGAGTGTGTTACTGAACTAAATAATAATTGGACAATTTCACCTTGAAGATACTCGTAAAAGAAACCTTTAATTGAACAAGTTACAGTCTTATAATAAAACCAACTAGATGCACCAATTTCTGAAATTTATTTTTGGAATAAATCTCTACATGTTTCGGACAGTTCCTCTGTCTATCATCAGGAGTTTTTCACTGTACACACAGCAATGGTTATATGTCCTATAGAGTTTTATTTCAAAAATAAATTTGAGAAATTAGTACATCTAGTTGGTTTTATTATAAGAGTATATCACGATGCACGGTCACCTGAACGTCAAGTTGAACAAGTTACGTTTGTTTGTAAATATCTCGGTTTCACGGCACGCGGTAAATGTTATTGTATTTACGCTTATACGAAAAGCGTATCATTCTCAAACCCAGATTTTCACGAAACGAATCTTTCAATCAAGTTTTGTGGATTTCTCATGTAATGGTAATTTGATATAGGCCTTTTTAAGTAAAGTGTGCCTTTCACTGCATCGATTTTCACATAATTGTCACTTGCTCAATGACATTTCATGGAAGTCTTTTATAGAGAATTTTATTCAAAATCTGACGAAAAATGTTAAAAAAAAATGCGGGCAAAATGTTATTGACGCCTTTAAGTAAAACATGATTTATTGTTTCTATTTTTACGAAACTCGCGTTTACTAGACAAATGTTTTAAAGAACGTGTGTACCGAGCTTTATGAAAAGTCCAAAAACGGTTTAGTCGCTGATAATAGTTTGCTGACGGAGGACGGACGGATGGCCATAATCTCCATTTAAGGGTTTAGGATTTTCGCAAAGAACGCTAAAAATTTGAAAGTTTTACTGACGTTTCCTGAAACAAGAGCTGTTCTTGCTGCACCTGCATCCATTCTTTCGATGCTGGAACGTTGTTGTTGGCTCACCTCTGGCTGGAACTTCAGTTTCGGACGAACTGTCTTTGAGTTGCATAACCTTCGAGGATACCGGTGAGGTTTCATTCCGAACAACAGTTATTCGATGACGTAGTCACTGGCCCGCGTCCATTAACATACAAGAGTGCATACATTGAAGACTCAATTGGAGATGTGTGGACGCGTGAACTAAGTTATGTGTGAGTGTTCAATTGAAGTTCGCCACAAAAGGAACAGACCTCTGGTCCTGAACCATATATTAATTTTTCGGTTATATTCCATTGGAGAAGGATGTTCTGCGTACAATAAATAGGGAGAAGGCTAACTGGATTGGTCACTTGTTGCATGGGAAATGTCTTCTAAAACACATTATTGAAAGAACTATAGAGGGAAGGATAGAAGTGGCGGAAAGGCGAGGAAGAAGACGTAAGCAGCTACTGAATCAGCATTTAGTGCCGAAGTGCCACGAATAGCCAGAAGGGATGGTGGCATGTCTTTGCTTGTTACAGGGACAAGAAACAGTATGTATCGCGATTTCAGTACTTTTTTGCACATCCAAGTTTGTGTGCAGTCTCTCAAAAATGGAGATTGTTGTAATAGTGGTTTCAAGTTTCATTAATTTTATTAATTTATGTCAAAATGCGTATCGTTTTCAGTTTAAATACTTCTATTATTATGGAACCAAAGTAATTTCACGTCCTGCAGAGTTGCGGTCCAATGCTTTTGCCCCTGTAATTACGACTTGAGGCCAGAAATTGAATTCTTCCTGGAAGAGGAGGAAAAACCTCATCCTCGGCTTTGTGATTACGACTGGATGATCATTGTTGTGTTTTGCGCGGACCTTATCGCTGAAAACGTGAATCAACTGATCATCAACATGACAAGGAAAGAATCACCTTATCAGTGTGGTGTATGGAGAAGGTAGATTTGCGATGTGATGCGGACTCTGTTCGGCTCTTGACTTTTTGTTCTGATTACGTGTTGGTAAGTTTCCAGTGCCCAGTGTCCGCGCACGGTGACTGACAGAATATTCTCAGAAGCACGAAGTGCTTGTGGATTATTTTTCCAAAATGAAAGTTTGCAAAAATAAGTCTAGAGGTGGACTTTGAAAGACTGGAAAGCTGTCACCGAGTTGCTTCTTCACACTTGCGATTGTCCAGATGTTGAGAACTGGTGCCAGAAAAGTCGTTGGCAAACTTGTCACAGACACCCTTCCATCATTCATAATTAAACTCTCTGTTCTACAGATATTAACATTTGTCATTATATAAACGTGGGCCGGGATAACGCAGTTGGTATAGGGACTCGCTACGGGCTGGACTGTCCGGAGATCGAATACCGTTGGGGCCGAAATATTCCGCACCCGTCCAGACCAACCCTGGGGCCCACCCAGACTCCTCTACGATGGGTACCGGGTGTGTTTTCTGGGAGGTAAAGCTCCCGGGGGTGGCTTTGACCAGCCACCCCGACGTAGCGCCAAGGTTAAAGAAGGAGTAGTACTATACCTCTTCTCCCCGTTTGGGCCTTCATGGTCTGTTATAGGGTGAACTTTACCCTTCTCATTATATTGCCACTAGTAATCCTTGCCTCTTAGTAGCCCAGTGTGAGTTGTTAAAATTGTTACCACTTGGCTTACTGTTTCACTTAATGCATTAGGTTTTTAGATTAGTCTAGAATATAATGAAATGCATTTCATGTTCTTAAATTTAATTTAAAGCCAAAGCTTGATTTTTGTTACTTTAGAACACACGCAGAGCGAAAAGGAAGCGAGTGTTTTTATGTCTGTGGTTCATCTGCAGATTTCACGTCGCATTGTGGTGTGATGTTGCCTATAACTATATTTATCCTATCACATATCGGCTTGCTGCTCAGATCTAGGTGTTCAGTGACTACATATTTTTAATTCCAGACAGTCATATTACCCAGACAGGTTTGCCTATGTAATTAAATTTTTCTTTCATTTGGTTACACAAGTGCCATTCTTAACGATACTAAGTTATACAACGTACACTGCAGCAATTCATAAATTCGAGTTGGAAACTTAGACACGGGTTTGGGTTAATTGTCTCGTCCTGACCTAAATACAATTATTACTCCTTCATATCGTGGCAGTTTGTTTTCATCATCAGCTTCAGAACAAGCAGATGGCTTACCTTTCAGTTCCTAACACACATCCCGATTGGCTGGTTGTGTTGTGAATCATGATGCCAGTCAACTAAAGTTACATTACTGGCTATAAACGTTTCATTGTTGAATTAACCAGTGTCGTGTTTTCAGTTCGCACTTTTTACTTACTTAATTCACTTATGTTTATGATGTATGTTATTATGCTGTTTCTTATAGTGGAAATTATTAGAACTAGTAATTCGTACGTTCGGTGAATTTTTCTAGTTAAATTTTGCATGTCTTTTTTTTTTCGCCGTACGTAATAGGCCCCTTTGACCTGTGGCGACAAATGATGTGAGGCAGAGATAAAAAAATTGCAGCTTGCGTGTCTTTATCTAATCTGCCATTCATAGAGCGTTTCAACTGATACACACTTCTGTAATGGCAGCTCCAATAGCAAGAAGCAAAGTTCATTCAACTTTATGTTCTTCGTTTCGGATAAATAGTGACTTTCATACATATACTGAATGTACCATAAAGCATTCGCGAACGAACGTCGACAAACAAGGTGCAGAGAGAAAGGATAACACACAAATAACTTTTAGAGATATTCTGAAACATTGCTTTTAGATGGAAGACTTTAAAACTCTTCATTCATAATCCTTCAGTATCTTTTCATAATCTCGTCTCTTGCGATTAGTCGTCGCCGTTTTAATTGACGTCATTTCATCAGATAAGCCACGATAACAACAACAAGCCAAAATTCTTGAATAACTGAGTACAACTCTCGAGAAAATTTTACAGTACTTAATTGTATATTATAATTGCAGCAGTCAGCGGTTTATTATGCCCGGATTGACAAAAGCAATGTAGGGGGTAGCAACATATATTTAATGTAGACATTTTAAGAAAAGGCAACGCCAAACAGTAAATATTCAACGTAAGCCCTTCTGGCTCATAGCAGTGTTCTGGTATGATACGTAATGATAGTTGCGGGATGCTGTTACAGCTAATTTTGTTTGCGGGACAGAGAGGTTTTTAAATCAATGCTTTCGTATTGTCACGTACCTGTCTCTCATGGACCACCCTTAGACCATAAACAATTCATTTTTCACCTGTGCTGTACATTTAAAATCGCACCAACACTATCAGTGTAACAAGGAAAGACCAAAATAGGACACCTCCATGGGTCCTTGCAAGGTTCGTACTTCCTTCAGTAGGTAGGGACTTAACGGGATTTTCCGTGTGCAACTGACCAGGATTATTCACAGTTCCCCGACACATTTCATAAAATCGGTACCCTTGCATGACGGTAAGGATTGTAACATGCGACCTACAGACGGAAGCGCAACTCTCCAAGTTTCTTTCTACATATCTCATTAGTGGTCTGTGTTTTCGTCTTGTGACATGGCAGACATCAAGACGATAATCCATTTCCAAAACACCCGCTGCAGCATGTCGTCATCGATTTCTGAGATGGCAGCCATGATTCTTTTTCGCACCTGAGGCAGATCCTGCGGTAGAGGCGGTAGAAAGAGTCCGTGACGTATCCGCATAAGAAAAAAATAGCATGTCGTTAGGTCAGGCGATCTTGGTGGCCAGCGAAGCAGCGCCTTGTCACCAGCAGTCGTGTGTCTGATCCAGCGCTGGGCCAAATGCTGATTGCGGTAGCTGCGGCCACCGGCGAAACTAAGCACCCGCGGCACGTACAGTACAAGTAAAGTTGGAGAATTTCTCTTTCTATATGTAGGTCGCATGCTGAAGTCCTTTCCGCCATTCAAATGTACAGATTTTGTGAAATGTTTCAGGGGATTATGAATAACCTTGTATTTGGAGTTGATCACAATTATTTAGAAACTGTATCAGCTTGATATTTAACTGCCGTTCTGAAGTTGATAGTTGCCTGCGAAATCCTTCGCTAAAATATAGTCATTATTCATTTCCTTCTTAAGATTTTTTTATGGGAGATAAGTACTGTCATATGTATAAATAAGTAAATAAATAAATAAATATATATATATATATATATATATATATATTATATATATATATATATATATGTGTGTGTGTGTGTGTGTGTGTGTGACAATTTTAAGTTGTCTTTACCTAAAACTAACTCCATGGAGCAGAGTACTTTTTGAGAAGCTAACGGGTTCTCAGCTATTCAAGGAAGTCCCCGCATTTTATGGAACCGCGTTCGCAAGAGATCGCCACATGTCCCTATTCGGAGCCAGACCAATCCAGTACATGCCCACCATCCCACTACCTGAAGATCCATTTTAATATTATCATCCCATCTACGCCTGGGTCTTCCAAGTGGTCTCTTTCTCTCAGGTTTCACCACCAAAACCCTGTACGCAACTCTCCCCCCATACGTACTATGTGCCCAGCCCATCTCATGTTATCTTTGTCTACAGTTTGTAAATAATTTGCTTATAATTTGTAAAGCGGACTATATATATATTTCCTTTCACTTATTACGCTAAATAACGTTCATGACAAGAGGGTAATGTGTGTGAAGGGGATAAATCGTTGACATTGACAGATTGAACTTTATGTTGCTAGGGACGTTCATTCGACTGTGATTATTGATGATTGTGGGAAACATCTGCATGATTGTACTCAGAACTTTAATCTATTTTGACTCATTTCAGACAAATGGTTTAATGGAGGGAGTGGACGTATTTGTTTGTCGTTGAACCAATTTTGTAGAACCGGCCGGGTTTGTGTTCTTCCAGCGCGTGCTGTTTCTTATGAATGAACGTGAAGACCGGGCGGTACGCAGCGTATACTCGTCTGACCCAGGGTAAGTGGGCTGCGGCCTGTGGGCTGTGGCGCGATGCCAGTGCATGTATACTAGCAATTGAAGCGATAGAGGTTAAAACGTTCGCACTTGTGCGTGTAGCCACAGCGTTTTTGGCGGGGTGAACAAGAAACAGACACTTGTAGAGGAAGTCACGTCCATACGAACGTTTCATCGCCGGAACTGTTATGGAATTTCGATGATATTTGGTAGTCAGGTTTGTCGGGTAATTTAATATTTATGCAAATCGAAGAATTCTTCAGCATCGTACGTTCGAATTTGTGATTTTGGCTTAATGTATTGGGCCTGGAGGTAAACTACGTAAGTGCGAAGCAACGTAAGTCGATAAGGTGTAAGTCGGGGTTTACTGTACGTATAAACATTCTGTGCCTCGCGCCAATTAATACACATTCTTCATGTTGTTTTTATTCGCGCTGCGCACAATACGGACTGAACTCTCTCTTAGGTCTTAGTTCGTCGTCTGGTAGACAAACACAATACGATTCGGAAGCCGGCTCTGCTGCCATCCTCATGCCTAAAAGTAATCTGTTGGACTCATTAAATATAGCTACTCTCAGTCACGGGACCCGGCTGTGTCTAATGACTCCTTAAAAAAAATTAGTGAACTTTCTGAAGTCTCATGAAACTTATTTCCGGAACATTCGATGAACACTTGCATCAAAATCAAGTTGTGTGTTCTTCGTATCGATGAGACTCGATAACGGCAGCACGCCGCTCCAGTTGATGCAACGCTAATTAAATACATACTTCTTAAGTACACAGAGAAATGATCCGTACATAATTTGGATAAATATGTCACGTAATCCTGACATATTTTATTATTTCGTGCTGGTAAAGATGTGACAAAAACTGGGCTCAGCAAACTGGCTTAACTGTCAGTAAAACTGCAGTTTCACCTGTACAAAGCGCATTAACGACCAACAAATGCACATTAATTTTATTGGTGTACTTCTACTGTAATATCTTCACCCACATATTTCGGCCAGTAGGCCGGCCATCTTCAGGGTGATATACGAGAATGTAGTTGTAACATGTCACAGTTGTTCTTAGCACGCGGAGGCGAAGTTGGTTGAGGCACTGCGCTACAAGCCGGAAGGTCGCGGGTTCGATTCCTGATGGTGTCATAATCCTTCCTGCCACACTGTGTCCCTGGGGTTGACTCAACCTCTAACAGAAATGAGTACCCGGCTTATTTCCTTGGGGGTAAAGGCGGCCTGTGCGTAGGGCTGGCAACCTTACCACCTCCATGTGCCGATTTTCTCGAAATATGTGAGCCTCAGCCTCCTGGAACACTCAGGGCCTCTCCAGGCCTGTAATGGGATTGCTTTACCTTTTTACAGTTCGTATGTACCAAGATATTACCCTGCAGATTGCCGGATTACTGGCTGAAACATGTGGATGAAGATATTACAGTGAAAGTACACCAGTAAAACTAAAGCACTTTTGTTGGTCGTTAATGCGCTTTACACATCTCACTAATACAGTTTCACTTGTTTTGCTGTTGCCTTTGTTTTGTCGTATACGCTGTTTAGCAATTAAAGAATTAAAGCAGTCCTATCATGCCCTTCATCCTCAGGGCGCACTTAGTCGCCCAGTTCTATTTTGAAACAAAAAGTGTCGCCTGCTACCCCATTATCCCCAGCTTCACACTAAGCTTAAATTTTGTTTGTTTCTACCTTTCGTTCTTGGTCAACTGGTTGTTCTCCTTCGCTTTCTTCTTGAGTTGATCATTTTTACTCTAGGTCTATGTGCTGATGGTTATATCAATAAGACTTTTCGTATTTCATGAAGGGGAAATTTTGAAAGTCAGACTTTTTGCATAGCCTATGAGTTTGGTAAGACAGTCTGCTTTGCATCTTTCCGTGTTGAGTAGCAGGTTGTCCGTCCGTCTTGATTCAGCGTGTTTGTGTGCCCCGCCCACCCGCCCGCATGTAATAACTCGATAAACACAACGGATTTTCGTGAAATTGCTTGTGTTCCGGCTTTTGAGGTAATTAAAGAAAAGTGAACATACGCGCCGAAATTTTTACACTATGCATAAATTTCATAAATTATTTTATATTTCTTTGTTCGTCTCGAGTAGCGTATTGTCCGTCGACTTTGATTAGCTTTTCCGCACGTTTTGAGTGGCCAGGTCTTCGCTTCTCGTACTTGAGCGAGCAGTTGTATGTCTATGGATGTGAAAACGATAGTAGGTGTCTTGACTTGTCTGTCTGTACGTGGCGTGTTGTATGTAGCCTATGTAATGTCTGATTTGCCAGTTGTGTGTGTTCGTATGAAATGATCCCTTCGCAGATGTCGCCGAGCGCTGAGTGGCCGTACGACTGTCCGTGTTGAGTGGCTTCGTGTTCGTCAGATGTTAAGAGTGCCTGGATATAATAAGACTTCCCGGGCTGATTCGCCTCAGCTTTGAATGGTTGGTTGTCAGACTGGCCCTTGTTGAACGGTCTACCCTAAGGCTTGTGGCTGAGTATTAAACTATCCGCATTAAATGCACAGTTTGTAAAGTCTGAGTGGCTTACGTCTGTCCTTCTGTACTGTCTAGTTTTACATCTGTGTGATGCTTGAATGACTGCTTAGACGACACTGGAGTGGTTGGTTGTAGAAACTGCCTGAGTATCCGTCTGGAGTGGGCAGGTTGTACATGTGTTTGTACGGCTTTAGCGTGCGGTTGGTAGATCGCTGGTGTTGATGTTCGGTTATAAATTAGCCTCTAAGGCGTGAGTGGCTGGCTGGTTGTACGACTTTTCGTCCGGAATGGCCGGTTTTCCGTCCGCCTGAAGTGGCTGGTCTCTCATTAATTCTGACTCCTGCCTCGTTCGTCTGCCTTTGTGTCTACTCGCATGTACTGTCTGCCCTGCATGGATGTGTGGACAAGTTGAATGACGTCACAGTTTGATGAAGACGAATTGTCAGCTGGCTCTACTCCATCCACTTAGCTCCATACTTTTTCAGAAAATCGAATGGTATGAGGGGACCACACAAGTTGTTTGTGCAACTTACAATGTATCTGTTTTAAGTACTGGGTAGTTAGTTTTTTGTCGAGTTCAGTTCTTGCACTTAAGCAACTAGCTATTTTTCAGTATTCATATAGTAGTCTTTTCGTCTTGTATTAATTATTTAACTAAGGTGTAATATTAATATCGTATAGTGCACAGTATCTCACTTTGAACTGTAGCTAACAGAACGGTAGTTGATGTGAATTTTGTGTAACATTACTATCTGATCTGCCTTTGCCACCTGTTGGGGCAACAGTTTCATCTTATGGTAATTATGCAGCTGCAGTTTTCGCAAAGGTGAATCTAATGCTTATTGGTTGGAAGGAGGTTAATTTTTAAAAAGCAGCGCTTCATCATATTTATACTGATCAAAGTTAGGTTAAATGGAGAAAGTGATGAATTCACGTGTCACTTGGTGAACATTGTTGAAGTGATGATACCCAGTTTTACTGACCTCATTTGTTATCGTTTATTTCGTGAACGAAGTACCTCTTTCGGCTGTATCCCGGCCTGAATTGGAGGGATTTTGCCGAAACTTCATACCTCGCACTTAGAAGGCACGCGCTACTAAGGATGTAATTTTGGTTGCGATCGGTAGATAATTCAGGTCACTTTACCTGAAGAATACGGTACCTTTTCGGCTGTATTTCGGCTTACATTGCAGAGAGTTTTCATGAAACTTCATACCTCTCACTTTCCATGCATGCCCTACGAAGATGTTACGTTTCCTTGCCATCGGTCAATAATTAAGGGTGCTTCACTTGGAGAACGAAGTATTTTTTCGGCTGTATTTCGGCATCCGTTAGGTGGATTTTCCTGAAATTTCATACCTCGTTCTTTCCGCGGATGCGCTACAAACGGAGTAAGCTTGATTGCGCTCGGTCGGTAATTGAGGGCACTTTGCTTGGTGAACAAAGTAACTAATTGTCTGTATCTCAGTTCTGTTGGTGTGGTTTTCGCATGCGCTATGCCCTTTGTAAGTTCCATTGCGATCGGTCAGTAATTCAGGGCAACTAACTCTCAGAACAAGATACCTTTTCGGATGTATCTCGGCTCCCGTTGGAGGGATTTTTTTTAAACTTGGCCACCTCGCTTCCAACTGTTGTAAATTTGATAGCGATCGGTAAATCATTAATTTTGTTGGTTCATTTGAATTAACAAAATCCGAGACTTTCATTCTGCGCGCAGTCTTGTAGGCGGTGATGCTCACGGAGTCTTGTAGAAAAGTTGAAAAAATTAAGAATTTAAAAATGTGATTGTGTGTAACAAGATAGTAAATCAGTACGATGTAACAGTTAGCTATTATTTTCTATGTATTTTGAAGGCGTTGTAAAGTAGAATGGATTTGTGTTAATTGCATAGTAAATACCATGTATTTCAGAACTGTCAACTTCATATTTGAAATTACATTTAAATAATCTTTGTGCAGCTTTTGTCGTACCCGATACGTAAGCAAGAAAGTTGTATACATTCGAACTCGGTTGTAGCGTCCTGAACGGGACGGAGTAAATTGTGTCCTTATGAACTAGTGTCGCTCTGAGCGAAATGTATGATAAAAGTGAAGGGAAAACATTTTACGACATGGTGGAGTCCTGTAGGCATGTTACTTAACTGTTTACGCTATGATGTATTGTACAATTAAATTGCTGTTAACATTTAGAAAGAATAAAAATTACTTTTATATTATTATAAATTTCCGTACAGGCTTATGCTAGAAAATGCATTAACTTATATTTAAAATACAGAAGGAAGACAAATTAGCGTGAGAAATGGACCGCTCACTGGTGCATTGCCACTTCTGTGTTGTTAAAACCACCTAAGCAGCACCTCATCGACGTCACTTCATTCAGTCTTCCGAAGTCGCTTTATTCTCGATCCGTTCCGTTCAAACGCACTAATAATTTTGGTTTTCTTTTTCCACATCTTATGGATAGTAGAATTTGCGAGACCAAATTTCCGACTCACGTCACATTTCTGTTTTTCCGTTATGTGTTTCTCGTATTACTTTAAATTTTCTTTCGACGCTCAAAACTCCTCCCCCCCCCTTTCCGTCATTGTAGTCATGTTATCACTCTACTAGTCTACTGTTAACTGTAGAAGTAAAAACGTAGAGGACAGCTATACTCGCAAAGTGAATTACCGTTGGGATCTTCGCTGTTCTGGGATGATACGCAGCTTCGATTGGTAGTTACAGGCGTTTCGGGACAACCCCTCGTCCCATCTTCAAGGGTCAAGCAGTCCAGGATACGTTAATGACTACCAATCCACCCTGCATAACATCCCAGAAGAACGAAGATCTCATTCACAACATGGCCGAAGCCTGAAATTAAGAATTGCCGTTACTTTTTTCATTTTCCATGCCTTGAATTTATATAGCTACCTGAAAGATTAGAGAACTTCTCTTCTGAAGGACGAGGAGAGGGGTTTCTTCTCAAAATAACTCGCCTCTTGGATAATTTTATTGGAACGGGTGACTGGCAATGTCGTTATATTCGAGGTTGATGCAGTTATGTACGTCGCACTCAGAAAGGCACAAAAACACGTGCTTTATGGGGAGTTATTTCGTACCACACAATGTATAACACTACGCACGTGGAGTCGCACAAACCGAGGTCGTTATGACCAATTTCAGCTGTTTTTTTGGGCGAGTAAACTTTTCGAAATCTTAGAGTGAACAACGGAATAGTATTAAAATCCACAATACAGTAGTAGGTTTGAGGATGCCAGCTGGATTGGAGTAGGTGAGGCCTGCATTTTGTTTTACGCATCTGAAAATAGACCTTCCTCGGTGTATTGCCTTAGTTGATCCGGATGGTAGCGAATAATGAACTAAAAATGTCGTGGAAGGATACCGTTGGTACCTAGCTTAAGGGGCGCTTACATCCAGAAATTTGCCTGGACAGAATGAAGGAAAACCTCCATCGAGTTGGGCTCTTCCTGTTCAGAAGTCACAGGCATTACCGCATGAGCCAATTTGTTCGTTACCGAGTAAACGTATCATCACCACTGCGCTGGCAACTAAACATTCCTCGACGCTTCGCCTGTGTTGTCTTCAAAGTTTAGTCTACAGCCTTGTTTATTCTGCACCACCATTATTTTCTAGTGATAAAACCATCTTGAAACATCGATAACGGTAGGCCTGGGAGCACTCAGGAGACCCCGCATTCGATTATCGGCTGCAAGCCATGCCGGCCTGACAGGCTTTAATGTTGTGCTTCATTTACTCGAAGAAAATACTTTTATGGTATCCTAAAATAGCCTGCGATGTATTTCTTTCACATTATTCCCAGATTATAAGTCCACACCGCTCGATACTGTATACGCTAATCTTTGCAACCGAGATTAAGCGGTTAGATAACGAAACAGAATTGTGTAAGGTCACGTTTGCCCATGTGGGTCTCATTTTCTCACAGCGGCGGTGATGAAGGCACCAAGTCTTCTTATACAAATTTGATGACAGCTCGCGTCTCGATGCTGTTGAAATCGCGCGCGTCCCTGGCATGCTTCCGAGCTTGTTTCCTTCTTGGTCGGACGAAGAACTTATCAGCACCCCGGTATGTCGCCGTGGCGATTAACAGTTACATTTCGGAGTACCTTGTCAGACCCAGAAGATGTAGGCAGCAAGCTTCTTCGAAACGTTTGGAACTATCTACGAGTCGATACGCCTTCGTAACCTAGAAAGTTGCCAGTTTTTCTGACATTCTAGAACACCGTTTCTCAGAATTTTGATGTTATGGCCAGGAAATATGTTCAAGAGCTTTTACAGATGTGTGCGTTTGTTCAAATGGCTACGGACTGGTACGCGTGTTAAAGAAAAAAATTCTACGGATCGTTGCCGACTGTATCTACTTGTTAGTGTGCTGAACCTCGTTGCGTGACAGACATGCACCATCACGACAAAATACACGTGAACATGTAATAATTTGGCAAGGCAGGCAATGTACGTAGCAAAGTAACAGTGAGGCGCTTTACGCCTAACCGTAATTGCTGTGGAAAAGCATTAAGTATTACACATTCTGGGTGTGTCTTTGACATTAATTATCCTACACGCAAAGTGCATGCGCCGTTCTGTATTGTCATCTGTGGCCAGTCTGGCTCTATATTTTTCCACATTACCTCGTAAACGGCACCATTTTCAGGAGAAAAGGTTACTGAACATAAAATGTGTGTTTTGATTTTCTGTAAAACTTTTGTGTGAAAAAATTCTATGTGTAAGAAGAACTCGTGCCGGTCCCAGTCACTGCGCGGTCTAAGGCGTAGGTCTGCGGCCGCTCGTCTCCTGAGATTGTGGGTTCGAATCCCAACGGGGACGTGGACGTTGTCTGTTGTATTTTGTGTGTTGTCAGGTAGAGGTCTCTGCGACGAGCCGATCACTCGTCCAGAGGAGTCCTATTGACTGTGGTGCGTCGTTATGTGTGATCTAGAAACCTCGTGAATGAGGAGGCCTTGGCCTACTGGGGGCTGTTGCTCCAAAAACAAACAAGAAGAACTTCTAGTGATATTGCCATTAATGTACATACGCCGTCATGTAAAGTATCCATTATTATTGTCATATTTTAATTAAACGTGGATTTTCTCGACAGATTTTCAAAAAATATGCTAACATCAAATTTCATGAAATCTATCCAGTGGGAGCGGTTTGTTCCATGCGGATGGAGACGGGCAGATAGACAGACATGGAGAACAGTCGCTTTTCGCAATATTGCGCACGCGCCCAAACTGATATAACGTTTGTCAAGTTTTAGCTGAAATCGGTTGTGTGACGGTGTTAAACAATCTGTTTTATGTATGTACATAGTATGCCTAGCGTGTTTCTTCTAATGCGCAGCGGACAGGTTATTAAAAGTTCACGGACCTGATACGGTCGACTGCCCACAATCTGATAGCCACATCCAGAAGACTACCCAATATCCCTGAAGTGTGTAAGACTGCATGGCATGTCTTAACCGTGAGTCACGAGAGTGAACTGATAGGCTCACTCGAACTGAAACAATTAACATGTACGTCATCTCTAGTTACACCTCCTGTTGTTTCCAATTACATCTCCTCCATGCGAGAAGATGAGATTGTCCTTTCGACGAATCGCAATTTTATCCTTTATACTGTGCATTGTTTCTGCACAGTAGTATCGCATTATTGCCTTTTATTGTGTGTTCCTAGCATATAAGCAATATGTGTTGCTATAGCAATGGGCCAATGGAATGATTATTAAATTCCGTCGTGTTTGTTGATGTAGCAGCTCCTTTCTCAAAGAAACGACAGCAAATCGTAGAAACAACGTGTATATTCCAGAGTCGGTTTTAAACGTATCAGTGTACTTGGCCGCTGAAGGTACAGTATCCTATAAATTCGTCACTTTGGTAGTCACCGAAGTCTGTTTAAAATGCTTCCTCGTTGAAAGATTTCTGAAATCCTTGGATACGATCTGGAGCCACTTGCACCCGCGTTCCATTCTCGTTTCGGTGTCTGCTTATTTCAGCCGTCATGAATTCTCTACGTGTATCTGAGCTGCCACTTCAAAGGTGCATGTTTGGCCCAGTGTAGTTGGCCTAATTTTATACCAAAGGACCATTGACGTGTCTTGTTAAATAATATCCCAAGCCTTCGTTATTTGTGGATCTTTTATCCATATGCTTTTTTTTTTAATGAGCATTTGGCTGTCAAACACTCGAAATTTATGCCCTTGCCTCTGAAGTAAGAGGCATTATTTCGTATCACGTAACAAAATTATGTCTTCGCGTTTATTTTTAGCACGGTATCCTTTTATTAGGGAAAAAAGAAAATAAGACACTAGGATGCTTAACATACGTGGGTGCTGATAAGTCCTTAGTCCGACCAAGAAGGAAGCGTGTCAGGGACGCACGCGATTTCAACAACATGGAGACGCGAGCTGTCATCAAGTTTTTTTTCCCCCCTGCAAGGCAAGGTGCTGAAGGAAATTCACGCAGTTTTGACAGAAACATTAGCTTGTTTCCATCCTGATTGGGCTAAGGACTTATCATCACCCCTGTACTTACGTAGGACACTGAAGGACCTAGATTTTGTGTGCTGGTGATGGGCCGGCAGACCAACAGACGTGAGAATAACAAAATGCACGACGCTGTAGCGACGGCTTCGGGCAGTACGGATAGGAAATTTTGCGTAGTCTCCCCCCCCCCCCCCACCTCGGGCCCCACCACGGCTTTTGGCCTTTCCCTTTCACGGGTTCTAAAAACCCCACAAGAGCCCGCCCACCCCAGGAAGATC
>Ga0131853_10009409_pt1 | contig 17875 bp, 8 predicted proteins | sample TergutLab28metaG_FD_92764 | JGI IMG/M metagenome (GOLD analysis project Ga0131853, IMG submission 92764) | Labiotermes labralis P1 segment gut microbial communities from Petit-Saut dam, French Guiana - Lab288 P1 (version 2) (version 2) | ecosystem: Host-associated > Arthropoda: Insects >... | reverse complement strand
GTAGTAGTAGTAGTAGTTGTAGTAGTAGTAGTGGTAGTAGTGGTAGTGGTAGTAGTTGTAGTGATGTGATAGTAGTTGTAGTAGTAGTAGTAGTAGTAGTGGTAGTAGTAGTAGTGGTAGTAGTAGTAGTAGTGGTAGTAGTAGTGGTAGTAGTAGTAGTGGTAGTAGTAGTAGTAGTGGTAGTAGTGGTAGTGGTAGTAGTTGTAGTAGTAGTGGTAGTAGTGGTAGTAGTAGTGGTAGTAGTAGTAGTAGTAGTAGTAGTGGTAGTAGTAGTAGTAGTAGTGGTAGTAGTAGTAGTGGTAGTAGTAGTAGTAGTGGTAGTGGTAGTAGTTGTAGTAGTAGTAGTAGTAGTAGTAGTAGTGGTAGTAGTGGTAGTAGTTGTAGTGATAGTAGTTGTAGTAGTAGTAGTAGTAGTAGTAGTAGTAGTAGTAGTGGTAGTAGTGGTAGTAGTGGTAGTGGTAGTAGTTGTAGTAGTAGTAGTAGTAGTGGTAGCAGTATTAGCAGTAGTAGTAGCAGTATTAGCAGTGATCCCTTACTAAGTGCAAATTAAATTATTTGTAGTAGTATTATCGTTGTTGTTCGTAGAGGCATTATTTTAAATTGTTTGTAATTCTTATCTGATTCTGAACTTAAAGTATTCAACACAGTTTTGCCTCAGTAGCTTGTAATATACAGTGTATTTAATTTTTCCTTGCGGTTATGTTGATAACTTGCAGATATATTTAAATATCAGAGGAATTCTTGATCCTCTCTTCGTTCTGATACTTCGGGATCGAGTTAATACGATTTTAAAAAGAAAACAAATCGCTCCTCTTAGCCCATTCTTGTACATCATTTCTTATTTAGGGGCTCAAGACATATATCTCTTCTGTTCTATCTCTCCTTCTAGTTCCATTATCTTTCACTCCTTCAGTTTCTCCAGAAACCCGCACTCTTCAACGTGTATCCATTTCCAGCTTCATGTTTTATTCCAACTCTTAGAAATTGCGCTGCAATTAGGGAGTCCCATCCCCAGGGCCACACAGTTTCTTCTCAGTAGCTATATTAGCATTCATTACACGCAAAGGCACACAAGAACAAAATATTTATGAGCAGCCACAGGGCACTAATATACACGAAAACCCCAGTTTCTCCCCGGGTAAGAAATGAAAGAGATGAATAAAAAGAATGCGCTTATATGAAAAGGCATATAATTTCCAGTTTTTCAAAGAACGAGATTTGTTTGTCATGAGTTGTGCAATATCACGGATATCTATAGCTGTTGTTCCTCGATTTCCGTTCACATCACGAGATAATATCTCATAACTAATATGCTGTATGGAACGGAGTCGTCCGTTGAAACTAGTAATTCTCTAGGCGTCCAAGAAGTTCACCGCTGTCTACGGAAACTCTACCGTCATTACCGTACTCAGAATCTCCGTTTACTGAAATACATTCCATGACAGATAAATCAACTCCAAATCTTCATTCAATATTTCTTTAAGATCAATTTTTTTAGTATTTTATCTTCTGGGTCTATTTTTCCAAAGTGCTGTTTGGAGGGTTCGATGTAGAATTTTGTGTTTTATTTTCTTTTCTGCTAAACGTGCTACACATTTCGTCCTTTTTCCTAATAATATCTAATAATAAAATAAATTATTAAATTCCTCTTTATACAGTTCTCTTCATCTTTCTGCCAGCATCTTTCTCTTAGATTGGAATGTCCAGGACCAACTGAGTAATTGCTAAAATGAATATTCTGTTCCATGAATCCGTTACTGGCTATGAAGTGTACTGCGCGGGTAGTATAGGAGACGGAGCGTCGAGAGAACGCTCAAGTTCGGAAATTCTTGTGTTTGATTTGTAAATAATTTAGCAGTCTGGTGTACAGACATGGTGGCATTGTACGAGAAGACGGCAGAGCGAGTTTCCTGGACGGAATACTAACGTGAAGACCACATTTACGTTTACACAACTGTCGCAGGAGAGTCAGTCAACCTGCAACAATTCATTTAGAAGAAGAACAAGAACAAGAACAAGAAGAAGTAACCGTTTATTCAAACAAATTACGTTTTTGGACACACTAAGTCCAAACGTTCCTTCGCTATATTGCGAACTGTAAACTGTTTGCTAGGTTCCGGTTTAGTGTTTAGAAATGCAGAGTGTAATGAACATAAAACAAGACCTCTCTATTATCGCCCTGTGTCAGATTTTATAGATTCATTTCATGGGAAAATGGGAGTACGCGTAAAGAATTTTTTATTTTTTCCTGACATGATATTTAGAGAATAATTTCGCATAAAGTAGCAGAACTTCATACAAAGAGAATAATTATGTTGCTGGTACTTCTTTTTGAAATTTTGCTTCGAAATATATAAGTTATTAATACTTTCTTTTTGTTTAATGTTTTATGAAATATTTTTGTAAAAAAGTTTGGGCTCCCTCTTGGTAAATTAGCAGTTTTTAAATATGATTATAAGTCCCTATTTTAATATGTCTCTCTTTTTTTCGTCTACTGCAATTTCGAAGTGTGAATATATTCGTAATTCTTTAGATATTGATATATTTAGCCGTTAAATCTGAACATAACATTTTATTTATCTCAGTAATTAACCAGCTTGATGCACAACATTTTTGTTTTACAATACGTTTATTTCATGCCTCTACATGTTTCGGGCACATGTGCTCATCATCCGGAGGTCAAAATTGCATTACAACTTATTGTAAAACAAACATTTTTTCATCAAGTTGGTTAATTACTGAGATAAATATGCTGAGATGCACGATCAGCAAAACGTAAAAAAAAATGACATTTTATGTTCTGGCTGGGATGACGGTTAGGGTTACGTCGTGCGGGCTATCAAATTGCACTCCGTCACTTCCCACAACGAAATTATCTTCATGGATATTTTAATTATTTTCTATGTAAATGCCCATTGTTTAAAATGTGTTTAATGAGCAGTGTTGAATATGACATATCAGGATACCAGCTCTACTGGTTCAACGATACTTTTATCGATATAAACCCGTATTTTAGTCCTACTCTGCCCCTGTGAAATGTGTGAAATCCGGTAACTGTTGTTGTACATTGAACTGTAAGATATAATGCCCGAGCTTCCCAAAATGAAATTATTTACCAGATTGCTTATTTTTCCATATTGGAATTGAATCATAAATCTTGTAAGTGGGAATTGGGGTTCGTAATTTCATGACGTCAAAATGAAAAATTTGAATTCCTTTACGTTGGTTATTTTCTCCGTTTCCATTTTGTTAGGATCTGCGAAGAAATATTAGTTTAAATTTATGACTCAGATATGAAGATAAAAAATGGAGGAGTGAGTATTAAAGAAACTCGTATATCAGAAAATGAACGACGGAAGGAGAGCAAGAGAGAGAGAGAGAGAGAGAGATGGGTTATATATCGCGGAGAGAGTTGGAAGTAGATTTGAGACGCAAGGATATTACTCAACATTGCTAAGTGATTTGCAGTGCGGAACGCAACGTAATTGGTTGCAATTTAGGTCATTAAGCCGGGTTGAATCCTGCTACATGTCGAGTCTCTTCGTCTATTACTCGTGATGAAACATGGTTGCATACACAGCCAGGGTACAAGCGATCAAACGTTCATACCATCACGCTGCATCGCTAATGGGTAGGCGGAATTGAGCCTGGAGTAAACACGCTTCGTTTCACAAGGCAATTCATGTCGCTATTGAATAAGTTAGGCCTATGAAATTGAATGATGTTTTACGTGCAATTTTGCTTCTTAAAATAAGTTGCCGGACTAAATGTATAAAAAGTTCGAGTGTTTGAGGTCTTCTAGGGTCTCACCAATTTCTTGCTTGTGTAGGATCAAGTTATAAGACATAAACGTTTATGCGTACTGTTTAATGTGGTGCTTTGAATTTTACCCACCAGTGGTGCAGATATCCGGCCGTAGGCTCTCACATCGCGATAGCTGGGAGCCTCCTGTATTTATTATTAACAAAGTTGCTTAAAGTTCGCGTAAAGGAAATCCAGAATATTGCCTTCTGCCAGAATAACGGAATCCAGCCCTCAAGACCCAAACAGAGTTTAGCATGCTGTACGATTTGGGCCCACTGATTCACGGAGCCACCCTGCGCTGCGACGTTTGCAGCGACTGCATCTACGCCAATGCTCTGTTCCCTGATCTGTATTACCTGTAATTTTCCTCATACATAATATCATATCGCTCTAAAGGTTATAGGAATGTTTTCCAAAACGATACATATATGTCATATCAGAATTGTATCGTGATGCTGTGCAAAATCTCCCTGGTAACCGACGATCGATTGTACGAAGCCATGTGTTTGTTGACTTGCGTCATTCAATCGCCTACATTTATTGCAACAAACATGCACTGAACCAAGTGAACACGGAGAGACTTCGACGGAAAACTATAATTCTGCCATTAATAACATCTGATTCAGCTAAACAGCTGACAAAACAGGAAATCTGAATTGAATATTTTGAGTTCTTCCTGTACAGTTTCAAATGCGCCGCAGTTTAGTATTGGTTATTTCCCCAGAATTTTACGACAATATTCCATGTAACTGTTCTTTCCGAATCCTAACAATATCGCTAGTTTGAATTTTCCCCGATCACTAGTTTTTCTTCGAACGATATATTTTCTCCAAAGTCAAGAAACATAGTAGGAAAAAAAATGACTTTAATTTGAATCCTTGCATGTAATAATAATAATAATAGTAGAGTACTTCACTCTGAAAAATACAGCTTTTATATGTAGGCATGTTATTGAAACATAACTGCCGCAGCTACATAAGTCCATTGTTATCCGGGTAGTATGTGAAATGGTGTTGGAATAATTAGTATTGCTATTGCGAACATGTAAACAGAGTTTAAACCACAACAATATCTCTTATTTCCGAAGAATTTTGTTACATTATTGTGTAAGATGTGTGATGAAAGCGTATCTAATGAGACTTTCTTATACCGCGTCATCAGATCTCAAAAAGAAGTCCTCAATTAAATATATTCAAATTTCTTTCAATGACTATACCGCATTGTTGAGGTTTATAGATCACACACATCAGGTGTAACTCGTCCGAACGAGAGACAATCTCATTACATGGACCGCTAACAATACAACACACTACAAACACAAGAGACGAAATTCAATGCCTTTAGCGGAATTCGAACCCGCGATCCCAGCATTCGAGAGGCGGCAGTCCTACGCCTTAGACGTCACGGCCACCGGGATCGACTACTGTTCAAATTACACGCAGTAATTTATAGAGTAAAAATAGGGGACTATAAGTAACTACTTTCTTGCTTATTTGTTTATTTGCTGCTTCTATCCATGAATGTCTTCTTTTTCAGTTTTATCTTCTGCTTTCATGAATTTGACCTGTGTTGTGTTCCGGTTCGGAATTAATTCTGAAACTACAAGTGTTTTGTACGTACGTGGTAAGATTCTTCCATACGAGCGAAACCCATTTCAAGGCCGCTGTGAACACAAAACACAGAAACTTGCGGACATAAATCTTTATCCGTAGCAGGATTTGAACCCTTGATCCGAGTGCTGGAAAAGTCCTCCTGGTAACCTACCACACCAGAAAGTGAAATTACCCGATTTTCTAAGGTAGGATTCACAGATGCAGTTCGCAGTTCTGCACGTTATATGTAGTCACTTAGAGACGAAAATTTCTCTCAAAGATATATTTACTTTCTGTGTATTAGGGCACTTGCATTAGGTAATACATGCTTACCTATGCTAAGCAGGCTTTCAGTTCTCCTGTAAATGCATTGATATCCATCAACATTCTGTATTTTTTGCGAACCTTATCCTTTGCCGAGAGCCCTTTTCATTCCCTTGATTTCATTACCATAGATTTTCAATTCTGGGTTCATTCTATTAACTTGTTCGACATGGACTGGAAATGTAAAATATCACTGGGTTGTACATACATATATACATACACTGGTGTGTGTGTGTGTGTGTGTGTGTGTATATATATATATATACGTGTATGTGTGAGTGTGTGCGTGTGCGTGCGTGCGCATGGTTGTGCAATATAGAATATTAAGCTTCCCGGTAGAAGTAATAATGATTTACTGTGTAATTTGCAGGCATTTCTTGCATACACTGCAACACTTTTGGATAAGATTTTCCGAGGTGTATATGGGGTTATCAACCAAAGTGGGGGGAAGGTTGAGTGAAGGGTGAGCCTGCAGCCTTTTGTGTGAATGCCAAAATTTCCATACTGACAGCAACCACCATTAAGATTAGGGTTGTTGTGGGGAACTTTGTTGCGAAACATTGGCCCGCATTGTAACGAAACTTACTTAACAAAGTTTCGAAACTTCGATTCAGAAACCGTCTTTGGAAACTTTGCAGGTAGGCTTAACAAGAAGTTCTTGCTACTTGGTTACTTAACTTTCGGCTGGAACATTCCACGAATTAAACTCTTTATTCTGAGCTGTTGTGGTAAATTTATTCCCTTATTCTCCTCCGACGATAATAAAGAGCCTGTTTTTTTTAAAAGTAGCACTATCTGCAGTAATAGCGATGGCCTCTACAGCACTCTTAATAGCAGTGGAATGCCGACCTATGAAATTTTTAATACGATAAACGAGTCCTTCTTGAGAGGCTCACGTTTCTCTGTAGGTCAAGAAAGTCTCTACTTTTTTTTTTATCAAACCTGATGGTTCATTGCCAACTGTAGAGAATTAATAGACAGCACTTCATTGGCTGTAAAGTGTAATTGTCAATATATTTCAGATTTTCCGTTAAATGTTTTTGTATTTCTAATGGACTGAATGTTGTGTTTTATACCAAAACAGGTACAAATATTTTTTTGACAGAGGCCAACCCGTTGTGTAGTAACAAATCTGTATAATGTATTATATGCCGTCAGTACACAACAATATATACAGTCAGGTCCCATTACGGCTACATGCTTCGACCTAAACGGTCATCTTCAGGATAATAAAGGACATTTTTAAGGTACAATGAGCACACTGAGTGCTACTTTAATTGTGCCTTAAAATGTTCTTTATTGGCCTGAAGATGACCGTTTACGGTCGAAGCATGTAGCCGTAATGTGACCTGACTGTATATATATTATATCACTATACTGATATATTGTTGTGTACTGATGGTATATAATACATTATACAAATAAAATAGCCTATGTTTACAAAGATATTCTAACGTTGTATTGAATTTCAATGGCACGTTAACATCCGAATTGATTTAAGAGATTCTAAACTTTTATAGGGACAATAAAATGAATGTTAACAGGATATCTTTATAACACATCACCTATCATTATGTACTTTGGAAATGAACATAACACATGTATAATATCCTGTAAGCACTAAGACACTTTGTAGCACGGCTGTGTGCACTTCGTTAACCGAGCACTCTGCATGCAGGTAACAAGAAGAATCGTAAGACTTCTCAGTCCCCAGTGTTGGCTAACTTATTATCCCATACAAAATAATTCTCATCATGCCGCGCGATGGCTCGAAACTAGTGCAGTATTGACCTCTCCTCGCTAAATCATGTACAAGGCATAATAAACTTCTACGGCTTGTACGCCGTGCAATTCTTGGACAGCCAGGTAAAAGATTAATGAAGTAAGGAAAATACAGCCACTAAGCCACTACTGTGAACACGAAATAATGTGCACATCTTCAACCACATAAAAGAAGTAGTTTTTGTGAAGCAGCGACTATCAAACTTTGTGTTCACATGATCAAATAAATTAAACAAGAAGTTATTGTGAAGCAATGAGTAAATTCGGCTCAATATAAATATGAGATTTAAGATTCATGCTTCGGATCGGACACCTTTGCATTAAACAAAGTAACGCATTAAATATTGCTTAGGACCTGGTGCGGGCTACGTAAATGTTATTAAAGTGGCCACGCAGAGAAACTCTCTGTATTTTCTTGTAATTCAAACATCGGTCATTGCAGCATCAAAACAGCTGCTTTACTGGTGGGGTACTCCAGCTCGTTGGAATATGGCGTGATCTGATACTTTCTGTTTCATAATTAATGTACTCTTCATGTAATGTGCAATATAATTTAGGTAGCTGCGCAGGCATATAAGCAAATGTTGATTAGCTACGTACACGACACTGTTACATTATGGGTAAATGTAAACAATTTTACCTGCTACTGTAAACAAAGAAAGTACACTGTGCAAATTTATTACGCAGAAATACCAATTAATTTTGGTTAAGCACTACGTAATTGAATTTCCGTTGGAGGATATTTTATTTAACTTCTGTTGGAAATGTATTCAGTTAAAAGTTTCAATATGAATGGTACTATACACTATATTACGTTTACTACACTACATAAGTGCAGTGTAAAGTGATTTTAAAAAATCTGTTTATGATGTTTTTAATTATGGGCTTTGAGCAGAAACGGTGCCCTCACTACCTGCTATTCTAGAAGCATAGAAAACGGCGAATTACAAGCAGATTATAACGTATTTTATTTCACGTAAAGAACTTGTATTATTTAACGGACGGTCGACAAATCCTACGGACAGTATGAGTAATTCATTTCAGAAGTACGCTTTTTAACAAGTTAGAAATATCCGCAAGGAATAAATCTTCTATGGCTTTCGCTTTGTTGTCCTTGCTGGTTCTGTTGTCGCTGTTATCCGCGAACATTTTCAGTGCCGTCTAGACGCAATGACATTCTCTTATTTTCAAGTAGGATGATGTATTTACGTAGCCAACTGTTTCTTCGGCGTCCCTGGCTATGCCTTGTTTCTTCTACCGATTTTTAACAGGCTAGCTGTCGTATTTCTTCTACTGCTGCAGTCGAGGTCCCCCCATGTCGCATTTCTTGGACTTCCCTCGTAAACCGAGGGACATTATGAGTTTTGTGCTTGCACTGTAAATGGGGAGATCACGCGTTTGCTCTACTTCTCTCTTGAGGGCCATACACCCTATTCCCCCTGCTTGTCTCGTACAAACCGAAAAGTTTCGAGTGTCAGTTTTTTTTATAATAATATAAACAGCCAACTAGCTGCATCAACGATAATTTTATTAATAATTACAATCAGCTCAACATGTTTCGGGCGAAATTATCGCCCGAAACATGTTGAGCTGATTGTAATTATCTATAAAATTTGTTATTGTTGCATCTAGTTGGCTGTCTATATTATTATACAGGGACAGTCTCTCGCTAGAGTCCCCAAACTATTGTCTATAAAAAATTATGTTATTGAGATAATGACTTGAAAATTTACGTACACATACCGGGAACGATGCAAAATAGGACCTGCTCATAATCGATGCTGAAACTGGTCTCCTTTCACATCCAAGCACACTTGAATGCTTTTCTCCAAATTCTGGAATACTTTTCCCAAAGTGTCGACGTTGACGACTTAAATCTCTTGGCGTATAGCGTCTTTGAGTTGTTCGATTGTGCGGAGTGTATTTTTGTACACTTTGCCCTTCAGTAGGCCCCAAAGAAAGAAGTCGGCTGGCGTTAGATCGGCTTCCCCTTGTTTCTAACTTTTCAACCAATTTCTGGATGCAACACTTTGATGGTGCACATCTTTCACCAAATTCCGTTCTAAATGCCATCTGGCATGCTTTGAATGAACCTGTTTGCCAGTATGTACGAACGAGAAACCCGCGCTGTTCGACTGTATACATGGACAATAGTTTGGGGCCTCTAGCGAGAGACTCACCCTGTATGAGTGATGCACGGTCACACAAACATCAAATGTCACTTTTTTCTTTGGCCTCAGTTTCGCCTTCACAGATAACACAATCTATCTCCGTTACCAAGACCCACCGTGTAAACTTCCATTGATCTTTATGTAAAGTGCCTTTTCTTTATGTCTGATTTTAAATGAAATCGGAAAGTTTCGAATAATTTAAGTAACAACCGCAAACATGGAATATCTGTTTAATGATGATGTCATAACTTGCCAGCAACGTGAACGACAAATATCTAGTACAACTTTACTCTCATAATCCGAAGTATGTATTCCTAATATGCTGGAATGCAGTTACAATTGGGCTTTCAGTGCTAAAGCTGTACTGTGAGGGACTTCGTTATTCTTGAATTTCAGTGTATTTGGTGTACCAAATTTCTGCATTCTTACATTACATTTTATTCCACTTCTACGTTTAAATACTGACATATAATCTTAATCAGCTTGCGCTATGTCTTTAAAATATTCTGCATTTTATTTTCGTTGTTACACCTTGCATGTTGTCGAGTTACTCAATTATTATACCAACTACTGCACATATATAAAATTTATAATATTTACACATTAAAACATTAAAACTCTCCGGCGTGTCTCGGCCCTAGGACCATCATCAGGGAGCCATATCGTCCTTGCTAAAGTCACACTATAAAAAGTCACATTAATTTCGCTGTACCAGTTGGGTATTGTGGCAGCATGCCTGTAACAAGCCTAATTATTTGTGTACAAAATTATTCTAATATTTATTTTGACGATAATTACTTGGTATAATTTGTATTACAGGCACGCTGCCACAATAGCCAACTAGTACATCGAAATTAATGTGACTTTTTATAGTGTGACTTTAGTAAAGACGATATGGCTCCCTGGTGATGGTCCTAGGACCGAAACATGTTGGAGCGTTTTAATGTTTTAATGTGTAAATATTATAAATTTTATATATGTACAGTATTTGGTATAATAATTTAGTAATTCTCCAGTTTAATTAATTATCAGCCTAATTAAACCGATATATTAGCTGACAGACAACCCCACACAACAATGCGCCTTAATATTTCTACACCAGTGAGTCTGTCGATTATAACGTACAGACAGTTGAGTTTGTGGGACAAACAATAGCTCATTAGACTACACTCCTTGGATAAGGATATTTTGTGACGTGTAATGTCGGGAATTTCACAGCTGTGAGTTAGAGTACTTGTGTTTTATCCAGTAATGTACAAATATTCTGGTTCTCATTCGTAACAGAATTGTTAATGCAACTCATTTAATATAATTCTATGACAGCTTACTCTACCTAGAGAACGGAATAAGAAATTTTAAAATAAAACGCCTGAATTGACAATACAGTTTTGAAGTTCAGGACCAAACTATGGTGTCTATAATCTCAGCATTACATTCTCAGAAGATCGTTTGCCCGAATAATTCATCGAAAGAAAGTGATTGATGGAATCAGTTACGAATACGAGCACTGGTGAATACTAGCTTCCAAGTCTTCGTGTTCCATACCAAAGCACACCAGCACACTCGGACGGTGAGTGACGAATTGTCTGCATGCGCGCTGAGTGCTGAACTGACACAGAGGAAAGCAAGGTTACGTTGCAGCGGGAATCTTGTGGACTTCCTGGGGAAATGATTCAGGAAAGAAGAGCGATCTGTATGTTGTGTAAAAAAACCATTCCGAAACGTGTGCCTCCCATTGAGGTTTCCCATTCAGGAGTGCCTCACTTTATCGCACAAGTTTATTGACTGAGATAAACTATGACTTACAAATATATAATATTTATGTTACGTGTATTGTTGTGATATGAGCTCCTTGGTTGCTTGATTTCGCTTCACCCTATCTAAATCAGTTGTTTCTAAATCCTTGGATGTCTTAAGCTCATCTTGAAGATTCCGAAAATTTTCTTTATCTGAAGTTTATATAGAATAAAAATATACAAGATGGTTTTGAGTTTTTTTAGGCGCGTTCGCAATATTGCGAAAAGTGACTATTATCTTCGTCATGTCCGTCTGTCCGTCCGCCTATGTCCGTCCGCGTCGTACGACATGGTTCCCACTGGACGGATTTTAATGAAATTTGATATTTTTCGAAAATCTGTCGAAATAATGTCAAGTCCTAACAAAATGTGACGAGTATAACGACTAGTTTACATGAAGACTAACACACATTTTTGTTCACATTTCGCTCATTTCTTACAGTGAAAAATGTTTCAGACAAAAGTTGTAAAGAAAAATCGAAACACACCTTTTGTGTTCGTAACTTTTTTTTTGGTATGAGATAACGTGAAAAAATATTGTACAGCCGGCAGGCCACAGATGAAAATATGGCGCATGCGCAGTGCATGCTGGGAACGCCCATTCAGAATATGTAATACTTATTGTTTGCTACTGGGGCAATGTTTGCACGAACGGGCAATGTCACATTTGTACGTGCATTCCCTGCCTTGTTTCTTATTAATTAGGCTTTCGAGCTGAGGCTGCTTCAATCTGGAAGTGTTAAATATTATATGATTATAAACTATAAACCTACCTGCGTCTGAAGTATTGTGCAAAGCTTTCAGATTTTACGTAATAAATTAAAAGTTTAGACTCTGCCTTCCGTAGCAAGCTGTTGCCAGTTACAATAATGAACTAGTTTAAGTATTAAATTGCTCACATAATCCGTAAAGGAAAGAGATAATCACTGCAAACGCGTCACGTACGAAGAAAATTCAAATATATGTTAAATGAAACGTGATCTCAACTGATAAGATTAATGACTAACAGTAAATGAGGTCCAAAATTGAAGTATAGAAACTAAAACAGTAAAATTATAAAGTATTGGGTTGGGAAATGATATCTGTTGTAACCATAAATGCCAGTGTTACAATACCTATATGGTAGGTAAAAGATAAAGTGGTCCCGTTACAGGCCCGGTGTGGCCCAGAGGGTGGGTAGACGTACAGCTCTACTCTTCCATGACCGCGGCACTAGAAAGGTGTGAGTGGTCTGCAGCACGCCTCGGCCGCACTTCACCTCCGGGAAAGACCCGGTACCCATTTTACAGGAGGCTTGGTGGACCCCAGGGCCGGTCTGAACGGGCGGAAAATCTCGTCCCCACCGGGATTCGATCCCGGACCGTCCAACCCGTAGTCAGTCGCTTTACTGACTGAGCTACCCGGCCCACACAATACGTATATAATAGGCCTAATTATGAAGATAATATTGGTGATGATGATGATGATAATATACCTATGCAAGGAAGCAAGCAATCCCATTACAGGCCTGGGCAGGCCCTGAGAGTTCCAGGAGGTTGAAACTCCCAAACTTCATGACAGTCGGCACATGAAGGTTGTAAGGTTGTCAGTCGTACACGCCGGCCACCTTTACCCCCTAGGAAATATTCCTGGGACTTATTTCTGTTAGAGGCTGAGTCGACCCCAGGACCATAGTGCGGCCGGCAGGATTATGTCAATGAAAAATTCCAGTGACACCATCGGGAATCGAACCCGCGACCTTCCGGCTTGTAGAGCAGTGCCTGAACCAACTGCGCCACCGCGTGCCCCATTAATATACCTATGACGTGTTGATAATTCTTATTAAGTGGAATGGTGTACTGAATGGATTAAGATTCGAATCTGATAGCATCTGCATACAAACTGGGCAGATCAAAACGATAGGTCTCCAGAATATATTCCTCTGTATTGTCCAAGTTAAGAATGTTGAATATTTTGTGGACAGTATCAACCGTTCTCGTCTCCCAGTATCAGCTGCATCTGATGGCTCTGAATAGCCCATTGTCAAAACTTTCTGCGACTCAGAGTTTAAGCCCATACATTATTCCTATTCTGTCAGCGTCGGCAGCAGGTCGAATGGCTTCCCTACTATGATGACCTGAAGCCTGACATACGCATCAGTTTGGTTCAGACCAGTGTTCGAAATTGCAATCTTTATGTATGATTAATCTCTGTTTATCCACAATGTCATGAAACCTGCTTCTGTTACTAGAATTCTATGCTCTAGACGAAGACAGAATATCACTTCAGCTCGTGTCAGCTGTTTGTTTCTATCTTGGCCGCTAGAGGGGATATGTGTGGCGTAGATTAATTGAAAGCCATTACTTATAAGTAATGAAGGCGCAGCATTCAGTGTTGTCGTGCTGCCTGTTCAATATAGGAGGACCATGTTTAATTACGGTCGACAAGGATATGTGGGTGGCTAAATATATACGGATATGTACGTCTCTTTTTTTCTGTCTCTCTATAAACTTTTCTTCTCTCTCCCAAACATTGTGGAAAGTACGCTGAAAGTAATAATATATCCACTCTTCTTGTACGTACGAAATGGCTTCAATTCGTGTCTACTCGAATTCTTACAATTTTAATAACAAAGTTACTGAATGTCAACTGCAGTTCAGTTTGTCATTTTAATTACGTATCATACAATAATTTAGCTCTGAAGATAATAATAATAATAATAATATTTATCTACTACAATTGGGTTGTCACCCGGTGGCAGTGGTTATTTTACATGTATACAAAATATGAAATAGGTTACTACTAAATTTAAGTCGGGAGGGCTACATGAGAAGCATGTAGTGGCAACTTGGAATCTTGGGAACCATCTCAGCATTTGCTTTTAGACACAGGCAAACCAAGAAAAACTTGTGTCGAGGTGGCCAGTTGCAGGACCTTCCGAATACTGACTTCTAGCCAGCAGTCCGGCATCTAAAGTAAAAAAAAACAGGAACGCAAACATAGTGCAACAAATACACATAAGATGACAACATTACAAACAAGACAACTACTACAATGCACTCTGCCGACCAATAACAATTACAAGACAACTTAAAATTAGCAACAATACACACGAGACAAATACAACAAGATGCTGGCATGTAATTAATAAAATATTACGCAATATGCAACTGGATTATATCTGAGATTTATTTTTCTCCCGTGAGACTTGATGTTGTCACGGCAGTGGCGATGGAAATATATTTCTTCTGGAATGTGACATCGTGTAGTCTGGTAGATATTAAGACAGGTTTCAGACGAATCTGCTCCGCGATCGCTGTAGGTGGGTAAGAATATTGCAGATATAAAGACTGGTTGGATTAATGTCGAGCTGTAGTGGAGGCAATAGGAACGGACGTTGGAAGTCCAAAGGTTTTCTCTACACAGAATGCGTCATGTGCTCTTTTAAGTCCTTGTCTGACAGACACCGTTTATACACGGTGGTTAACAACTTGATGTCTTATTTCTAAGGTCTTATTCCCGATACCGTTACTGGCCATAAATACTCTTATCACGTGAACATGAACCCTATTCTCAAGGCTTACGGATTTATCAGTACCCGAATGTGAGGATCAAGCCTATACAAAAAGATTATATTGACGATTTTATAACAAATGCTAAGGTTAGAACGAACAACCTCCCTACAAATCCGATACTTGTGGTAATAGAGGATATAGCTGTCATCAGTTTTTTATAATGCACTTTACACAGGTTGCATAAACCAAAATGGAATTACGAAGTCGTTAAAAATATAACTAAATGCCAAATCATTTCAGTCACTTGACGTATACACAAGCGATCCTGTTTACTCCTTTGTAGTTTGGCGAAATAAGTTTTTGTTTGTTTGTAGATCAGACTATATTATAAAGTGCTGTCGTGTGCCAAATTTCCCTGATAGAAAATGCAGGTTGATGAGGAGAAAACTGTTTCCACGCTTTAAAAATTCTGTAGATTTTATGTTTGTTATTTTTTGCTGTAAGGACGTTTGAGTCAATATGCATCACCTGAAATAAAATTGCAAGTGTAAGATCCTGAGCATACCGACGGACTGGTACTTCTCTCATCCATTTTCTCGCACCCTCATACAAAGTTGTTCTGGTCCGATATTTTCCAGCGACGTCTCACCGCCTGTCTTGAAAAATTTCTCCTGAGGGATAGCTGTAGTAAAGCATCGTACCACTTTGCGTCCTAGAGTTAGTGAACTGAAGTCGCAAGTGTACCCTTTCATTTCGTACGTCAGATAGTTTTACGCTGTTATGAAAGCAAAGTGGTGTTTGATACCATAATGTCTGTTGAAAATGGACCTACTTGAGATCATGCAAAGTCAGAAACCTTCCCTGTTATTTGTTAAAAATGGAATACAGTTGTGGATACAATACGAACATATTAGAGGTTGTGGTTTCTTTACTTCAGAATACTGAAACACGGGGGATTTTTAAAGAAAGAGTATGTGATTTTAGATATCATTTTCTACGGCGGTGTTTCTTGAGAGTGTTATTTGAGGGCGCTCTGAATTGCTGAGATTATATGGCTTGGGTTATAGATAAATGTATGGAGCAATGGCGCAATGAGACTGGCATGGGAAAACCGAAATACTCAGTGAGTAGTCCTTAGTCGCCGTCGTCGTGCCTAACTTGTAAAACTTAGACATGCAATAAGCAACGTGTTTGTTAGATTTGAGTCATGTGTGCAAGCGGAAGGCTAAGAATTCTAACAACTTCTTCAAATATGGTGGACAAAATCCTAAACTGAACTCAAATATATTAAACTAGAATTTCAGCCCTCAACTTAGGGAAAATTAGAAAAGCGGCGAGCCCAGTACTGCTTGCCGTTACGTGAAGTGTTCTGGGTGAAGAATGATGCGAATTGTCAGATAATATATTAATTTGTGTTGTGTGGAAATGACCGTATTAAGGATCGCTGACACGAATGCATTGGGTCTGTGGATGTAAAGAAAATCATAGAGGTTTGATGAACACTGCTTATGAGATTGGCTTTTGTAGAAAACAAAGGGTTATTTTCTGATAACTGCCCGGTTTATCGACATTTCAGATGAGAGAGTAAGGGTGTGAGACTCAGTGTCCTGTTATAAAAATAGACAGGGCGAACGACGGAATTAAAGCACGGTATCGTAATTAGCATGGACTTGTCAGAGGCAATATTGCAACCCCCTCCTACTAGTCGTTGTCCCACCCCTCCTGCGGGGTCTCTTGTCATCAGAACTGGTTATAGGCAGCTCTCCCTAGGGGAGTTTCCAAAACTCACCAGGATATGGTTTTGAGTTTTGTGTTTTTATGTTAAATTTATCTGTGATTCAAGTGACTCTCAGTCCCCAACTGCGATCCTGATTTAGAATATTTCTGTGTAGTTTGTTCTAGTAAAGGAAATCAAACAAAGAATTTGTTATGAAACAACGCGTGTTTGAAGTAGACTGAAATGAAACAGTTCACATTTTCTGTATCCTGGCCTCATTTTTCGTATCGGGTAATTTTTGATGATTAGTTCGACATTTCGCGGATGTTTCGTCCACTTTATGGTATGTTGAACACATTCAAAATTCAAGAATGAATTTCGCAGCACCACAAAATAAGAGTCATTGAAAGCAAAAACATGTCAGAGGAATGTTACGTGTCCATACAAGCAGTTCTAAATAATTTAAAAGATTTTAAATATTCACCCCTGAATTATACACGAGTCTTTGTCATCACATCGAGAAGTGAATTACACCGACTCTGTGCATCCTGTATTTCAGTTTCAAGTTCTGCGTATTCACTGTAGGGGTTTCCTTCGTGCGACTTAGCTGATGCAAAATTTAAGAAAATGGAAGCCATAATCATATTAGTTTATGTTTATTTTACCGTGTTAAGGAAAATGAAATTTGGCACATAGATGGATTAAGAAAATTCCTGAAAAATGCGTACGAAATGTTGCCTGTATGTCAGCGGTTTTAAATATTTCAACGGGACGACTTTAAATGAGTCTGCGGTTGACCGATGTATATAACACAGACAAAAACGAAATCAAGGAAATATAATAACGTACAATAATAATACTAATAACACGGTATATGTATACAATTGTAAAAAATAACGAAAAATATAACCAGGAACGATAGAACATCTGGTAAATTTCCAAGTAAGAAGAATCTGAAATAGCCTTATTTCTATTTTATAAGTGCGCTTCCTATCTTGTTTCTACAGGCATCAATGTTACTTTGACTGTGTGTGTGTGTGTGTGGTCAGTTTTTGCCAAATATTTGGGTACTTGTAATATGTCCCCACATGATTATTATCTGTTAGCACAGGTTAAGATTCTTTGCAGTTAGTATGCAGAATTGTGGCCTTAGTTACTGTGTTTTAAAAAATATTACCAAAATTTATATTTATAT
>Ga0131853_10009408_pt1 | contig 17878 bp, 13 predicted proteins | sample TergutLab28metaG_FD_92764 | JGI IMG/M metagenome (GOLD analysis project Ga0131853, IMG submission 92764) | Labiotermes labralis P1 segment gut microbial communities from Petit-Saut dam, French Guiana - Lab288 P1 (version 2) (version 2) | ecosystem: Host-associated > Arthropoda: Insects >... | reverse complement strand
AGTATTGGGAAACTTAGTAGTGTGCTTATCAACCCCAACAATTTGTCAAACATATTGCAGCAGGTTAGTTTGCAGCTTCCAGCGGGACTAACCATGTTGACTGGATTGACAGTTGAAGAAATGTATGTGTACACCGTAGCTGCGGTACATGCTGTTGCCACTTCAAAAGGTATTAGATTATTTATCGATATACCATTGAAGGCTGTAGATCGATACTTCGAATTATACCAAGTCCATTCCTTACCCTTTTTCCATGAGGGCATTGGGAAGTTTGTTATGGTAGATGAACCATTTAATTACTTGGCGGTGGCTGAGAGCAGGCAATTCTTTGCGATAATAACGCCTTACATGTTGTTAAAATGCAAGCAGGATTTATATACGGTGTGTCCGTCTGACATGGTATTGCGAACTGCTGGGGAGCAGAATTGCTTAATTGCATTATTTTTAGGAAAAATGGACACTGTACTGGACAAATGCAAACGACTTGTGTTGAATGAATCATTTGAACCTGTGTGGATAAGGTCGCCTTATTATGATTATTGGATATACAGTCTTAGTAAACCGCAGCAGGTTACTATGCAGTGTCAAAGGATAGGATCTCCTCCAAACTCAAAAAACGAGTCAGCAAATAACATTGCAAGGAACTGGAATCTTACCAAATTCCTCATCTTGTTATATACATGCAGAGAACTTCAAGATATTACCTCACTCCTTGGGAAGGGCTACTATTAATTTAAGTAATGCACACATTACACTGCCCAATGTTGCAAATATAATACATTTCTCGGAAGAGACAGTGTTCCAGGCAGACGAACATCGCTTAGTGAACCTACAGAATCTGGATGCTATTGTGGAACAAGCAGTTTCCAGAGGTCATACCCAAGGACTAGATGTGAGTAAGGTGGTTACTGCCCTGCGGAGCAGAGAATCAAGTCGCCCACCTTCTCGGATTACATGGATTATAAGTATTGCAGTCGCACTAACAGGACTAGGGATTGTGTGGTTGATTTGGTCTAAAAGTGCTAAGATAATCTACATTTGTGGACGTCAACTGAAGCATGCACAGGAGGTATCTAATCTAACTGCAAATAAGAATGATGTAGGATTGCAGATGGAATCCGAACGAAGTAGAGAGAGAGAGGAAGAGGTGATGGAGGGTAGTTCAGGGATCCAGTTACAACCCACCGCATTTGTTCAGCATGGACGGCTGGTATCCGACTGTCCATGAGGACACTCGAACCCATTCCATGCCATGCGAACTATTAATGGAAAACCGTTGGTGATCGCTGCTAGACGCCATACTAATCTTGTAATAATAGGTTACGGTTGTTTGCTAGCTACTGATTGATTTTAAAAGAAAGAGGTGTGGAAATTACCTTGATTATATATATGTATATACTGCAAAATTGTAACACGTACACTATAATCTATTTCGTATAAAGTGAAACTTAGTGAAAATGTGTGTGCTGTGACACAATGTACGTATAACGTAACGTGGTGGCTCGTTCGCGTAATGTTTATTCCCCGTTTTCTATCCTAACTGACACCATTTCACTGGACGAGGGCGTTTTTTTGGGGCATTTAATTGTCGCCGGTAACAATAAAACGTACTTAGGTCTTCATGTAAAGTGCCTGTTATATTTGCCAAATTTTGCCAAAATTTGGAATTTCTCACAGATTTTAATGAAAGTTCCCAATACCAAATTTCACGGAAATCCGTCCAGTGGAGGCCACACTGATACCGACAGACGGATGGACGGACATGACGAAGCTAATAGGTGCTTTTACTGACTATACTAACGCGCCTAGAAAGGAAGGATGTAGGTGCACGTTTACGGGAATACCGTGCTATTATCATACTTCGTTCCCCATGCAATTTCGAAATAGTCGATCCATTTTAAAGGAAATTAAGGTCGTACATTAGGTCACAGGAGGACATCCAAACGGCGCACTTTTAATTGCCTACACTCATTGAAAACAACGTGGCGGACGCGCGAACTACTGATGCCATAGTCAAGTAATAACTAACTTAGGACTATAAAAAGATTCGATTCTTCTACCTAGTCTTTTCTTAAAAGAAACTGTATGTTGCTATTTGTTATCGGGATGAGTTCATCGCACTAAAACGTTAAAGGCTCTTCGCCTGACTTTTGAAAGAAATAATTGAAGCAAATTAACTGCAAATTAGAATACGGAGGTCCATAGGAGTATGATTTCCAGAATACTTCAGTAAATATTTGTTCAGAGAAGAGCCTAAGAGGAAGGCAAATCAGGCCTAAAAATTGCGTAATAAAGATAATGGTGATTAGAGTCGTCAAGTGCAGGAAGTTGAGATTTGTGGGACGTATGACAGGCATGGGGAGAACAAAAATGCACACAGGGGTCTAGTGGGACGACGTGAAGGAAGGAAATCGCTTGGAAGACCTAGGGATTAGGTAGGATTGGAGTGTATTGAGTAGACTTTAGAGACGGGTGATAAACAGTTCTGAGGACGATAATGAAAATTCGGATTTTGTAAATTGCGGGGAAATCTTTGAACAGCTGTGGAATTCTTAGCTCTTAGAGCAGGATCCTACTCCGTGTTGTTAGTATTACACGCATCCCCGCGATTCCGTCACTCTGACTTGTACTAGATGACGACTGCGCAGGTGAAATGTTTCATAATGTAAAACACGCGAATAAAGAGGGCAAAGAGTCAGTTACCGGATGGCTGAAGTGGAAAGCTTGTCGTTCCGTCGCTATAGAGTTTGAAATGTCTCCAGTAACATTGACTTGGGTGTTGTTTTTATTTGCAAACAGTGCAGTTAAGAAGGGTATCGCATAGTGAGTGTCTGACAGTAATACATCTTGAAGGAATTTGTCACGAATGTTCAATTGTAGCTTTCGGTTTGTTCTGAATGAAATCAGTGTTTTATGTTTCTTTTCTCTCCTTCTGCATTTATGTTGATTCTTACTCTCGTACCGGTAAGTTACATTGCATTTTACGTTGCGTGTCGCTGCGTATTAAACTTATTTTTGCAAATTGCGGAAAAGTTAGAGATTGTTGTTATTGTGTGGTTCTGAAGTTTATTTTCGTGCAGTTTTGTTTGTTAGCAGCAATACTAATACTACCAATTCACATGAAAATATAACTATATAATCAATAAACAGTAATCATACAATTTTAAATCACGTGCGATAAATCGCAGGTTCTTGTAGAAGAAGGGAAGAGGACTGAAGCACACAGTATATAGTTCAATCAGAGGTCGGTCTATATCGGATTTGTGGTGCACAAGAGTGGCACTGCCTCACGGTTTCCTACGTGTACTTCAGTTGTCGCTTGTCAGTGACATTCAACCAATGCTTGTTACTCGTATTTCATTAATCAGTCACTGGTCGTATATAATCGTAACCTTAGAAATTTATAGCTTTTTAAAAATAAGTAAAATACTTCACCATAGACTATAACTTGGGTGCACAGTCACGAATAGATTATACGAACCAGGACGGTGTCACTAAATTTAGAGCAGGAATATGCATACCCTTGTAGTAGTAGTAGTAGTGGTGGTGGTGGTAATAGTGGTAGTGGTAGTGGTATTAGTGGTAGTGGTAGTAGTGGTGGTAGTTGTGGTAGTAGTAGTGGTAGTGGTAGTAGTAGTTTTGGTAGTAGTAGTAGGAGTAGTAGTGGTAGTAGTAGTAGTGGTGGTAGTATTAGTAGTGGTAGTTGTTGTTAAATTTAGGAATGCCTGCTGTCACATGTCCCCTCTCCCTGCCCCATTTGTCTGAGTTCAAATAATGAAGAGAGACAATGTGTATGGAAGTCATCTAAGTTACACACACACACACACACATCAGACGATATGTGATTGAAGAACTGTGTACGCTATGCAGTGATAGAGAACGTAGTTATTTTGGTTGACACAAGGCGTTAGTCGTGAAACTGCATGTCATTGGGTTCCATTAGGCTGAGGCTGCCAGATTTATAGACAGTCGGCACCTGAAGGTGTTAAGGTCGTCAGCACTACACATCTGCCGCCTTTACCCCCAGGAAATATTTCTGTTACTCATTTCTGTTAGAGGCTAAGTCGACCCCAGGGCCATTGCACGCTGGAAGGAATAAGCCAATAACCCCATCGGGAATCGAACCTGCGACCTTCCGGCCTGTAGCGCAGTGTCTCAACCAACTGTGCCACTGCGTGCCTGTATATTTACGTAGTTTTTCTTATAAGGGAATGTTTGCTGAATTTTCGACGGGCCCTTTCACTGGTTATCTTAGGATATTGAAGTCTTGAATAACAGGCTGCTAGTACGGAAGACCTATACAGCTCACTCACCAATAAATGCACTATTTATTAACTTGGAAAAGTTTTAAAATTCAAATTAAAATATGCATTAATATCGCTCCTACATTACGACATGCTGCCACATCAACACATAATATACAACGATGCACTTTTACCGAGTGTTTTAACATAAATATAACTTTAACCAGGTGCAGTACAAGCTCCCTAATGATGGCCATAGACCGAAACATGTAGGAGCGATATTAATGTGTATTTTAAAGTAAATTTTAAAACTTTTCCAAGTCAGTAATTAGTGCATTGTTTCGGTGTGTGAACTGCATAGAGTTTAGAATGCACGGCGCAACGATAAAAATTATGGAAGGCCTCTTCGAAAATGTGCAGTTACAAGACCGAGAAAAAGATAGATGCGAAGCAGTAAATGGATCTAAGGGAGATACGTTGCGAGCTCTGTGGTTGACCGAAGTTATTCTGAAAATCGTCTAATTTTGAGTTAGACGTCCCGTCGTTTTATCATATTTTATGCAAATCAACAATATATGTCATCGAATGTAACTTGTTACATTAAATGACATTTAGAGTACTTGGTTGTGTTGACTGTTTATTGACATAATAATCTCGCATAATGCTTGACATTTGTGTTATTAGTTTTGAAAATTCAGAATAGGTGGCAAATGAGCTTCTTTCATTTTGTCTAAACAGGTTAGTTTTGTGGTATTTATTCATTCAGCCAGGGCTTCTTTAGCGAATCTGTAACTCAGACTAAACAGAGTTGGATGGCAGGGTAGTTAATAAATAGTAAATAGAAAATAATGTCGGTCGTGTTTTAATTTGAAGTATTATTTTGGCATTTTCCTGGAGCAACTGAGGTACGCCTCGAACCTGTCGTCGGTTTGTATATTTTCTTTCCTCCTAATGAAAGTTGAACCAAGTGTCTGATCTTTGAGGTGTTCAGTGAGAGCAATGATGGCTCATAACTTCTAATACTCAATCGTAACTAAAACAAAAATGGTGGGTGTACTGGATTTTAAAGTGCGAACGGTTGTGGCATTAGTATGGAATAGTGGCAGGTTGTTTATAACAATTAATTGTGTACAGTTATTTCTCTAAAATCGTTGGAACGTTAATCAAAGCCTATTTATAAATGAACACATAAATATAACCGTAATCATGCCTTTGGTAATGCTTTCCTTACAGAATTGCTGCCATATTATACAGGGTGTATCTCAAATGCTGGGATAAAATTCAAGAGAGCGTTCTTCGTATCACGTCAAACAAAAAGTTGTAAACGTATATCCGGAGATGAGTGTTTTTCGAGTTTAATTAAAAGATTACATTCAAAAATACATACCTTAACTGTGTAACATTTTACTTACGATTGACATAATATATTTACAATGCACATTCCCGATTTAATAACTGTTTAGCCGCTATTATTTACTTACATACATACTTACTTACTGACTACGGGCTGGACGGTCCGGGATTGAATCCCGTTGGGGACGAGATTATCCACCCGTCCAGACCGGCCTTGGGCCCACCCAGCCTCCTGTACAATGGGTACCGGGTCTTTCTCGGGGTAAAGTGCGGCCGGAGCGTGCTGCTGACCACCCACCCCCCTTTAGTGCCGCGGTCATGGAAGAGTAGAGCTATACCTCTACCCACACTCTGGACCGCACCGGGCCTGTATCGGGATCACTTTACCTTTACCTACTCACTTACACCAAAGAGCAGAGTCCTTCTTGAGAACCTAATCGGTTCTCAGCTACTCAAGAAATTCCCCGCATTCTATGGAACCCGAAGGTTCGTTACCGCAGTCACAAGTGCCCACCACCTGTCCCTATCTTGAGCCAAATCGATCCAGTTCATGCCCCCACATCCCACCTCCTGACGATCCATCTTAATATTATCTTCACATCTACGCCTGGGTCTTCCAAGTGGTCTATTTCCCTCAGGTTTCCTAACCAAAACCCTGTATACACCTCTAACCTCTACTCTCTCCCATATGCGCTACATGCCCAGCCCACCTCATTCTTCTCGATGTGATCACCCGAACAATATTTGGTGAGGATCATTCAGCTCCACATTATGTAGTTTTTTCCATTCCCTGTTACCTCGTCCCTCTTATGCCCAAATATTCTACTCAGCACCCTATTCTCAAACACCCTCAGCCTGCGTTCCTCCCTGAATGTGAGTGACTAAATTTCACACCCATACAGAACAACAGGCAAAATTATAGTTCTGTATATCTTAATCTTCAAATTTTTGGATAGCAAACTGGAAGACAAAAGTTTCTGCACCGAATGATAGCAAGTATTCCCTGACTACAGTCTGCTGAATAGAATTTTCGTTTGTTAATGTATTTTCCAAATATTCGAATACCCTTGCAAAGGGACTATTATCATTCTTTATGTTGTGACTTCGTCTTGCAATTTGATCTCGAGACATGACCATGTACTTAGTTTTTACGGTGAGGTGTTGGAGGAGTTGTTAGCACCTCGCCCAACCCCCAAGCTGGAGGACCCCCTCTTGTCAGCTGTCCACGAATGCTTATTCAATATATTCGCACCCAACCTCCTTATTAGAGACCGTTCCTCCATCCGCAACCTGAGGAAGTGCCATTTCGTGGTGACAGTGACCCACTTAACACGGACTGTTATTGTTTATTAGGTCAAAATCTACAAAAATTTTTAAAATTTCCTCCACCTGAATGGACACGTCTGATCATGGATCGGTGGCTCCGTTTAATTTGTCCCGGATCATTTGCAGTTTCACAGACACGCTTTCATTTTTAATTGGAGATGAGTACGAGTACACTAGTTGTTTTCAGTGTCCTTACAGATAAAAATGTAAAGGTTTGAGGTTTGGCAACGTGGGGTCTCTACCATGAAAATTTAATTGCTTTTGGACTTACACTCAAATGAGCTATCTTTGCTTTTGAGTGCGGATCTCACTATTGGGATTAGACCAACCGTTTCAGATACACCCTGTACTACGTCACAGAAGCTCTACTTGCAATTGCCAACACATATAAACAAATTAGAACCTGCAATTCTATAACGTAAGGCTTGCTGGCTTTCATGTTGTGCGTGTAACGTCCATAGGCTTTGGATTTGTGCATTTGTAAATGAAAGTTAGGCTGCGGGTTTTTGTTTGTTTGTTTGTTTGTTTGTTTGTGTGTGTAAGCAAATATTAACTTTTGGTGTTTGTGTTTATGAACCATGGACAAGCTGTGAGTTTTTGTGTGGATCTTGGCAGCCATGACGTCTCTTGAAGTTACTCGCATGCTGTCGAAGTTGACAGAGCATTTTGCCAAACGGTTCTATTACGTGCGACTGGAATAGCATGACGTCAATGAACATTTCTGTTTAAATTAGCATATTTTATCATAAATGTTGGTTCTTTTATACATGCGGCATTGTATTTCGAGGTGTTGATTAATTATGTATTACCGAACACCTTTGTCGTCACAAAAAATGACCTTTTTCTTTTTTATACATTATTGAAATTGTTTTCTTTTACGACCATGAAATTGAATGGGCTGATCGAGGACTGCAGTCGATTTTGCTGCTATTTTTTGTGTATTATAAAGTGGATCTAAATCCTACGGCCGCCATGCGTAATCTGTAATTGTTTATGTTTATGATAACTAGTTGATAATCATTCCAACCCTGTATGTCAATTTGATTCTTTTTATGTGTATCATTAACTTTCACAGAAATATTGTGCATATCATTCATGCCGTCACTGTACGGTATTCGTAATACTACCATATAACAGTGAGTTGGTATCTGTCTACATTATTCATCTCAACGTATTCGCTAAGTGTAAACAAATTGTGGTATCAGAGTGTAGTGAGGATGGGGCGCGCGACGTTGTCGTCGCATCTTCGCTATCCGCGGCACTACGTTTCTTTACTGAAACTCAGAAGACAATACATACTTTGGAAGTGCTTAACTTTAGACCGGGGCAGGGAGGGGGTGAACGAATCCCACGCGTCAGGACGTCCGGGTAACTAAATTTTATGCAGTTTCTACCGAAATTTGTGCGCCTTCAGTATGGAACTTGGTTTGTGCCAATCTTCTGCGCCTAGGACATTAAGGTGACCATAAAATTTTGGTAAATTTATGAACTCAACTGTTTTGGGACGTGTACTAATTACAATTTAATATACATAATAATCCCTTACAATACATTTAATTTTAATAAATTATATAAATGCAGAGAAAGTAGCCGTCAGTCACATCTCTCTTTAATGTTGAGCCGTTTTGCTGTATCATGTTGCGACTCATGTATAAGGAGCCATAAACAGGCTAACAAGATAAAAGAAGGTAAAGTGATCCCGTTACAGGCCCGGTGTGGCCCAGAGGGTGGGTAGAGGTATAGCTCTACTCTTCTATGACCGCGGCACTAGAAGGGTGTGAGTGGTCAGCAGAACGCCCCGGCCGCACTTTACCCCCGGGAAAGACCCGGTACCCATTTTACAAGAGGCTGGATGGGCCCCAGGGCCGATCTGGACGGGCGGAAAATCTCGTCCCCACCGGGATTCGATCTCGGACCGTCCAGCCCGTAGTCACTATAGCGACTGAGCTACTCGGCCAACAGACTAACATGGTACTATAGAAAAGTTTTCGTGTAGAACACCTTATATCATTTTACACAGGGTATGTCGGCGACTGAGATCTCAGATTACAAAACCATAAAAGTATATGATAGCTTGAAACCATTAAATTAAATTATAAGTGAATAAAAAGCACCAACGGATTTGAAAACGGCGTTAAAATTTTTAAACCGCTTTTTAATCTGATAGTGTTTTCAACATTGAGTTGTAGTTAACGGCTGATTTCCGTACGCTTGCATATCTTTATCACAACGGGATGTCCCATTTAAAAATAGTTTGTTGTACTTATTTTCTTTTGTGTTTTCCCTTGCATTCTTCTATCTTAAAGAGAAGTGTGTAACAAACCGAAGGAAGTGCAATAATCATTTTACAGATGATACTTTTTACTTGGTTAATTTTGAATAGCATCTTGAAGTATGTGTTAGAGAATACTGTTCGGAATGAGATGTAGAGTTTTAGATTTATACTTTTCTTTTCGGTAAATCCGAGTAGTGTACCATATATCCTGTTACATTCCTTTGAAAAGTGAACTGTCTAATATTTCTTATATTCGAACCTTTGAATGTTTGTTATAAAACCTTTGATCGGGTCTACTGTTTTTTATATCTTGAAATGCGTCCTTGATTTTGATGTTCAAGATAGAAGCATGTAACAAAAGGCTGCATAGGGAATAAATGAGACATAATGAAGTTAAATGCATTCTGATGGTTTATTATATCTAGCAATAACTGAGTACACGTAATCTAATGTTGGTTTCCTAAGCTGCATGAAATTTTAAGTGGCCAACTTGTCTGTGTGTTGATTGTGAAATTGATTTTTACATCCATATTAAAGATTTACATTTTGGGGTTTTCGAAATTTTAAAATACAATAGAACTTCACTTATCCGGACGCTGGTTATCCGGATCGCCAATTATCTGGTTCGGCTTAGCCCTTCGAGTAAACATTTTCTTACTGTAATTGTACTATATTTTTCATGACTTGAATTTTCCCCCAGTTGTCAAATACATATAAGGAATTTTATGTTTATGGTTCCATGCATCGCTGATAAAATTTATTTAATAATTGTCCAAAGAGATGCAACAGTAAAGCAGTCTATTTATTATTCTGCAAGTTAACTCTACATGTTTCGGATGCTAACCACACCCATCATCAGGAGTACACAAAACCTTAACTACAGCCTCCGGTACTGGTCATATATTTGTGCAGCTACCTCCCTCTAACGTGGCCAAGTTGGCCACGTTAGAGGGAGGTTTTGTGTACTGCTGATGATGGGTGTGGTTAGCACCCGAAACATGCAGAGTGAACTTGAGGAATAATAAATAGACTGCTTAGTGATGCATCTCGTTGGACAGTTATTAAATAAACATATAAGGAATTATGTATGAATGTTTTATTTTACGTAAATAAATATGTGCCTGAAATAGCTTTCGTGGAATTTTTTCCCACTTCAAACTGACAATGTAGCCTATTTTCGAAGAAAAATCCAATTTTCCGGATTTTCTGCACATCCGAATGGCTCGCCGTCCCAATTAATCTGGGCAAGTGGAGCTCTACTTTAATGTCTTAGTTTCATTTCAGTTTATTTCTTAAGTTAGAGAGTCATAGGTGGGTGAATATTCATATTATGTACTTGTGTTCACAGAGAGAAGGCTGGATTAGGCGTTTGTGGACAAGACATGGAAGACTGTTCGCATTCAAAGATTAATATGTTAGGGACAAGCACAGAAATATCGCCTACGGTGACCCATTTCGTAGTGAATGTACCACCAGTTGATGTGGAATTCCGTGACACGACCTTAACAGTCCCGGTTGGAAAATACAACAGACGTGAGTACCTTTGTGTTTTATTGCACATCTGATATCGTCCGGCAGTTATGAATACTTTCTTTTATTGTTAAACTGCAAGTTACTTCCAACAGGTATGAGTACTTTTGTGTTGTATTGAACTTTCAGTATTGTCCGGCAGACGTGAATAATTTCGTTTATTATTAAACTTTTAGTAAGTTCCAACAGATGTGAATTCCCTGTTGTGTTATTGCAGTTCCAGTATTGTCTGGCAGGTGTGAATACTTTGGTATTTTATTAAACTTTAGTAACTTCCGGAAAATGTGAATACCCTCGTGTTGCACTCATCGCCTGGTGATGTCACGTTCAAGGATCTACATGTTTATTCTCTTTGTGTTCTGGTAGTAAGCAGCAGCAGTGTCTACCTTTGTGTATTATTAATCTTCTAACTCTGCCTGTCAGAAATATTGTTGTTTATTAGTCTTCTATACTAAAGTCCTCCAGACTTCAGTACGATTTTATTTAATTATTATTCTAGTAGTTTTTTTTCCAGAAGTGACCACCGTCTTGTTTCCTTAATGCGCTAGTACACGTTCGGCAGACACCAGTCTGCTTGCATGATCTCGCTGGATCGCACTTTAAACCCGCTCGGCAGGAAAGTTTTAAGATTTTAACAAGATGTATTCAGTGACCGTATTTGCTTCGTGTACATATTTTGGCTGCTGAAATGGGGTTACTGGAAAGAACATAAAGGTTAGAGAAAGTAGCGTTTTTGGAACTGAACAGGTTGGAGTAGCGACAAATCTGTGGTCTTGTGCTCGGTAGACGGGTGGCTCGAACGTCGCCCCGAATTTGCCCCTTGGATAACTCGGTCTCTCGTTGCAAATGCAGGAACTGGGACGTGCGCCACACATTTTGTTGGTGCTGTCGTTAGAGGGTAGATGCGAGTCCGCTAGGAGATCAGAACTGATTTCATGGCTACGTATTTATCCGGATCAAACCCCACTGGATTTTTATTTTTGGAGGTATGTCAGAGAATACGCTTGTAACAACAAATACGGAGTTATGGGCAGAAATCGTAAGGTCTAAATTACTAGAAGAAGAAGAAGAAAAGAAGAAGAATGTTAATAATCCGTTAAAACCTCGAGTTATATTGCAGTTGAGTTTGATTGTAACTTTCTTACCAATTTTAGCCACACGTCCAGCAGATCATGTCAATACTGAGGCGGGTAGTTTTCGTCTGGGGACCCGGGTTCTATTCCAGACCATCGTGGGATTTTTTTGTTGTTGGACAGATTGGCTCTGAGGCAGGTTTTTCTCTGAGCACCGTGGTTTTTCCTTGTCAGTATAATTCCACCAGTGCTCCATTGACAGCATCGGTAAATAGAACACTTAAGGAGGACGCTACACGTTGAACCCTGTATTTCTCTATACCGACAGCAGTGGGTGACGTGGTTAAACCACTAACTTAGCGTAGGTGATATACTGCATTTGATAATCTGCTCCTCTTTTTTTTCAAAATAAGGGACCGTATTTGAAAATTGTAAAAAACAGGTGACAAAATCGAAGTTTCGCTAGTAGGTAATTTCGTGCTGGTTTTCACAACGTGTTTTTCCTATGTTTTTATTGTGACCGTAATGTATACGTGTTTGTCATTGTGCTTACCAAATACGTACTGATACTGACAGAGGAGTTTGCAGTTGACCTTTGCATTTGCCCTGGGGAAAGCTGATCATTCCTTGTTTGTGAACAAACAAACGATGCATTCCAGTTAAAAATACAGTAGACTGAAGTAGGTACACTCGCGGTTCGTGCCTGTGAGATACTACAGTTATCATCAGCAGTGTTGTGTGTGGTTAGAGAGCGGCGCTTAATTTGACTAGTGACTTGTTATAAACGAAATACTAACATGCGGTGACCACTGGTAATATCATGCCTCCCGGCTTCCCAAGACTCCAGCCAGCACATTAAGTGCTGAAAACCATATGCAGTAGCATACAGCCTCGCGCTCCTGAAGATGGCCATAATGGTGCCCGAAACATATTGAGGTGAAGGTCGATTAATAAATCACAATTGTTGCATCAAGTTTGTCTCACAAATCATTTCATATTAAAGATGCACGGTCACACGAACATCAAATAAGTATGTAATTAGCTTCGCCTTGTGCAGGTAAGCTTGCAGAATCTCGAGAACTCAGGATTTCATTTTGGAACAAGACGCTGCGTCACGGGGTAGTCGGATACAGTCGTTTCGGAAGGGTAGTTGACCTAGAAAATTCATGTAAGTCGTATTTGTCCTTCAAATTTTTCGAAACTCCGGTGCTCGATGACCCCGTGACGCAGCGTCATGTCCCTGATGAAGGGAATTCACATCTTCACCTTAAGCGTCGTAAGGTGAGGACTATTGAACGAAGTGTTACGATATTCGAGATTGGAGTGATGTGCAGAGATTTGGTCGCCAGCTAATTTCTTGTTAAAATTGAAAACAGTGACACTTCACATGCTTTGCGCTTCTCGCGCCTAAATTTAAGTGTTTATCGGAGCGAAAGGAAATGTTTTCTTTATAAATTAGAGGCGGAATTTAAAGGGATTTTATGTTCGTTACACTTTCTATTTAAGTTTTGCTGCAGTTTTCTGGATAGTGCAACAAAACTAAGCCAGGCTGCCCAGACCTCTTAACCTATTCGCATATTCTGTGAATTTTTTAAGTGACCGTTTCGAATAGCTTGCAGTACGACTCTTTATGTTCGTCATCCCATTGTGTTGATTACAATAACGAAGGAATTACTTACAGTCAAAGAAACTAGTGTGTATTATATGCTTATTCTGGCTGCATGTTTTGACCCGTTATGGTCATCTTCAAACCAATATTATAAAGTTTGATAAATGGTACTGTAAGCCTGTACAACAGTATTACAAGATACTAATTAACGTGTAATCCAATACATGTTGCTGTGTCAAATATGTCATGATAATAATTAAAATTATTGAAACATTTTAAATTGGATTCCTATAGTATGCATTTGTATTGCGGTGTGGTAGCTGAGTATGCCGTATGAAGTGTATGGAACGTCGCCTTGTTGGTCTTATTTACGCTTGTAACTGCTATACTTGTACGTTATCATATTTTTTTATAAATATGTTGAATTGCCATGTTATTTACGAAGTGTTGAGTCCGGTGCACCAATGTACGAGGGCGGGCTGATAAGGTTTGCCTCCACTTAAATAGAAAATTAACGGGAAAAGATATTTTAATGAAATAAAAAATATATGCCTACATCAATTATTTTCAAAGCTGCATAATTATTTTTCTACAAAATCATCATACACTTCAATACATTTCCGCCAACGCTGCGCTAGCTTTTGAAATCCGTCCTTCGTGTTTTGTCACTCAAACCTGCTTGCCCCAACTCTCCATCTTTGAACCGCCTTACCCAGCGTCTTACTGTACTCACATCAACACACTGATAATCATAAACGGCTTGCATTCATCTGTGAATTTCAATTGGAGGAACTTTTTTCGCGGTTAAGAATTCCATAACAGCACGCTGTTTGAACTGGAAGTCTGAAAACTCTTTCATTTCGATGTGCGCTGGGTGAGGACTGTAAACATCTGTGTGTTCGAGGTGAAGTATGATGGAAGAGAGATACCATGCGACTACACAGAACCGGTTTTATCCAGATATGTCTAATGTAAATAAAAATATTACAGTGGAGGCAAAACTTATCAGCCCACCTACGTACTATCCGTCGTCACTCTTCGGCCTCATGGCGGAGAATTCTTACTGATACTGTGAAACTCGTTTCGGTCTGTGATATATATAGCTTTGCAATAACCCTCACCACCAGGCATGCAGGAAAAACTGTAATATACTCGTCCACTTTGTTGCTGTCCTTGGCAGGTGTAGTGGTAAACACGTCATACTGTGACCTTCCCGTCTGCTCCAGCCCTTATTGGCCAGCCTGCCCCTGGCACATCAGCTGAGAACTTGGCAGCGCTTACGTAACCGTTGCCTGCAGCTCGCTGTCGATTGGCAGAGCGTTAGGAAATAGTACTGGCGGGAAATCGAGCTCACGGTGCACTACTTCTAACACAATGTGGTTCGTATAGAACGCAATACAAATGCTCAGCCATAATCAAGAAAAAATAAAAAAAAGTGATAATATTGATAGGAAACGTGTGCTGTTTTGTGTTGAAACAACTGACATCAGTCACATCATACACCGGGAATCATCACCGTTCCTCCGCCAGGCACGTCTGGATGCGGCGTTTCGTGTTGTCTGTAGTGCGTCAGAGCATCTTGCTGCAATGCACCTTATTATATTAATTATTAATTTTCTTTTCTTAATGCGTCAGTTGTGCGTTTGATGTCATGGAACACTTGGTCCTTAACGTGGCCCCACAAAAAGAAATCAGGAATGATTAAAACAGGTGATCGTTTTGGCCATGTATCACTGGAAATCAGTCGGTCTTTGCAGAAAGTCTGAATCATTGCCATAGATTTTCTAGGCGTGTGATATGTTTCACCAACATGCTGGAAGTGACTTAGAGTGACTTCCACATCGTCCAGGCCTTCCAGCATTTTGCGGACAGCTGTCAATCTTTATAGCCGGAATTTTCCTTGGCGGCTTGGCTGCTCTTTGACATTAGTATAAGAGTAACCAGATTCATGGGGCAATCTTCGCAGATATTTTCTGGGGTGCTGCTCCGAACTGGTATACACGTGCGCTATCGCAGCCTGGCGTTTCTACCAACGACGGAATTTACGATCATCCAAAAGAGAACACGTTTTCTCCAATTTTCATGAGCAATCGCGTATCGTGGACTTACTTGAGACGTTGCGTCCACCAAATTTCTGTGCTCCAGTGTAAGCCAGTATCCCCGTAGGTTCGCACAAGAAACACACGCTTCTGAAGTCTGCAAGAAATGTTGCAGCTACTGTCCGACAGTGATGGACACACGGAAAATTAGGTTGCCGCAACCTGCCACCTAGCGTGGCCGAGGCAAATGATTCACGGCTAGACGCGGCATGAAATGCCCGGTTATTCTCAAACAGTTGTAGGGCAGGCATTGGCGCGTTGCTTCAAACGTGGATCACCACTTGTATCGGAGCGACCCTTTCCAGTCTCGGCCCTGACATGGACGATCCGTACTGTTGTAGTTCGCGGCATTACTCAGTACTTTCGGGTAAATGCTTCGATAATGCACTCAGATACTGATATCTTTCTTTCCATTTCTTTTCAAGTTACCTGATCCGTTTATTGTGTTCTAATAGTCTACTGCAGTTGATACACCTCGTCGTGATATGCAGACACAAGGCGGAAAAGAGTGACTTTAGCATTCTACGTCCGTCTAGTCCGTGATTATGAAATCTTCCAAACAGTGTTTTGTAATGGATCTTGGTTAGTAATTACATTCAGAAGGATCCAATTAGTTCTTATTAAAGCGGTGTTCACATTACAGTGGTTAAAGATTGTCACAAGGTCTATCGCTTAGCATGACAATGCATAGTATCGATATAACAATTCACATTAGGCTGTAAATAAAACAAAATATCAAGTGAGAGATTAGAAGAGTAGTAATTTGTGTAAGGTGTTATTTGTTATTAAAAACTGTTTCGCTGCAGCGATTCTAGGATTTTTAACTTGACTCTTACCTTGACGTAAATTAGACTTTGTAGTTTATGAAGTTAAATAAGCGATAATTTGTCCCACGGACAACTTCTGTTCTCTTAGTCATTAACCAAATTAATGCACAAAATCTTCTTTTATAATAAGTTTATTATATGCCTCTATATGTTTCGAGCACTATGTGCTCATCATCAGGAGGTGAAAATTGTATTATACAGCATCTAGTATCATCGCACCTGTAGGTGGCCTTCCGGCGCACAGGTTGAGAGAGGACCTGTGCACGGGACTGCCACCTACAGGTGTGATGATACCAGATGCTGTATAATACAATTTTCACCTCCTGATGATGAGCACATAGTGCTCGAAACATGTAGAGGCATATAATAAACTTATTGTAAAAAGATTTTGTCATTAAGTTGATTAATTACTAAGATTATACTGAGATGCACGGTCAGCAAAGCATCAAAACTTGTGTTCTGAAATTATGGTGCCATGTGTTAACAAAAAATTGAGAATATCACTACAAGATTGTGAATGTTTACAACTAAAGCAATCCCTTACCAACTGCGTGGGTTACTTGTAAATGAAGCCAACTTGATGCACAATTTTTCTTAGTATGTTTATTTCTTTTCTCTATATGTTTAGGGCGACTATGTGCCCATCATCAGGAGAAATAACTGTATCTATGCGACACTTGGTATTTGTCACTCTGTGGGATAAGTGACCGATATGCATGGTGGATTCCACCCTGCATACCACGCATACAGATTGACAAGTCCCAAGTGTCGCATAATTTCTCCTGATGATGGGCACATAGTCGCCCGAAACATGTAGAGAAAAGAAATAAACATACTAAAAAATTGTGCACCAAGCTGGCTTTATTTACAAGATTATACAAGGATGCACGGTCAACAAAACATTTAAAATGAGTGGGTTACGTTCCGTAAAAGCACCGCGGATGGAAAATTGGGAGTAAGGGAGTCCGTGGCCACCATTCACAGACGTCATGGCCTCGCGCGACGACGTAACACACCCACCCACACACACACACACACACACAAACCCACCCACCCACACGCACACACACACACACACACACACACACACACACACACAAAACAACTTTCTTTATAGCATTGTAGTTAAAATGGTATTGTATCAGGATTACGCGCACAAAATCCCCGTCATTTTGCACGACAGCCTTCAGCGCGAGTCTCACAAACCTTACGTTCCTCCTACATCAGTCACGTGATTGCAGCTGCTACATAAATAGGCGAATACTGGTACCGCCACCGCTCTGATAGCAGAAACACGCTGATCTACGCCCACACAACTTCGCCAACTTTCCCGACTTATGACGTTACCTGCGCCTGAATCAGGAGACTTTGTGTAATTAATCCTTCTATACTTAAATGGACTCTTCAGAAAGACACCACGATAGTAACCTGTAAGCTACAAGACTTGGTTCGGATGTTATTATGACCGCCTCCCCCCCCCCCCCCCCCCCCCACCAAAAAAACAAAAAAAAAAAAATTAATTAATGTAACACACCCCCCTCT
>Ga0131853_10009407_pt1 | contig 17879 bp, 15 predicted proteins | sample TergutLab28metaG_FD_92764 | JGI IMG/M metagenome (GOLD analysis project Ga0131853, IMG submission 92764) | Labiotermes labralis P1 segment gut microbial communities from Petit-Saut dam, French Guiana - Lab288 P1 (version 2) (version 2) | ecosystem: Host-associated > Arthropoda: Insects >... | reverse complement strand
TTTCAAAACCCTGTTTTTTTGGGCGTGCGGGAAAAAAAAAATTTTTAAAAACAAGGGCTCCGTTTTGTTGTTTTTGTTGGGGGGGGGGGGGGGGGGGGGGGGGGGAGGCTTCTGAAAGCAAATCGGGCATTTTGTGTGACGACATGGCATGGTACAGTGTTGGCTGTTGTGTATGAAATCCTTCTTTGCTGTTGATATCAGCCAAGAAGCAGTAACATGATCGATACATACGTGGGAGGTACCTGGCATAAGATCTTGGCTGGGAAGTCTTCTGTTCTGATAGGTTTATCAGTTTTTGAAGTCTGTTTATGCATATGTCCAGATGTACCTTTGAAGTGACCACATCATCTTCCACTTTGCCATTTTGTCTTCCTTAATCTTGTTTTCATTGCATTTGTCACCTGTTTAGTTATGCATACTGTTACTGTAGATACAGCTTTCTGTTATGGAAATTTGTTCTGGTTGTGTGCTGTGTATAGTGACTTATATGTACAAAAATTTATCTTGTTATACTGGATGCAGGTCATTTGATTTTGAAGTGGAGACAAAGTCTGGAGTTGTGCACACATTCAGCAGCATTGAAAAGGATGAATATGGCAAACTGTTTGATTTTATCACATCCAAGAAACTTAGAGTGAAGAATCGAGGAAAATCTGTAAGTTATTATTGTTCTAGGTACCTTGTATATCCTCTCATGGCTTTACTGTCCCAATTTATACAGTATCTTTCTTTGCCAGTCTCTTTCTTTTGCAAATCTGATCTTCCAAAATAGACTCAGTATGCCCTTCACTTGTATGTAGCTCTCCTTCTCTTATTGTATGTGAAGGTACACAGTTTGACCACACTGGTTTGTAGCTACAGCATCACTGAACTGAAAACAACTAGAAGAATATTGAAGATTAACAGTGTCTCTCATTCATCATTTTAAAGGACTTTTGTCACTTGTAATTCACCAGCTGCAGGTTCATAACATATAATCAATAATGCTACCAACAGAAGCGTTGAAATTTAAAAAATCATGAGTAGGAATCATAGCAATAACAACCATAACTGTCGGTATTTACAGCATAGGATATCTTGCTTGATTGTGCTTGTTACACCTGTCTGCAGAGTTTGGAGATATTTCTTGTTACAGGATAAACCATCATATGCAGAAGATTTTGGTGATTCAGACCAAGAGGTTGAGCCTGATGCTTACCTTGCTAGAGTAAAGGCTGAAGCAGAGGAGAGGGATGAAGGTGATGGGGGAGAATCAGAGGAAGGATCTACTGATGAAGATTTCAATCCTGATCAGCAAGAGAGTGATGTTGCTGAAGAGTAAGTTGTGTGTACTGTAGATATGTTAAAACTCAGTTCTGTATAATTTTTTAACTGGCAAAGTACAGTGATGATGCATCCTTCCAAATAAAGTTATATTACCTATATAGTGAGGTACATTCAGTCAAAAACACAACTATAAATTATTTATGGTTGTGTTTTTGACTGAACTTACCTCACCATATAGTTTAAACACACAATGGGGATGACACATCTCAGAGTTATATTACCTCTAGTTATTTCACAGAGTTTGATTCATATGTTCTTTTTTTGAAATATTTGCATTTATTTTTGGTATTAAATAACGATCATCATTTCCTAATCAGCCATGGTACAAACCAAGCATTGCACCATGAATGATGCAGGTGGGGGATTACCATACATTTACAAAAATATGGTATAATGTCTATAATTTTGCTATTAGAACATGTCCGCTATGAATTTCATTATATCAGCTTTTTTTAAATGTGTCTTTCTTCCATTGATTCTTATTGAAGTTCCTATTTGGACAGGTCAAATAATTCTGTAGAATAGGATTTTTATTTAGAAGAAGAGGGGATGGCTCAACCCACCTTTGGGCTGATTTTAACCACTGTTCCATGTGGAGGTTTGCAGCCTGTCAGTTTGTCCTGGCTTTATGATGGCCGGCTAGATTTCCATTAGCTGCTAGTCTACAGATGTCCCACTTCTCATGTTGGGACACATTGTGACCATAGGCAATAAATTTATGTACACACCCCAAGGAGAAGTGGCATACATGACAAAACATATTCCATGTAGCCAGCCAGTTGGGTGTGTGACAGTGCAAGGCAGTGGAGAATGTGTCCCAATTCTGAGCAGTCACGCATTGAATTGCTTATTGTATGTGGTAGTAAATATTACAATAAAATGATGGTATCAGCTCATCGAACCTAGTAGTGTTAGTACGAGTGTTCACGTGATAGTGTGAACTAGGATTAGTGCCATTTAGCCCATTGAACCACAGTCCACAAAAATCCCTCACCCAAATGTGTGCATGCCAGTAATTCATGGGCACTGAGTTTTTACTTATTATTTCTAAACAAATATGATTTAGCGATTGGTGACACAGCAGGTCTAATTATGTCTTGAATGAGGAATAGAAGTGCCATTTACCAAAAGTTTCTGATCAATAATTGGTGCTTTGGTGCTTGCAGATCCTTGTGGTGGATGCTACGAGGTATCTGCAGCTGCTCATTTTTGTGTATTTCTTCAGTTCTTGGCTTATGTATTGGCAGAGAACCATTCTTGGATTCTGTTAAAATTTCATTGATAGACTGGCCAAGCTGATGTTCACCCACACTTTTAATTTTTTTAAAAGCGTCTTTAAATGGCCCCCCTAAAAGAGCAAATTGTATCTAGTCTGTACGAACCATAGGTGATAGATTTGAATTCTGCTTGTTTTCTTTCATTTTCCATGCACTTTGTTTACAATCATGAAAGTCTGATTTAATTTACCTTAATGTAAAATATCCCTTCTTAAGCCAGTTTCCATCATCATCATTTGTGTTAGAGTTTTCTCCATTTAAGGTCTTCTTAGTTCATTGTCCTGTATGGTAACATTTTGATATGAAAGGAGATATTTGATGCAATATTAATTTTTCAAATTACGTTTGCAACCTCAGAATTATTTTAATATATCTTTGTTTTGCAGATATGACAGCAATCCCTCCCCATCAGATTCTGATGAAGGGTCGGATAGTTCTGATCAGGAGAAAAACAAGAAGAAAAAGGAAAAAGAGAAAAAACCAAAGAAAACCAAAACAGTGGTGAGTAAAGCAGAAGTGACTTATTGTGATTTTGTTAAATGTTAGTTCAAGGTGCATTGTTTTCATAAGGAATTTTTAGTAACCTGGTTCACAAGGTAGTAGCATTTACTTGCATTCAGATGTACTCATTTTGGAACGTAGCTGGAAGCTGGCTGCTTATGTAATTTTCAGCAGTCTGTCTCCAGGTTAATGCATGTGTATTGCCTTAGAGTAGGTCATGGCCACTTTAATCTTCTCTAATGGGAATGAAACTGATGTCCTGAATGTTATCTAACTCTATCAGCTATCACATTTTCAAATTCTTGAGATTATTTGTTGCAGATATTTTTATTTCATTTACAAAACACTATTCTTATATTGCTTTCCAGTCTGAAAAGCCGCGAAAGAAACAAGCAAAGAAGGAAAAGGATGAAAATAAACCGAAACGGCCTCCAACAGCATTCATGTTGTACCTAAATGCAAACAGAGAGAAGATCAAGTCAGACAACCCTGGTATTGCAGTTACTGACATTGCCAAGAAAGGCGGAGAGATGTGGAGAGATCTGAAGGACAAATCAGTATGTGTGTTGTCCTTTGTTAATCAGGAAGTTGGATGATATAGAAAAGGGGTGGGCGAATAAGGAGAGATTGAGAGTCCATGAGATGTATTGCATATTCTCTTTAGTGTGCATCTGGTGGGGTTTTGTGGAATGATTTTACTGTGTTTAACAGACATGACCTGCCACACTAAAAAAAAATTACTGGCACTAGGAAATTTTGGGTTGTAAAGGTAAGGGTGATTAATTTGTGGGGTATGTATAATCTTGACAACAGAAATGTTTTGCATGGTAACTCATTAATAATGAAAATGTAAAGCCTGTGCTGATGTGTATGATATTTCCCAAAGTTATTGTATAGTTACTGCATTTTGTGCTTGACATAAATTGGAGTCTCTGACATTACTTTTCTGTTCTGTCATGTGGCAGCAAAATCAAACATCCTTCATCCTGGGTATGTGATTGATAATTTTCAGGTTTGGTGGATAAACGTAGGTAGTAAACGTACAATTTGAAACCACAATTAAGACAAAATTTGAAATCTGGGAAGTTAATACATCCAGGAAGTTCTGTGTGTGTGTGTGTGTGTGTGTGTATGGGCGCACGGCGCGTGCATGCATGCGGGAACCTCTGGTATCTGCCAGTTGCAAAGCAAGCTGTCAGTTGCGTTTATCACTTTGTACCAGAATTAGAGTGTAAGTTGATGTATTTAGGTAGGGACAGGAGTACATCCAGTATTTATGTTCATTTATTTAAGAGTCCTACTCTGTACATAATTGGTGATTTGACTCTTACAAAGAACAAGATGTACAAGTGGTAGGTATGTAGAATACTTGTGCTCACAATAGATTCCATTACATGTAAATAATAAATATGTGTAACTTTGAACCTTTACATGAGAATCTGTATATGTTTGAACACTATTTTGATGTGTAAAATTATGTCTTTTTTAAAACATTGTACCGTATAAATAACATAAGCTTTGTATTCCTGTTTAGGAATGGGAGAGTAAAGCATCCAAGCTGAAAGAAGACTATGCTAAAGCAATGAAGGAGTACAAAGTGTCAGGAGGTGGAGGAGGAAGTGCTTCTAAGGAAAAGAAGAAAGAAACAAAGAGAAAAGAATCACCTTCAAAGTCATCTCCAACCAAATCTGGAACCTTCAAGAGCAAAGAGTATATAAGTGATGCAGATACCAGCAGTTCCAGTGAAAATGATGAAAAGGGGAAGGAAAAGAAATCTTCCAGCAAACCACAACCAGCTAAAAAACCGGTGTGTATACTTCATGTTTGACTTGCCGGTCGGAATGGCCGGAATTAAAATGGAGAGAGATACAGAGAAACAGAGATTAACCAATATTTGGTTGTCATACATATGTACAAGTTAACTCTTTTGCAAGAATTTTTCTTGACAGTGCAATTAAAGTCAAGTATTAATCATTAAAATTTTATGACTTTCACTACCTGTAATTTTCTCTAACGTCACAGTAACTTACGTCATTTATGCATATGTAACCACAACTTTGGTGTCTCAAAGTTGTCATTAAATATTTGTCAGCAGAAAAAAGTATTTAAAACCAAAGGTCTAAAGAAGAACAAAACATATGACCTGCTTGTGTTTTCTGGTAAGTTGTATAGGTTGAACACAAAGTAATGCTATGTGTACATATTCAGAATAGAGAATTGAACAATCAACAGTCGTCCTCAGATGCATGTACTTTACATTCTGCTGGATGAAAAATAAAATTGGGTCTTAACTGAGGGTAGAATACTTTGAATTTTTTTTCTCTCTTTTTTGATGCTGTCCTTTATCACAAGCAAATATGAGAGATGTTATGTAAATATTTAATATTTGACATTTGAATTCTTAACATTTTTTGTTTATTCATTCAGTATATGGACCTAATACTATATTGACTCCTTGCCAATCAGCCAGTAGTAACTAGGTGCAAGAGTTGATAATGATTTTTTATTCTTTTTACAGAAACTGGAAGAAGTGAAGAAAGAGACAGATTCTGAAATTAAGGTCAAAAAAGGAAATGTAAGCTCTGACGATGAGCCAGCAGATAAAAAGAAAAAATCGTCTCCTGGCAAAGTTAAGAAAGAACAAGATGATGATGATGATGATGATTATGTAGATGAACCAATAGAAAGTACACCACCAACATCAGAAAATGAAGCATCTGGCTCTGGATCAGAGAGTGACTGAGCTACATTGAGAGATGAGATGGCGACTTTAATTGCTTTGATATGACCAAATATTACAGCAGCCATAGCTGTTCTGAATACCAGTCATGTAACAATAAGAAAAAATCTTTACTGTCTTGGAAGAAAGCCTTTTTAGTCATATAAAAGCACACTGACAGGCCTTTGTAACAAATTTCTAGTATTTGTGATTCCTTGTGTGTCTTTTGTTGTCATGGTGTGTGACCTACATTCCATGGAAATTACTGGAGGATACTTACTATGTGTTTAGTGTTGTAGTACTGAAGAATCTCTTGCTATTGTATACAAGGAAGTTTAAAAAAAAAACAAGTTAAATGCTTTGATACTGAGAACTCTGTTCTGACTTTGATGTACATGGCTCATGGGTTGCAGGTGGTATACATCAACCTCCACATTGTCACCCTTGCCATTTAAGCAGTGTGGTTCCAAGTCCTGTATTTTGGCATAAAAGACTGACTGCTTGCTTTATATCGGTGTCTGTTACAAATTGCTTGTTAGCAAGGTGCTTCATAAGGGGTCCACAGCAATGGCAATCACTGACCCCCATTCTGTTGACTGGATTTTTGGCTGGTAATGGCTGTGCAGCTGAGAGGCCATGGGCCACCCCTCCTACAGTCTATTCTTATGCTCCTTGAGAAGCTCCTGGCTGACAAGTGATTTGTGATGGATACCAGTATGAAGCAAGCACCTGCTGGTTGCAGACACTTTGTGCCAGTTTTTTCTACACCTACTGTGGTTAATTATATTAATTTTCTTTGTCAGCGTGTATGTTTGTAGAAACGTGTGTAGTACAGTTTTAGTATTCTTAAGTACTGCTGTTGCTGAGAGTTATGATATCACAAGTATCTGTGTGATGTCTATATCATTTAGTTTCCAGGGTACTCAAGCAGTGTGATGAACGTGGTGTCTGTATGGTGAGAAAATAATTTTTCAGGATAGTGGGGAAATATGGTGAAGTTTGTGGCATAAACCTTTATATTGCTGTTCTCACCATGCACTGTAGAGTCAGCTATAGAAGAGTACCAACAATCTGCACATGAACGTCTAAAACAACTTTTTATGTTAATAAAATCCAACATGTTTTGGTAATGGCCACCACCACCACAACCAGGGGCAGTCCACTTATGACAAGCTAATGTGCCAGTTGTTAAGAAACTTTGTTCACTCCCTCTTTTGCTGGTGGAAGAAATCCATGTTCTTATGCCACATGGTATAAAGTCATCAAGTAACACAAAACACTACTTGCTCTGCAGTATGTTTTGTGATAGTTGATGACTTTATACTGCTTGGCATAAAAACATGAATTTCTTCCACCAGCTAAGGATGGAGTTGACAGTATCTTAACGACTGGTGCATTAGCTTGTCACAAATAGACCTTTCCTAAAGATAAGGGTGGCCACCACCAAAACGTGTTTGATTTTATGAACACTTCTTAACTGTTTAAAAAATTGTTAGTCTTGTATATGCATATTGTTGGTACTTTTTAGATTTGACTTTTGGTATGAGTTTGTGATACTGTTACCAGTTCAGGGGTTCAGTTGTAACTAATTCATAACCACCATTGTTACACAATTTGTACATAGTATGTAATGCATACATTCAACATTGATTTCAAACAGTTACTTAATATGGAGGTTGAACTATATGAGGTTATAATTTGTAAAAGGTTGGCAGCTTTGGAGAACCATGACAGTGATGTGGATACAATGAAATTTTCTTGGGCAGACAGCCGCATTTAGAAGTGAAGGTTTTCCAACATTTCAAGAACTAACTGTCCCCATATTCAGGGTGTGCTGGTGGTTTGGTAGAACCAAAACTGATGACTAGGTGTTCTACTGTGTGCTGTGTATATCTCCGTTTGCCCAGGTGCAGGGTGGAATGTGACTCCTCTGGTTGGTGGGAGGCGTCTAAAGGTTGTTGCACCTGTTTATTCTGTGTGTTTTCGCAAATTGAATTTCATTTCCTGTGTTTAGTAGGTGTTCTGCTACAGCTGACTTTTCTGTCTGGCCATGGTGCAGGTGTCTTATGTGTTTTGGCATCTGATTTAAATTGTCCTGGGCATCTGGCCCACATACACTTTGCCGCATTCACACGAAACGCAGTACACCCCAAATGTTTTAAGGCATAGATCATTCTTGATAAGTCTTAAGGTGCTGGAATTTTCTTCATTGGAATATGGATAGTTTTAATGTAATGTTTAGCCAGCAGTCTGCTTATTTACTTAGATGTGAAGTTCTGGTATGGAAGCAAGGCAACTTCCATAGGCTTTTCGGAGGTTCTCTGGGGCTTGTTCCTGTTGTGTAGAGCATACTGACTGTCTCGACTGTTATAGCCATTGTTTTTAAAGGTTTGCTGTAGGTGCTGGATTTCATCCTGTAGACTATCCCAAATGGTTCGTGCGCGGTGGATGAGAGTAGAGAGGACTGCTCTTTTTGTGCCAGATGATGCTGTATGGATCCACATGTAGATTCAAGGCCATGAATTGTGTTTCCAGTGCTGCTGTGGCAGTGTAGCTAATGCAGCCGCATGTGTGACTTGGTAAAAATGCTGGCAGACACTTCAGTAGAATAGTGCAATTGGCTGGATGAATAGTTAGTACAGGTGACAGTACACCGCATCTTTAAAATGGTGTGCCAGATGGTGAATCTGTTCGTACATGACCAGAGAATATCGATTTGTTTTCTTGTCGCAGAAGTATGAAAAGTTGGAATTTGTAAGTGGATGTTTGCCAAGAGACTTAAGTTGTATTGGCTGCACATGTTCTCAATGAGCAGGCAGCATATAATGGACATACCGGACCAGCACATTGTTGTTTGGTGTGTAGTGAGTGCTGATAGCTCTTCCCTACAGTACACACTTTCTGTGCCTGAAAGCTTTGTATATATAGAGGGTGATAAGTTTTAGTCATTGTTGGGGCATTTTACTTTTAACCTTTATGTGCAAAATGTTAACCAACATTTTCTTCTCTGGGTCAGCTTCACATATAGGTGAAATCATGGCACACCATTAATATGGTTTTGGTCATGACAGATCCTTCACATATTGGAGAAAATGTGAAGGTATAACTGTGAACTTCATGAGAACTAAAATTCAGTTAGGAGGTGAGTGTACTGTACAGCATTCTTAGTGACTTTCTTTACCCCATCTGTTACGCCATGTTACTTTTCCTTTCCCCCTTTATAAGTGGTTGTGTCCCCATTGACCCACCCATCCCCAGCATCTCTCCTGCTTTCCATCAATCCTGCTGCTTGCATCTGTTAAGCTTATGACTAAGTGACTGCTGATTTAGGAGAAGGTACGTAAGTTATGACACAGTGTGCTGTACAAATTTTAGACAGTCTTCGTCTTGTGTAAGGATTGTGTTTTCCATACCTTTACATAACTCAACTTGCATATGCCCGAATTTGACCACTACTTAACAAAAATATCTGTATAAAATATTTTTTTTACTTATTTGCTATATGTGTGTTAATCCTGTGTTTACTGAGATGCTAAGCAAAGGGCATTTGCCTTAAATTATCTTGTAATTATTGGTGTACTAAGTGAGTTAAAAAAAATTTAGGAATGTTACCTTCATTTGTGTGATACAGTCTCTTGGTTTAGATGTACACTGGTTTTTAAAAAATATCCCCTGTGATGAAAGTTTACATTCTGAGCATAATGCAATTTTTATGCATCTTGAAGGATTTTATGTGTGTTACGGAACAGTACATCTAAGTTCAAATTTATGTAAGACAAGTCTTGTGTAACCAGGGTGTTGCCTGTACATTCGTAGACACTGATGGGGGGCGGACTTGCTATCAAGTCAGGGCACTTGAAGGCACCATGACATTGTCAAAGCCTTGGGGCTCATATGAGCTCAAAGAGGCACTGGTGGTCTGCTATAACACGAGTTGGATTTGGAGTTTTTGGCATCCGGCCTGAAGTGGAAAGTTATTTCAAAACGACCCAATGACGTCATTGCCCAAAAAAACAGGAAAAGTAATTGGAACCGAATGACTGTTGTGTGAATTAAGTTCTTCAAATGGGCCGCCTGGTATTAGTTTATAGCGAAGTTCATAGATCGGGTGTGCGAACAGATTCGTTAGGCCTTCATCTTCCCGCTCTTAACGTAATACGAATCAGTAAAATCATGGTGACCAACATAATGTAAGAAATTGAAAAATTACGCAGTTTTGATGATGTCGGCTTCGTATATAATATGAAAGGAATTTGCGGAACCGCATACTGTTCTGTTTTGTTCATGTGCAACTGTACCATAAGTTATATATCGTGTAGAGAAACATGTTAGATGGAAATAGGGAGTGGTTATATGACAGCTGTTACGGATAACAAACGCCTTATTGGTTCACTTTACATGTTTACGACATTAAACAGCACTTTCCTTTAGGAAACGTTGGCGAACCTGAGCGTGGCTAAATAGTGAGGGTGAAGAGTTGTAGCTAGTGGTGAGAAGGTGATTGCTGAAATTTATCAATTTTTTGAGGTTATTGTGTGATATGAGATGGCATCGTTATCTCTACCCAGAGTTCTACAACAACGGAAAACGAGTCTCGAACAGGAAAGAGAAAATTTTGAGAAATGTCAGGTAGGGTAAATGTTCTTTACTTAGTACGCAATCGTAAGCTGATGACGGATCGTGCAGTCCTGTTTCATTCATGTTCATGAAAACGTTCTGCATAAATGTGATTGGAATTTGTAATCACGCTGGTGGTAAGATTATATTATATAGAATACATACATATATATGCTAATACTCGGGCATTAAAAGCACGTAATCTCTCGTGCCTTTAGATGAGATTGTTTAAACTGCTCTTGACGTCTGCTTGAATCCGTTTGTTAACGAAGGTTGGGGTGTAGTAAAGTCTTTTTCATTCTAATTATTAACAAATTAAGGAACAATGTGGCATATATATTTCTTTCTTGCTTGTTTCTGTCTGTCATGTAAAGTGTTGTTTCCTGCCGTCTAAAGGTGATTGAAATCTTGGAATACTCTGAATGGGCACCATGTCTGTCTCATATTCGCATGTTATTAACCTCGAAGTGTATGTGAGTTTTCCGCATAATGCATGGAGTAAATTGTGCTTTAGAGTTGTACCACTGGTTAGGGGTTTTAGGGCATGTACCATTGCTTGTTGCCTTTGTTGGTCATTACTCAATAGCCATCCAGTTGTTGTAGCTGGCAGTGAATGACGATTTTAAACACTTGTGCATCAACCGATGTGTTATTAACATATCAGCTTCCACAAATGCTTGCTTGAAAGTAAAGTTATTGATCATGTGTATTTTCACAATTTGTCGGAGTAACTGGCCTTGACTCCGACGGAGGGTCATGGAAAGTAGTTGGAACAACTGTTTAGGCAGGCCAGTTAAAATTAGCCCAATAATTTACCGCGTGTGACACACTTTATACATAGTCATAATGTATCATCTTCCCACTTAGTTATGATCAAGATTGCTGCATTCGCGTTACTTATGCCAACTTACACAACCAAGTTATAACTACGAGTATAGTGTAAGATCCAAATCTTGCTTCTTCTTCTTTTTTTTTTTTTCTGTTTCATCTACCAGTATCCTAGATATTGCATCGGGCTTCGATTTAATTTGTCCATCCGTTCCATTCTTCTTTGCCTCCCTTTGGTAAAGAACGTGGTTGTAGATTAGTCCATTTTATGACTGCAGTACCGGTATGCCGTGGTCAGCCGTCTGAAGTCTGAAATTTATTAATAGAAATTTAAAATCCTTTTCTTATCATACAGACAGTACACTGCGTTTTCGTTACAAAGACCGACTGGTTAATTGGGGTAGGGAAATAATATGTTCTCATAATGAGAATCGTACGGCATACTGATGCGCCGTGGAGAAGTTGTAGAATTTTTGTTTGTTTGTTTTGAAGGGTTAAGTGATGGCTGTTCCACAGGCCTTTTTCTATGAATGTAATTAGACTGTACAGCGCAACTGGTAGAATGACTGGTTTAATGGAGAATTGGAAAGGATTTGTGACTAGGGGTTGTAAGCCATTTGAGGCACTATCCCAGTATTTGGGGATGGCTGGTGTCCTAACCGAGTCTAGGTGGAGATTAAGTCACACCAAGCTGCTGGGCTCGTTTACATCAGACCTTCCAAATATCTGGATATAATGAAAGGCCATCACCATTTTACTGTGTTTTTAAAGTAATGCTTTTACTTTGTGAGATTCGAGGTTCTCCACGCTCTGATTATGAACAGTAGTGATTTTGGGATGTGACTCTGTACAGCCTGGAATATACCAGCATTTCCTAGGAACGTGATGCCTTTTCAGGATAGGCCGAAGGTGTAGGTAACAGGTTTCCCCGAAGCTTCTGTAAATACGTATCAAAATACACGCCACATCATTGAAGACAGTACTGTTAACACAGTACCGCCAGATTTTACGGAAACTTTGCAGCATGAAGAGAGACTTGAACTGTGAAAACAGTTATTTACAGATTTCATACACAGGCGGCATGTGAGGATGCTGGGAGGATGTGAGGGACACACGGGGTTTGAGCAGGATGGAACAATTTGTAATCCGAGATTATTATGACGGTGACACAGACGACGACGACGATGATGATGGTGATGATGATGATACAAATTTGACTACCCTTGAAGCTTGATACAGCTCTAACAACCACTGTACCGAGCAAGAGAAAATACAACTGGAGGCTGAAAATGTGTTGTACAATTTATACGTTAAAAAAAACTCTTTATATTTACAAAGAATTAAAAATTCTGGAACATTTTTTTAAGTTAAGCTCAAGGCCAACTTGCTGAAGATTCATTAAAAAATTTTGGTCGAATTACAAAGTGGCACATTTTCAACCATTTATCCATGGAAGAGTGAAATTCATCCACATAATATGTAAAAGTCGAGTTTGTACTTCACAGAGCCTGTCTTCATTACAAAGGCTCATTATTTCATGCTGTTTAGGGAAATAACCGTCTTCAGTTGTAAGAATCATTTCTTATTCTTCTTCTATTACTGCACTATCAAGGTAGGATAAACGCCTCCAAAGTTACTCTCCTCCATCCATCCCTGTAATGTGCTGCATGCCCCCAATTAACAATGCCCATCTTTCCTTTGTCATTCTTTACGTCATTTAGGCGCATTCGCAAAATTGTGAAAAGCGTCTATTAGCTCTGTCGTGTCCGTCCGCATGGAACAAATTTGGTGACGGGAGGGGGGTATAATTTTCAAGGGGTTGAGTCTGCAAGACAAATAACTTTTACATGTACACTTTTCTGCTGTTGCTGTCTTTATAACTTTTCATGCGCGCGCACACACACACACACACACACACACATTGTGTATGTATGTGTTTAGCGGACGGCCAATTAATGGTCATGATACAAATAAATGAGGGGCTGAAATATATTTTTATTTTAACTAAATGCAAAGATTGTACGTAGCCCTACAATTTGGTGCCCTCACTTTCTTGCCGTTTCCGTATTTTCAGTTAGTAGGTGTAACGTTTATGCTGTCAATTTTTTCGAAGAAAACGCTGCTAAAAGCTAATATTTTAAACGTGTCTCTCCACGTTTTAAACAACAGACACACCAGGGCTGTAATAGTGTGGACTGTAAATACATAGTTAAGACCACGTATAGGTTTCTGGAGAGTGTGATGAACTCTTCCCTTCAATAAGCACATATGAAACACTCGTCATTTATTCATTGTTAGTGGTTACTTTTGAGACATCACATCTGTATACTGAGTGAATAAACAATCATTACTAAAGTTTCGCTTTTCACTGGTAGACTTACGAAAACAATATTGATCGTACGGGGGTTAGAAAACAATGGATCCTCTTGTTTTATTTCGTGCTCTGTACAAGCTGGATACATATAGATGTAGCAGTTCTTAGCAAAAGCGTTGCTGAAGGTATAGTTATTTTTCAGTGTAGCATCCATGTTTGTCAGCAGTGTTCTTCCATGTTGGAACGAGGACGTGTTTTCCTGCACGGTAAATTTTTCTCACCTTCGCCTGCTGTCACTAGCGCAGGCCATACTGCACTACCTTGTCATCCGCCCACGTACGCTGTCATTCAAAGGACCGAACATGTAAACATCCGATGATGCGAGGTCACGACTACGATGGGTGCGGCAGCACTGACCGTACAAATGCTGTGATGGCCACACGATGTGCCCTCTGAGATGTGGCGTTGTCCTGGAAGAGCAACCTTTCCGACTTTTTCGTGTGGAACGAACTCTACAAAGGCGAACATTCAGGCATTTTAGTGGTTTGAATACAGTGATCATAGTTCATTGTTGTCCCCGTAGGCAAGATGTTCAAAAGAGTAACGCCTATCCCCATCCCACACAGTCTAGCCGCTACACTCTCAGCTCAAGGCGCCCTCTTGTATTTCTTCTTCTTTGGTGACATCTTTTGCCGCCGTCCCGTTGATCACCGCTGGAATTCGGGTTCAGAATATTGGATCCAGCTGTCATTCCCGGTGATAATTTGTGACAGGAAGGTTTCACCTTCTTTAACAGGTCGTTGCAAAGTGTCAGTGGCGACTGTATCCTTGCCTCTTGTGTGAATGTGTCAGCATTTACGGCACCATTCCAGCACAGGCCAGTGCTTTGCTATGTAGCGTCAAAGCAGCAAGATCTCTCGTGACCAGCTGAATTACCATCATCTTCCAAAAAAGGTCCCCGCTGCCTGTAGTTAGGGTATTTAATTTAGGTGGTTCTTGCACATACCCCCAAATCCGTGAAGACTGTCACCACTGCATACTGCTGTTTCTGTTGCCAGCGATTTCGGGACCTGCAGATTCATCGTATTGCCATATGTGTGTGAACTAGCAGAACAGTACATTGTGTGCTAGCAGTAACGAAGTTGTGTTGATAAGGACATTCCGGCTGTGGTCAGCTGTTCATGACGCAGAGGCGCGAGCACGTCAAGGGACTGCCATTTACCCTCCTAGTAGTAGTTCAGTACATCGCGTACAAGGGCCAGGACTTCTGTCGCTGTTGGTGAAACAACTGCTAGGTTTTTTTTTCTTCCGAAGTTTGATATGTCATTCAGCAGAAATGTCTGTGACAAGTGAAGCAAATAAAAAACTGATCGGCGACGCATTTGCCAGTATGGTAAGGCGGACTCCTTTTACTACTGGTGCCGCTTCTTTTCTGGTACGGTTGTGCACACTTGCATTTTACATCACCTAGTACTGTGCTTTTCATTCTTCTCTCCTAAGGTACCACTGTATCGAACAAAACATTTCCTTGTATTACCTGGTACTGAAAATAATGACATGAAGTTTGTGCTTGTCTAGTTTAACTTTATAAACACTTCATTAGTGTTTTCAGTTTAAATACATATAAACAATTTTAGTAAGCCAATTAACATATTTAAAATTGAATGATGGAAAAAACGTAATTCCCAAATGTAAATAACTTACGACAACAAGAGACGACCCTCCGCGTACTACCGTTTGAATAAGACAGACCTCGCAGTTACGGAGGTAGACCGGTTGTTTACCCATTGCAGCCCCGTTCGTCTTGTAGTCTGTTCAGAGGGCTTCCTGGTTTTTCAGATCTGTCGACATGTTGAGGTATAGCATTGTAACTTATTATCCAGTGGTGTTTCTTAAAAACTTCAAATCATTCTTGTAGGGAGACACGACTATGAGAGTAAGGCTGACTTTGTTTTAAGCAAGTTGTCTTTCTTGCCTTTAACGTGTTGGGATGCCAGAATGCACTTCTTGTCAAGAGCCGAGATTTGCCCGAAGCCACCTCTCTTAGGCTCTGGGGTCCTTGCGCCCTTCGGCTAATTGGTACCGGGGATAGACCGCTGGGACGTGAAGCTGGTCCTTTCCTGTTTCAAGGACCAAGGTTTCAGAAACGTGGTGTAACGTGTGGGCAAACACAGCTTGGCTCTTATATTGTTAAGAACTTGCCTCTCTTAAGTACGTATTGTTCTAACGTGATGCGTGTCCGTACTGTCATGGAAGTGTGGCACGTTTATCAAGTTTCTTTATCAGTTGAGCTCACAAAATATGCACGGACTAGCTGACACCATTGAACAGAGCCCTTCTTGAACTGCCAAGTACATTTCCACATTAAATGGAGCCCTTGTGTTCACTTCCGTGTTCCATAGTAGTCCGCCAGTGGATACTGTCCTAATACAGTTGAATGCAGTTTGTATTCCTGCGCCCTGCTATTTTAAGAGCCATTTTGCTGTGTTTATCCTGTCATCTGCACCTATATATGCCAAGCGTTCTGTGTGTTTGAGGTTTTATGGTGCATTTTATGTGTCGTTCTTATAAATTATGTGAGTGTGTGCGTACATGTCCCATTTATTACATCCTCCTTGATTAGTCATTGTCCGGTGAAGTGTGAAACCTAGAACTTAACGAGGATTTACGACGATTCTCACCATCTTCCTGGCAGAAAAATTATGCACTGAAGAAGTTGAGAAAACTATCCGTATTGGGATGTTGTATTGCACAATTTTACAGTGAACTTTAGAATCTCAATATTGTAGAGCGTAGATCATGATATGACATTGTTAGCCATGGCCACAAATTTCAAAATTTTGAATACGCAAGAACGTGTTTCACATAGAATTTGGTAACGTGTAACTACACACATCGTTACATTATTTTATCAACAAAGTCAATACAGATAACGCATTCTCCGCGCGTGAAACGCCAATCTATTTGCAAAGGTTCATTGTTGTCTTGGCAGACAAAATCTTTTATTCCATCATGAAACGTTTGTAGCCGCGAAAATGTAGTCGCTATAGTAACAAGAACATGGGCTGTACGTCCTAGCAACTGTGGTGAGACTGCCGGTAGGGTCAAGAGACTTACCTCTTCTCCAACCGTCCAGACCGGCTGTGGGACCCAACCAGCTTCCAGATGAGTGGATGCTTATGCTAAAGAACCGGGGTGTCGACTGGAATGATCAGGTTCAGGAAACGTCCAGGCTGTTGTGACACATGGAAATGAACATTAGGGTTCCATAAAATTGCGTTAATTGCTTCGCCAAATTACAGACTATCAGTTTCCCGGAAAGGATCCTGTTTCTATAGTTTTAACCTAATTCGTTAGTGCATTTTTATTGCCTGTTTAAAGAGAAAGCGTAGTTATATTATTTCAGTCTGAATTCTGTATAGACTGAGATGTAATTTAACTCTTCAATGACGCTCATGTTTCACTTCCAAATACTGCCCAGTACCGGTGGGTTTTAAATTTACGGTAGTCACAGATGCATTCACAGTAGTACAGTGCACCGAGGCCCGCACTGAATGGCTTATCACCAGCTGCTTGACTGCAGGCCCAGGTACAGACAATACCTATTAGCAGGGCTGACGAACCCATGGCACGCGGGCCCAAAATGGCACGCGGAAAGATTTCCTTGGCACACGGCATTCACTGCTCTCCCAGTTCTTTTTTATTTCTCTTGCTCGACCAGCGTCTCTGTATTGTGAAGAACGCGCGCGCGCCTGTGTGTGTGTGTGTGTGTGTATGTATATATATATACATACATACATACATATCTGACTGCGTGGAGATTGTGTATGAATTACCGTTGCTACCAAACAATACTGCGAGTGAACCATTTTTACACAAATCGGGAGCGGTGGGAAGTGTTGAGGTAATATTTAGCATTGGGGTGCCGGCCTGGCGGTGACTGGGCGAACACGTGACATTGGACAAAGCGTTTTACAGTCATCCTTTTAAAAAGGAAGTAGTAGCAACCCCAGTTACTGCCATATTTTCTTCCTTATCGCATTCCTCGAGGAGGCCTTTATTAAACATATAATAATTATGCTGTGCATTAACTATACAATATAATTGTAATATGAATTAAAAATAATAATAATAATAATAATAATAATAATGCAACAATTAAGACTAATAATGGAATCTTCATGTTTGTACCGTGCATCAATGACGATTAAAACACTTTATTATCCAACAGATGCACAAATATATAATTCGTAGATACAATTAGAATTATTATAAAATATTTAAAATTGCTCCAACA
>Ga0131853_10009406_pt1 | contig 17881 bp, 7 predicted proteins | sample TergutLab28metaG_FD_92764 | JGI IMG/M metagenome (GOLD analysis project Ga0131853, IMG submission 92764) | Labiotermes labralis P1 segment gut microbial communities from Petit-Saut dam, French Guiana - Lab288 P1 (version 2) (version 2) | ecosystem: Host-associated > Arthropoda: Insects >... | reverse complement strand
TTCATGCCTCTACATGTTTCGAGCAAATGTGCTCATCATCAGGAGGTCAAAATTGCATTACACAGCCTCTGGTATCATCACACTGAAACAAGTGAGTGGTCTAAAATTACTAAAATACAATTCTATAAATATGAGCAAATAGTAGTATAATTTATGTGTGAATTTTTCGGATGTGATTACTGTGTATTACATACTATAAACATGTTATGTCATGTAGAGGTTATGTTTATCTAGCCATTAAACTTATTAGAAAGGTCTATTTACATAAATGTAAATGGACATAGTACCTTTCTAATAAGATTAATAGCTAGATAAAGATAACCTCTACTTGACATAACATGTTTATAGTATGTAATACACAGTAATAACATCCGAAAAATTCACACATAAATTATACTAATATTTGCTCATATTTATAGAATTGTATTTTATTAATTTTAGACCACTCACTTGTTTCAGTGTGATGATACCAGAGGCTGTGTAATGCAATTTTGACCTCCTGATGATAAGCACATTTGCTCGAAACATGTAGAGGCATGAAATAAAACTTATTGTGAAACAAATTTTGTGCATCAAGTTGTTTAAATACTGAGATAAACATACTGCGATGGACGGTCAGCAAAACGTCGAAGTTTGTAATAATTAAATTGTAACGTGAATGTAAAGCAACGCTTGTACAGGCCTGGAGAGGTCCTGACAGTTCCAGGAGGTTGAGGCTCACAGATATCAAGACAATTGACACGTGAAGGTGCTAATTTTCTCAGCCCTAGGCACCGGCCGCCTTTATCCCCCAGGACGTATCCTTGGTCCTCATTTCTGTTGGAGACGTGTCGACTCCAAGGCTATAGTGCGGCCGGTAGGATTATGCCAATGAAAAATTCCATTGATACCATCGAGGATCGAAACCGCCGCCTTCCGGCTCGCAGCGCAGTGCCTCAACCAGCTGCACCACCGCGTGTATAGGAATGCATGGAATGGAAAAGTAAAATTATTTTACGAGGAAGCTTTACCTCTAGTCTTACGAGTATGAGACGTGACACTCTGTTGTTAGGTGGAAACGCACCAACATTTCGTAGAACCCTACCGGCAGTACCTGCTGCTACTACGGTGGATCAGAAAGTAAAGACTTCCGCATCCATAAACAAAAGTGAAAAAGTGATCCCGTTACAGGCCCGGTGTGGCCCAGAGGGTGGGTAGAGGTATATCTCTACTCTTCCATGTCCGCGGCACTAGAAGGGGGTGAGTGGTCAGCAGCACGCCCCGGCCGCACTTTACCCCCGGGAAAGACCCGGTACCCATTGTACAGGAGGCTGGGTGGATCCCAGGCCCGGTCTGGACGGGCGGAAAATCTCGTCCCAATCGGGATTCGATCCCGGACCGTCCAGCCCGTAGTCAGTCGCTATACGACTGAGCTACCCGACCCATCATAAACAAAAGGTCAGACTTTAATATGGGAATCTGACAATACGCAATGATAATGTCAGCGGTATACAGTCTCTCAGCACAGTAGAATATATATATGTAATTGTACAGTCTAACACAAATTTTTATTGAGTAATTACAATTAAAAGATAATGAAATCATTTTTAACAGCAACATGTTTCGGCTCCTCTTATACAGCCATCTTCAGGCTGATCCCTAAAAAGTGTTATATAAAATTAACAATGTTTTATAAGTATATGTATTCATTGTATTAGTACGTATTGTGAATTAAAAATTACTTATTTTCATATCTGAAATTACATTAATTTATATTTACTCTATAAAACACTGCTCATTTTATATAACACTGAAGATGGTTCTATAAGAGGAGCCGAAACATGTTGCTGTTATAAAAGATTTAATTATTTTTAATTGTAATTACTCAATAAAAAGTTGTGTTAGACTGTACAATAATTCTAATGATTGCTGAAAACAACGGGAATGTCCCAGCTGAAAATTCTCTCAACACAATCCCCATGACGATTGAGCCTCGTGTCACTGCTTGTGAAACGTTTGTCAATCCCTGATGCACTAACGTATGTCCTGTTGCATCAAGCACGTGATGGTTGCACGTTCGACTTCTTTATCGCAGGTAAAACGGCGTCCTGACAAGGCGAGAAACAGATGACAATCGCTGGGTCCCAGATCCGAAAGTTCCAACTTTTCCCAACCCGAATTCTGCAGCCATTTCGAGCCAGCTCTGCCGTATGCGACTGAGCGTAGTCATGGAAGGGATCACACCGTCATTAAGAAGACCGGGACACTTTCCGTGTCTTATCAGGAGGACGAACGGGCGAAGCCTGGTGACCTCTCGCCAGCGGGGAGCTCTGGGCAGAGAGACACTCTCACCTTAAATCTTTACGGATGGTCAGTGACACTGGTTCCGGACTTGCAGTCCTTCAACCCTCTGCGCGCTATCCCATCTCTCGCCATGGTCCCCTCCGCTCGTACGGGCTCCTTCCCTTTCTCCGAAAGGTGCCACGGACCACTTATTTGCCTCTAGTATTACAGGACTATTATAACAACGACATGTTTCGGCCCTATATGTGGGCCATCTTCAGGCTGTGAATGGACTTTCGGATCAGTTGTACAGGAATGTGTGGAGCGTTCTTCGCCCGAAACATGTTGTTGTTATAATCCTCCTGCAATACTAGAGGCAAATACAGTTGTGTTCGACTGTATTAATACACCAAGCTCCTTACTGTTGTACTAACACAACGGGGATGACGCACATCAGAATTACGGACCACTTGCCTTGTGCTGTTCACAGGCCCCTTTGACCGATTGTCATTCTTTGGCTGCAACTAATATCCAAAAGGTTACTACTTCGACTTGCTGGGATGAACGTACAGAACGACTGGTCAATTAAATACGGTTAAAAGTTTTATAAAGTATGATGACTTCTTCCATGGAACGATTTGTTGGTACAGTTGCATAAATATTGTTCAAACTCAAATCGAAGGTCAACCAGTTCGGAAATTAACATTTGTGGCGGGCCGGGCGTCATTTTCAGCAGCAGAATGTTAACATTCCTGTTTGAAATCAATACAGCATTAAATATTATTATTATTAGAGGTCGGGATAGCTCAGTCGGTACAGCGACTCGCCACGGGCTGGACGGTCCAGGGATAGAATCCCGGTGGGGGCGAGATTTTCCGCACCCGTCCAGAACGGCCCTGGGGCCCACCCAGCCTCCTATACAATGGGTGCCGAGTCTTTCCCGGGGGTAAAGCGGCCGAGGCGTGGCGTTGACCACCCACCCCATCTAGCGCCGAGGTTAAGGAAAGAGTAGAGTTATACCTCTACTCCCCTTCTGGGTCTTCGTGGCCTGTTCTAGGGTGAACTTTACTTTTACCTTTATTATTATTATTATTAGTTCTATATTTGAAACTTCTACTTCATTGAAAATGCTACTGGGCGGCCATCTCTTCCTTACTGCAAGGTGTGAGTCACCTTTCGCCTTTTGTTCACACATTCGATACCACAATCGAATTAAGGGAATTATGGGGGAAATTCTGTTTGTTTTCACGCCGCACAAATTGCCGGTGTACTGCTGGATCGAACCTTACCTCGGCTCCTGCGTAGACTGGCTGGAGACTTGACACAGGTTTCTCTCGTTGGTGAGATATTACCGGATACACTGTCATGATAAACTTCAAGTGTCCGTCTGTCAAAAGACATCGGCTTTTCCTCCTACTGCCGTCAGAAGCAGAAGAACTGTTCACAGGCTGAAGAGCTGTTTAACATCGCAATATTTCATGGCCTAAAGTGTCTCAGCAGGGGAAACTTTTCTTATGGCAAATAGGAATAAAGTTCTTACAATTTTGTCTCAGAAAACTTGTGGTTACGATTAGTATCGCATTGAAAATTAATTAATTCAATTATCAGACTTGCTGGAGCCTTCTCATTGTCTGCTTTCAGAGGTAAAGCAGATAAAATTCTGGTTCCGTAATTCTGAAGTTCTGGAATCGTTTGTCGAAATCTTTACCAAGAAAAGCACGGAATGGGAAAATTCTTGAATACGCTCAGGATGGTTAGTGTCGAGAGATGTAAATTGAGAAAAGTGAACAAAATTATGCAGATTTAATTGGTTTTCCCAGGTCTAACTTCACTCTGAAAGCCTTCTTATTGTCGTGCTTCTCGGTAATGCGCCTGCTTTTACCTTGCGACAATTTGCTCAGTTTATACCAACGGACGGTGACATCTACGTGAAACTCTATATCGGATATCATTCCATTGCTAGTAATGTAGAAATATATAAAATATACAGTGTAACACAAGTCTCAAATAAGTAACTATTATTAAAAGATACACTTCACATCAGATTTCACAGCTACAGGTTTCGACTCCTTTCTATGTAGCCATCTTCAGGTTGAGCTTTTAAAAACTTATATACAATTGACAATGTTTTGTTGAGTACGAGATACCGTATTACGTTTTCTAAAACACATATATATAGTCAGGTCGCATTACAGCAACATTTTTCGACCGTAAACGGTCATCTTCAGGCCAAAAGAGAACATTCTTAAGATACAATGAAGTAAGAACTCAATGGGATCCCATTTCGTTTACAGTAAAAATCCAAATAACATATGATGAAATGGCAGAAGTAAGATTACCCAAAATAGCATTGAAGTGGATGCCGAAACAAAAGAGAGCACGAGGAAGACCGAAGAAAAATTGGATGGAAGGTATAAGGAAGGCCATGAACGAAAGAAACCTAAATGAAGGCCAGTGGGAAGATAGGGAGCAGTGGAGTCTAGGTGCCGGACAACGTAGAACAACGTTTTGAAACCGACATACATACATATATACACACACATACATACATACATAATGATGAAATTATTATTTATAATTAAAACATTAAAATAGACGGTAATCAAGTAAATTAATGATCTTCAAATTACTATATTGTTGCGGGCCTATATATGAATGCATATATATATATATATTGCTATAATATCACTGTACTGATATATTGTTGTGTATTGACGGTATATAATACATTATACAAATTTGTTACTACACAACGGGATGGCCTCTGTAAAAAAAATCAAATTCTCTTTTCAAAGAGACCCCCGACTTGACTACCTTACATCAGTATGATAAGTGATGTCATTATATTCAATTTCTTCTTCTTCCAGTAAGCATACAAAATAACGATACACTTGCTATAATTGTTCGTTTCGTAATTCATTTTCAACAGTTTGTTCACAGTGATTCGTGATGGAGAATAAAGGGGGGGGGATAAGGAAAAGGTCGCTGTTTCAAATTACTTCATTTTGCAATTTAATTTTTTCGCAAAGCCATTAATTTTGCCAATCACACATGGAGCCATGTCGCTAAAATAACCCGGCCACATTATATCAAACACAGAATTTCAACGGTGTAATAACATTTAACCGTTACAACGTGTAATACAATTTCCTGCACAACACAGTAGTGTTCGGAGTTGTACATTCATTGAGGGAAAATTTAAAGCACATTTTCTCAAACATGGTGTGACATTCCACACGACTTGAATATTCAAGTTAAACCGATATGAGAAACTTAAAACACGCTTTCAATTGAATGTACCTAATTTTTTTTTTTAACGGCTTACCTGAATGCATTCTTCCCCTCTCTTTTATCCAAGAACTTGGAACCGTCTTGACGCTGCTGACAATGAATTTGTCACACACAAGTCAACTCTGTTTTTTAAGAAGGAGCTAACTGCCGCTTTGAGCTAATGTGAGTGAAGAGCAGCAACTAATTCAGCTAACTTCCCAGCACGGCACGTACAAAGGTGACTACTGCACGTTCCACAACAACCAAGATAGGTGTGGGATATCCTATCACTCAGAGCACTTGTAATATGAAAAACGCAGCCATCCGAGGTCTTTGTGAACAAGGAGCTTAATGATCTGTACTCCTCACCCAATATTGTTTGGGTGATGAAATGGAGGAAAACGTGATTGGCGGGACATGCAGCATGCATAGGGGAGGGGAGAGGTGTATACAGGGCTTAGAAAGGAAACCCGAGGGAAAGAGGCCACTTGGAAGACCCAGACGTAGATGGGAGGATAATATTAAATGGATATTAAGAAGTGAGATGGTGAGCATGGACTAGACTGAACTGGCTCAGGATAGGGACAGGTCTCGGGCACTTTTGAATGCCGTAATGAACCTTCAGGTTCCATAAAATGCGGGGAATTTCTTGACTAGCTGAGAACCGGTTAGCTTCTCAGGAAGGACTCTTCTCCATGGAGTAAGTAAGTAAGTAATTAAGTAAGTATGTAAGTAAAGCGTTTCCTGCAAAAATGATGTTCGTGGGTTTTTCCCCTTTTTAAAAAATACGGGCAAAATTCTGTGTTGAATTGAGATTCGTAACAAAAGAAGTCTGTCTAAACAACAAAACGCGATTTTTGCGCGACCCCTGACCTTGGGTCACGCGCCGGCCCTGCAGGCGACTGTTGGAAGTGATGTGCAGTGCAGAACGTCCCCTGGTGGTGATACAGTCAGAGCCAAGCTGACACTTGTGAGACAAACGGCATCAGGAGAAAGAAAGACGGATGGATAAAACAAAAAGCTACAAAAGTCAAACCACTTGGACAAGATATTGTCGTAAGAAGACAAAGTTCCATCCTCTGAAATTGGATTGCCGGGCTCAAAACGTTGTTTCCATAACACAGCAGTTGATTATTGGTCTTGTCCACCAAGCGTACAGCTTCCTTTCCTCTTGATGTAAGGGGTGAATTTTTACTAACGTTACAGACAAAAATCATTGTGTATGTCACTGTGTAGCTACTACAATGGGCACACTACACGTAATTTAAACGTTTATTTAAAGCCCCGGTTTGTTAGTTCGTACCGAGCAGGAAACACTTCCCGTCTAGGTTACAAAAACAATCATTTACTGTCGCATAGGGAAAAATGTTGTATTTTCGGAGATACAAACAAAACATATAAATACATTCTCAGGGCAGAACGTAGAAGTTTTTAATGTTACACTTTTCGGTTCGGAAAGTAATCGCTTGGATTTAAGAGGTCAATTGAACCGTCCGCAAGAAGTTACATCGGCAGGACGTGTCCGCTTTTCTAAAATTTACTGGGGGACGAAACGCTTCAAACGTTGACAAGTACCAAAACAGTTGTAGTAGGTTCGAGTTAAAAAGGCTAATCTTCCTGAAGCTCAAGTTCTGAAATCGAGTTTTCAAGCTTAAAGTCTTCTGTACCACAATGTCGGCGACACACGGACATGCACACGTGTGTGTCTAACGAACGTTTGTTGTGAAAAAATCCAAATTATGGTGTAATGCGAGGCTTCAGTCTATAACCGTGACGTAATTCAGATTTGCGCTCGTCGTTCTTCGTTATTACTGGGTATTTTGACCCTTGAAGATGGAATCGATGCGCTGTGCCGCAACGTCGGTGACAAACCAACCTACTTCCCACTACAACAAACATCACCTAGCGTCTTGACGACGACATTTCGGGATGTATGAAAACAAATTTTGTAAGCAATCGTGATTTTCAGAAGTCGTGTGTCATTTACAGAAACAGCCGATTTACAAAACTAATTTATTTACTAGTAGCTCCCTGTCTGTAGTCATTTGCTTAACAAGGTCCCTTCTCTAAGAACACGCTGAGATGGCTCGTAAGCAGACGCCAGTCTGTAGCCTAAACAGGCAAGCTGAGCAGTTATAATTGGCCCGTTAATGTAAAGACAAAGCAATTATGAAACTACAAAATGAGCTCTCTGGAAGAGAGAACTTATTGTTATTCCAACAATATTATCGGAATATGAAAAGAGAAATATCTAAATATTTGTTATTTGTAATAAGACAAAAGGGCACTTGCAAATTCAGCTGATGTCAAGTAATTACTATCGGCAGCTTTTTTTTTTGTAAAGGAGTGGGTAGTGGTATGTCTTTCTGTCAAGAAGTGAGCACCGATACCATTTTTCCTATCTAGGAATGAGTACCGACATCTTTTTTCTGTCAAGTAGTGAGTATTGACACCATTTTTCTGTCTAGAGTAAGTACTAGCACATACTGTTTTGCCCAGGAGTGAGTATCGCCATAATTTTCGCGTCAAAGAGTGAGTACCAAAACCATTTTTTCTGTCAAGGGGTGAGTACTGGCACATTTTTTAAATCGTTATATATATGGGCCGGGTAGCTCAGTCGGTATAGCGACTGAGCTACGGGCTGGAAGGTCCGGGATCGAATCTCGGTGGGGATGAGATTTTCTACTCGTCCAGACCGGCCCTGGGGTCCACCCTGCCTCCTGTAAAATGAGTACCGGGTCTTTCCCGGGGGTAAAATGCAGCCGGGGCGTGCTGCTGACCACTCACCCCCTTCTAGTGCCACAGTCATGGAAGAGTAGAGCTATACCTCTACCCACCCTCTGGGCCACACCGGGCCTGTAACGGGATCACTTTACCTTTCATATATATATATATATATATACACACACACACAATTCACACACACATTCGTACCTTAAGTAGGACCCGAACCTCCGACACGGCAAGCAGAGACACGAAACACTACACCCTGTCACACCTAATGTTTCATATTACGCCTAAACAGGCAGGAGGAGGCTAACGTAGCCAATATGGCCGGAGTGGCGTCCAGACAGAATCACTTGCTGCGGCGTCTTTCCGTCGTAGTCACAGAAGAACTGCCATAAATCACAGCGGAACCGTGCTGCAACATTTGCCTTACCGGGCCGATATCAATTTCCATTCCATCACTCGGCTAGAAGAAGAAGTCAACATAAATCAATCCTCTTCCCCTGACTTTTTTAGACGGGCCAGCAGCGCCGACTGCGGGGGGGGAGTCAATTAGGAAGCTCCGAAGTTCGAATAATTCATACATCAGCGAGCGAAATCACAAGTCTTTCTCGAAAGAATGGAAGGAAGAATCAAACAGCCCCCGTCCTTACATCTCTTTTTTACATAATCTCAGATTATAATTTTTCTCTCGTAACAACAGTCATTAGAGCTCGTATCTCTGACTGTATCACTGACAACAATACAAAGCCTTGTTCAGAATGTAAGAATCTGAGTGCGTTATTAGTGACGGCTTTGCATTTCGTTGGTGTTCTTGGCTGGTGGTGGGGCTAGGTATTGATTGCAACAACACACACACACACATCGCTTACAGGTCGGAAGTGAACGGACGTACGAAGCAAACTCGACGAAGCGGAATGCTGGATGATGAGGCCAGCAGTCTCTCCCTCTGATAACACTGATTTCTTTGTTTTCACATCCTTTTAGCTTTTTATATCTTTTGTCCCTACGTTCATTGCTCTTTTTATACGTTTCACCACGAACGGCATAAAATGACAATGTGGAAATTGCCTCCCCCCTACAACCGAATTAGATTAAAGTTAGGTTTGGTGCATCAACAAATGAAGAACAGACTGAACCCAGCAAGCGTCTACCATCATTCAGTACAGAGACTTCCGTCCTCGCGTTTATTCTCCACAAGCATGAGGATTAAAACAATGTGAATTATAATTGTGCCTTTTGTTGCATATAGATGTAAAAATTGGTCTGTTACGTTGACGGAAGAATGTAGGCTGAGGGCTTTTGAAAACAGAGAACTAAGGAAAATATTTGGGCCTAAGAAGGCGGTGGTAAAAGCACGTTTGGGGAGCGTGCAAAACGGAGACCCTCATGATTGCTGCTGCTCACAAAGTATTATCCGAGTGACCAAATCAAGATGAATGAGATGGGCAGAACATGCGGGAAGTATGGGGAAAAGAGCAGATCCATAGAGATTTCTGGTGGGAAAGCCTGAGCGCAAGAGACCACTTGGAAAACCTAGAGGTAGATGGGAGGAAAATGTCAAAACAAGTCTTAAAGAAACTAGTGGAGAGGATGTGGAATACGTGTTTTAGGAAAGGGGCAGCTGGCGCGTTCTTGTGAACACGGTAATGAATCTTCGGGTTCCATCAAATAAGGTAAATTTCAAAACTAGCTAAGGAAATGCTAGTTCGTAAAAGCACGCAGCATCATGCAGGTAATTAGTCGGTCAATTAGATTGTTAGTCAGTCAGCCAGTCCGTTAGTTAATTAGTTAGTTAGTCAGTTTGGTGTGCCAGCGTTGCTCTAGAGTCTCCATTAGGAACGTCCAAAGAATCACGAAATACTGTAACTGAAAGGGACACATTAGGTATTTCGGGTCCGTTTATCGCTAAAGCCTTCCTTACGAAACTTTGAAAGACGACATAGAGTCGAGTTGGAATGTCCGTTTCACTGCCAAGTCCTCAGCTCTGCTCTACAGCGGACTGTCCACGTCATTGCGTTACGGGGAAACCTGCAGGCCTAGGCACTGAGCGGTGTGCGTGCACTTGGCAACAGGCGGAAGGAAAGGAAGCAGACGGCATTTCTCTGTAAAATTAACTTCCAAGGACTGACAAATTTTCGACTTAAGCTGGAGTGCCATGAATCACTTGTGCTAACTGACGCTCACTAATAGAAGCCGAGGGAAGATGCGGTAGTTGAATCACGACCTACAAACTACGAGGCTTCAAGCCATTATAGACCCCATAACTCATGGTAGCTACAGGACGTTCGCCTTCCTTGTAGTAACATGCCGATAGTTCCTACAGTGGCAAGGGAAATCCCCCAAGCAGAGCTTATCTTTCTTGAAACATAAAGAAGAAATTTCAACCACCTACACTGGAGTAGGGTCCTACTTGCACTGTATGCTAACTTAGCATTGTCAGACACATCCATGTTCTTTATGAATCCGAACATTCAGACCTTTCTGGTGAGATGCCGGCGGCTAGCCAGTCCGAGTGGGATCTGTGGTGAACAAAGTGGCAATTGGGCAGATTTTCTCCGCGTACTTCTCTCTTTCCTTTTCCGTATCAGCCCACCAACGCTCCATATCACGAATGGGCAGACTTTCCAAAACTCTAGGAGCCAGTTCAACATTCTAGGCGCCAGTCGGGTGTGACATGAGACAAGTTCCATACCGAGGGCCCACAAATTTTTGGCGCCACCGTATAAAATTTAGTCGCCATGGCTAGTAGGCGACAGGGATTTGTGGACCCCTACTCCGTACTCATAGCCGGTCCCAGTGGTCGCGCGGTCTAATGCGTAGGTCTGCGGCCGCTTGCCAGCTGAGACTGTGGGTTCGAATCTCACCGGGAGCATGGATGTTTGTCTGTTGTGAGCGTTGTCAGGTAGAGGTCTCTGCGACACTCGTCCAGAGGAGTCCTACTGACTGTGTTGCGTCGTTGTGTGTGATCTAGAAACCTCGTGAATGAGGAGGCCATGGCCCAGTGGGGGCTGTCGCGCCAAAAACAAACAAGCAGACTCCATGCTCATCCATTAATCTATCATCAACGCTACACAAACTTCACACTTGGCAATGTCGTTAAACAACACAACTGTTTGTCATCTGAATGTTCATTGTCGTTTTCAAAACAGCCCGCCATGGTTCCTATCATAAGCCTAAGTCACATTGGCACATCTTAAAGATCGATTTGAATATTGTCTGTCCATCTACACCTGCGTATTCCAAGTAATATCGTACCTACGAATTATTTTCAGTACATTATAAGCTTTCTCACCTATGACACAGTTGCGGGCACACAGTAACATATACCAAGGGCACCGAAAGAACCTTCTACAGTGCTGTGTTTTACGCTGTTGAATATAATTAAAATAATTCCATATTATAGTATTTCTTTAAAATTGATTTTAACATCACCCTTCCACCTAAACCTAATTATTCCCAGCGGTCTCATTCCGTCACGTTTCCCAACCAAAACCCTATATGACCCCCCCCCTCTTCCCCCATACGTGCCACATGCCTTACCCATCCCACTCTTCTTGATTTAATCACCCAAATTACATTTGGTGATCAGTACAGATTATGCAGCTCCTCGCTGTGCAGTCTTCTCCACCCCCCCCCCTCCGGGTAACTCTTTCCTCTTAGGTCCAAATGTATTCCTCAGCGCCCTATTCTCGAACACCCTTAGCCTAACTATATTATTCATTCAGTGCAGTGAGATTATGTTTCTTTCGAAAAAATACAATATACGTAGAGACGAAATTGCTCAATCATTCCTAAATTTTTCGACAGCCACCCGCCATTACAAGGAAGTATGCACACCAGTAAGCTTAAAATAATGAAATGTGATATAAAGACACCTACACACAACACTCTCCCCTGTGGCGCTGCGGCCCAACGCGGGCCATGGCCTCCTCATTCACGAGGTTTCTAGATCACACACAACAACGACGCATCACAGTCGGTAGGACTCCTCTGGACGAGTGATCAGCTCGTCGCAGAGACCTCTATCTGACAACACACGACACATCCATGCCCCCGGTGGGATTCGAACCCACGATCTCAGCAGGCGAGCGGCCACAGACCAACGCCTTAGACCGCGCGGCCACTGGGACCGGCTACACACAATACTACACTACATAATACAGAGACTAGGCCCACTGCGGGTGAAGAAAACTGCTACACGTTTGTAGACTACTGAGTTATTAATAGCAACACTTCAAGCACATAGGAATTTTAATTATGCACACTTCATGATGCTATTTTGTAGATCCCACAAATAAAATTCTAAAATCTTATATGATAAAATGAATATCAGTGATGTATTGTTATCGCATTTTGTTTTAAATATATTGGCGTGTATAATCCCTGATGATGGTGGGGGACCGTCGAAACATGTAGGAGGGACTAAAAAATTGTGTCCTATGTACATTGCACATGGAAAGATTCCTCTGTGTTTTTTTTTTAAGATGTACCCCCAACCTCTGCCCTTCGGTCAATCTGAGAGACCAAGTTACACACTCACACAACAACACAACGGGCAAATTTATAGTTCTGTATATTTTATGATTTATATTTCTGAAGGGAAAACAGGAAGATAAAAGATTCTGGACCGAATGGTAGAAAGTGGAATGGGGTTACATATTGCTCTACACATACAACGCCTCACACAGACAGAAACGTATCTGATATGGGCCTACACGGAAACTGGTTCCTTTTCTGTACCCAGGCGATGAGAGTTCATTAAACTAACAAATTTTCGATAATCTTTATTTTCGTGTTAAGTGGCAACGGTTGGAATCAACAAATAAAAAGTTATGCCTAATAAAAATCTGTCATTAAATCTACAATAAATCCCTTGAAGAAGGAAGTACAGAACAGTTCCGAAAAGTTGTACGTATCAATTACAACTCAGGCAATGGAGAGTGTTCGACATGAAAGGCAATGGGTCTTATCAATAAACTATTGTCCAAATAATAATGAATAAACTATTGTCCAAGTCCTTCACAACGTTTAATAGCCGGTCGTAAATATTCGTTACAAAACAATTTGCATTTCATACTTTCCAAAACTGCTATAAGTGATTCAGTTTCTTCGTCCATACCAGCAGGCAGTTCTGCTTATCACTTTAAGAACACAACGTGTTCTTTTTGCTATAATAATTTATACAGCCTAGCATTAAACAAAAATTTTCAATTACACCAATTACTTCTTCATTAGACAAAACGCCACTACACAGAGATTGACAGACTGCCATAGCGATGCATGATTGAACACCTTCTTCCTCTAATTAGTACTTTTAGCTACGTGTCTGGTGTAATCCCCAATTACCTCAATTAATTTAGCCCACAATACTGACGGCACAATTAAAACTGAATCACTCGCTACCAAACTAATCACTCTACTGCAGGAAGCCGTTTGGGAGTAGGTTTATGAGTAGCAACTGTCGGAGAAGTATGAGTATCAACTGTCGGAGAAGTACGAGAAGCAACTCTCGGAGAAGCATGGTCCACTGACACGTAATTAAATTTCACATTTGCATGAAAGAGGAAGCCCTACAGAGATAAAGATTTTATTTCCCAATTTTATATTCTTGGTGAAACGCAGTGTTTACGAAATACTGTGATATGTATGAGCATACTTATATTTGTTCTTAAAAGATATAGACTTAACGGATCATTATGTCGTCTGTGTGTGAGCTTGAGTGTGGGAAAGTGATTCATTATGTGTGTATGTGTGTGGGGGTGGGGGGGATACGGGTCGGTATGCGGGTGGAATGTGAGTATGTGTGATGTCAGTACATCTGAGTGTGAGTATGCGTGTGTGAATGACGGTATGTTTGTGTGTGTGTGTGTGTGAATGTGTCAGTATGTGTGGGTGTGTGGGGATAAGAGTCAGTATGCGTGTGGGAATGTGAGTATGTGTGATGTCAGTATATGTGAGTGTGAATGACGGTATGTGTGTGTATGTGTGTGAATGTAAGTCAGTATGTGTGTGTGTGGGGATGAGTCAGTATGCGTATGGGAATGTGAGTGAGTGTTGTGATGTCAGTATGTGTGAGTGTATGTGTGTGTGTATGTGTGTGTGTGTGTGAATGACAGTATGTGTGTGTGATTGTGAGTCAGTATGCGTGTGGGAATGTGTGTATGTGTAATGTAAGTCAGTATGTGTGAGAGTGAGTATGTGTGTGATGACAGTATGAGTGTGGGAATGTGAGTCGCTATGTGTGAGAGTATCAGTGTTGGAGTGTAACTTGGTACGTGAGTGAATACGAATCAGTACGTGTGTGAGTGTAACAATGTGTGAGGGAACGAGAGACAGTATGTGTGAGTGTGTGTTTGTCTGCCGCATATGTTCCTCTTGTTAACGTTCCAAACATATGATTTTCACACAACTTTGTGCACAGCCTATACCACTGGGTTCCAGACTAATGTTGTCGCTTTTACATTACTACAAATCGTAATGAAAAAATGGCCCTCGTGTAAACTTCTCTGTTGGAAGTGTCATTAATGCTACTTAATTTAGGCTCACTAATAATGTTAACTAACCTGTCTTTAAAAACACAAAACGTTTGTTATAGTCGTTTTTTGAATTACAATAGCGAAATAGCCTCAGAGGGACGAGGTAACAGCGGAGTGGAGAAAACTACATAATGAGGAGCTTCATGTTCTGTACTTTTCACCAAATATTGTTCGGGTGATCCGGTAGAGAAGAATGAGATGGGCGTGGCATGTAGCACGTATGGGGAGATGAGAATTGCTTACGGGGTTTCGGTGGGGGAAAACTGATGGAAAGAGACCACTTGGAGTAACCAGGAGTAGATGGGAGGATAATATTAAGATGGATCTTAGGAAGTGGGATGTGGGGGATGGAATGGATTGATCTGACTCCGAATAGGGAAAGGTGACGGGCAATTGTGAATGCGGTAATGAACTTTCGGGTTCCATAACATGCGGGGAATTAGTTAACTAGCTGAAAAACGGGTAGATTCCCAAGAAGGACTCTGCTCCATGGAGTAAGTAAGTAAGTATTGTATAATTTAATATTCAAATTCATTTGACAAATGGACCGGCATAAGTCAGTCGGAACGGCGACTCGTTACGACCTGCACGGTCCGAGTATAGAATCCCGGTGAAAGCGAGACTTTCCGCACCCGTTAAGACTGGCCCTGTCGTCCACTCAACCTCCTGTACGAGGGGTAACAGGTCCTTTCCCCGGGGTTAAAAAGGGCGGTGCCCGGCGTTGATCACCCACCTTGACATACTCTCTGTTGTTATGGGTATATTTAATAACTACAACTTACAATATTTTGCCTGTCCATAGGTAACAGTGTTGTGAGTGGCCTACCACATCTCATTTTTCTTGAACAACTGACTCACACCACTTTGCCTTCCAATGACTTTGTCGTTAAGATTCGTAAGTAATTATTTTTTGCAACGACTAAATCACGTGTTTTGTCGTTTCCATTAGTCGAAGAGCTTCAAGATCTTGTAATTGACATCAGTGAGCCTCACAGTGGCGTAGATAATACGTCGAGGCCCTTCTCCCTCTGCTTGATAATTGCCCCCCCCCCATGCACTTAATACCGAAGATATTTTCAGATCTTTCAACGCACTGACTTCTCTCACAAAAAAATGAATCCATCCAAAAAACCTATAACAAATTGTAGTGTTCTGTACGTCTTTGGGGTCTCGTGCTGCCGGGTCTGTGAAGGCCTTTTCTACGCCACTGGAGATTCAGAATAAACGAATTTGAGAACCATTCTGTTATATACTAAAGGTTCTATTTACTGCACGATATTTATTTACTGCAATTGGGTTTCCACCCGGTGGCAGTGGTAGGTAAACTTGTAACAAAAAGTATGAAAGAGACAGCTATATACAGAAGGAGAAACGATCCACAAGACAATACAAAACACAGAAAACAGAAGACATACGAAACAAGAAAACAAACATACTAGGAATATTAAAACAAAAAGTTCAGTGGTTAGAAAATGAAAAAGAGTCGCAAATAATAATAATGAGACAACGTACTGCATATAGCCTACATATAGCTACACAAATATAAATCAATGATAATTCACATCACTTCATTTCAATTCCTTCCCTTCCCTTCCCTTCCCTTCCCTTCACTTCACTTCCTTCCTTCCTAGCCCTTCATTTCCTTCCCTTCACTTCCCTTTGTAATGTACGCAACATTCGGAAATCATTTGGTCTTTTTGTAAAAACTGGAATGTGCTTGTAACGAAACTTTAGTTGATGTAACTAGGAAACGTTGGGCAAATTAGCTCACAATTGTTTGTTGAGAAGTGTATGCGTGCCCCAGTTAAATAATGCAAATATTAAGAAAAGTTCCTGAGTCGGCACAACGTCACTATAAAATCCCAAGGAAATTAGGTTAACGCAAGACTCTCAAGACTCGCAAGATTCGCGCCCAAGAGGAGATTTAGTGGTCTACGAACTGACGTTATTCTGTTGCCTGAATAATACTTATACTCTATCAAATATCATCGGTTGAGATGTTGGGCTACTTCGTATTCTGGCTGATAACAGGAGGTAAGCTGGACTGACCGATTATTAAATTGCTTATTTTAGCGAGTCACTTTCGGAAAAAAATACTTTTCTAAATTATACGATTACCGATTGGGATTGAATAGTGGTGTGACGATTAATTGAGCTATAATCTTGTAACAGAATATCCAGCGTAACTAAAGGACTTGAGAAAACAGTTTCGGACTTCTATAACTTACATGTATATTAATGTATATATATATTAGACAATAGAATTTACTGTTACGTTTGTTACGCAGTTCGTCACTCACTGAACCCAAAGGAGTCCTGTAGCCCCCGAGATACTTAGGTAACCGCGAAGCCTCCGACCTGGCTATCACTACCGTTCATTCCCTGTCCCCGTGGGAATTCCAGGATAGGCCTCACAACGGCCACAGTAGGCTCGCCCAAGCTTACCGCTCGGCTTGGGCACTACACCTTCACTTCACCTCACTTCACTTCCCTTCCCTTCACTTCACTTCACTTCACTTCACTTCACTTCTCTTCCTTCCTTTCACTTCGACTCACTGCACTTCACTACACTTCACTCCCCATTTTTCACTTCCCTGCACTTTCGGACATTTCGTCATCACGCTTCAAAAACCCTTCACTTATCATCACTTAAAATGAATTACCTTCTACGCCCTCTTTCTAAAAATATGTGATGTAAAGGGGCAAGTCACTTCAACAGATGTACAGTGTGCTCTTGGTTATCCCCTTTAAGTTGCTACTGGTTAATTACGAAGGTAGGAAATAAAGTGACTTTGCGGTAATTTCTCGAACAAAATCTTCAATAATAACAAAAAATCACGGACTCTTTACTTATACAGTAAACATAAACTCTCTCTCTCTCTCTCTCTCTATATATATATATATATATATATATATATATATACAGGATGTCCCACTCGTTACCGAACCCGGCATTTCTTTAATAATTTTACCACTAATGAGGATATTGCAACGAAATTTGAAGCGGACTTACCGCATTGTGTAAGAAATGTGACGACATCACAACATGTGCTGGAAGTGAAAACCATTTGCGTCCAGACAGG
>Ga0131853_10009405_pt1 | contig 17881 bp, 19 predicted proteins | sample TergutLab28metaG_FD_92764 | JGI IMG/M metagenome (GOLD analysis project Ga0131853, IMG submission 92764) | Labiotermes labralis P1 segment gut microbial communities from Petit-Saut dam, French Guiana - Lab288 P1 (version 2) (version 2) | ecosystem: Host-associated > Arthropoda: Insects >... | reverse complement strand
CAGCCACGTCTCTTAATAGTAGTAATAATCAAAACCACAAATGATGAGATCTCACCATCGTTACATAACCGCATAAATCTTACAAACACTAATACTCTTTCGGATGAAAACCTGATGAATAGGTCGAAACATGTAGTTGTTTTCATCCTCTAATAAACATCATTAAAAATATTTGTTATATTATTGACTAAATACCTGTACCTATTCATTCACCTAGAAGTATAGTTATTTATTTAAATTTTCGCGTGGTTTGAAGTTGTGCTCTTAAAATTAATATTTAAGTGTGAATACAGCCCACGCCTCATATCTTGTACTGTATATTCTTTTTCCTTCAATTTGTATCTGCCATTTTTTTTTTTGCCTTTACATCGTGCATGCATTTTGAGGTCCTCTCTGCCCGCTTCCTGCTGCAGGGTAGGTCCCCACGCTATTATCTCTAGCATTCGATTCATTATATCAGCATTAATATAAAGCTATCCCATTAGAGGCCTGGACAAGCTCTTACGGCCGCAGGAGTTTGAACCTCCCAGAATATCCAGACAATCGACACTTGAAGGTGGCAAGTTAGTCAGCCGTAAGCACCGGCCGCCAATACCACCAAGAGGTATCCCAGGTACTCGTTTTTATTAGAGGCTGAGTCGACCCCAGGACCTTAGTGCGGCCGGAAAGATTAAGTCAATAAAAATCCCAATATCCCGACGGGAATCGAACCCGCGACTTTCCGGCTTGTATCGCAGTGTTCGGCATTGATTATCATCGTTAAAGTACTTACGGATCAACGCCCACTACTGGAATTTTGTAATTAATTTACAATTGAACCAGACAAATGAAACAGTTGTCTTGAAAAGCTTTTAGTTGTTTATGTGGTCAGGAAGTGCGCCTTCTAATACGTTAACCCAGGGATCATATCTGTGCAAATAACAGCCTCTATATTTTCCCTGTTTTCTGCTATTTGAATAGGGGCTACTTACAAAATGCAGGCATATTTAGGGAGTAATATTAAGAAGGAACTTCGGGAAGTGGGATGTAGGATATTGATTATATTGACCTGGCTCGTGACAGCAGGTACGTCACTTATTGTATTATTGGCAGGATGCACGAAGAATTTTATAGTGACTACATTTCATATAGCTTTACTTTGATCATTTCGTGCATTATTTATAACAGATACACCGGAATTTTTTGTAGCACTGCAATACTGTAGTGCCCAGGCCAAGCGGTAAGTTGGGCGAGCATACTTTAGCGTTTCGTTAGGCACTAATCCACAATTTCCAAGGGGGGTTGGAAGTAGGTGGTAGCTGTAGCCGCAGCGAAGGCCTCTGTGAGAAACTAGGTAATTTGGGAACTCGAGGGCTATATAGTTCAGTGAAAGAATTTGTAAATATTTTAACAGTAATTTCCATTCTATAAATATATGTACACAAGTTAAATACACAAGTTAATTACACAGGTCAAAAATAGTTTTCACAATTTCTTAGTTACAACTAAATTATATTTCCCGTTTTTCTAACCAAATTAATTGTGACACCACTGCATATAATCCAAGATGTTCGCAAATTTAAAAAGTACTTCAGTTACCAAAATCGGCTTATATAAATAAATAATTTAGTAGTCTGTCAGTACGGCTTACCTCTGGTCAACAGCCAAAACGCAATGTAGAAAAGCATCTCAGCAGCACACAATTCCCACTGAGAAATATTCTTCTTCCAAGTGGAACAGAATCGTCGGATAACAGTTCCAAACACTTCGGCCTTTCTTAACCCAATTTTCCTAGGATTATATAGTGGTGCTGTGACGTCATGAATATTTCTCATGCTCTACCAGACCTTGCTTCACTTAAGTAGGTCGCGCATACTTCTAGTGTAGTAAACGTTACCTCAAACAAACAAACAAACAATAATGAGACAAGGTGCGCTTAATTTCCTAGTTACAGTATTGCGTGAAACTGGGTCTTGTTATAAGCAAATTCCAAAGTCATGAAATAAGCCAAACGGTTACAAAATGTTGCATTACACTACAATAATGCTTTTATATAGCAGAACAACAGTAATTTTATATATCTTACAGTAGTAATTTACACAATATTGCAACAGAAATTTTTGTAGCTTAATGATCTGTACTCCTCACCCAACATTGTTCAGGTGATAAAATCTATAATGAAATTGGTGGGGCATATAGCGCGTATGGAGGAGATGAGATGCTTATAGTGGGTTCTGGTAGCGAAACATGAGGGAAAGAGATCACGTGGGAGTTCCAGGCATAGATGAGATGGAACTTCGGGCAGTGTAATGTGTGTCTATGGACTGATTGATCTGGCTCAGGATAGAGACAGGTGGTGGGCACTTAGGAATATGGTAATGAATATTCAATTTCAATAAATTGCAGGTAATTTCTTGACTAGCTGGAAACCGGTTAGCTTTTCAAGAAGAAAAATAGTAGTAACAGGGCTCTTATAGTCAGTCCGGGGGCAATTCCCACGGGCCCAAAATTAAAAAAGTAGAGGGGTGCAAGAAATCCAAAATAGGCCCCAAAACTCAAAAATGGGCAAATACCACTCCAAAAAAGCCGCTGTACATTTAGGTAGGGTGGCCTCCGTGCAGACTGGTAGAGGTTTGGGGTTGAGTTTAAGGAGGACATAAATGCGTCCCGCGCACTGTTCGTTATTGAGCGCATAATATTAAAAAGGAACGGTGCCCCGTGCAGTACGGTAGCTGTGTTCCCTCCGTAGCCACCCCTACGCTGGTGGTGTGTTTGAGTGCAAGGAGGACTTAAGTGCGTCCCGCGCACTGCTCGTTATTGAGCATAATATTGAAAAGGGTGACAGGCCTCGTAAGGTCTGGTAGCTGTGTTCCCTCCGTAGGCACATCTAAGCTGATGGTAGGGTTTAGTTCAAGGATGGCCTAAATGAGTTCCGCGCACTATTCGTTCTTGAGCATAATATTAAAAAGTGTGTCAGGCACTCTAGAATCTGGTAGCTGCGGTCCCCCTCCGTAGCCACCCCTACGCTGATGGAAGGGATCAATGAAAGGGGGACTTAAATGCGTCCCGCGCACTGCTCGTTCTTGAGCAATATTATTGGAAAGATAGGGTGCCCCTGTACAGTCTAGTAGCCCCCTACGCCAATAGTGATGTAAGAAGGCCCTAAATGAGCCCGGGGCATTATTCGTTCTTGAGCAATATTATTTAAAATGATAGGGTTTATGTTTCCCCGTACAGTCTGGTAGCGCCAATTGTAGGACCTACGTGCGGCCTGGGCATTACTTGTTCTTGAGCAATATTATTAGAAAGGATAGGTTATGTTTGAGTGCTTCTCCGTACAGTCAGGTAGCGCCGATTGTAGTGAGGTGTCGGCAGCCGCCGCCACCGCTGCCACCGCCGCTGTCGTCGTCCAGTTTGGTCTCTCCGGGGATGCAAGGAAGGACCCGGGCGTTGTTCTTTCTTTAGCAAAATAGTTATAATATTAAAAGAATCGGCGTGGTTGGGGCAGCCGCCTTCCAGATTGGTCCTCCTCCTCCAGGCACTGGAGACCCTACGGATTCCCGACCCCTCAAGTCTCGAACTAAGAAACCTACAATACGCCTGGCGTACCGTGGTGTGGATTGGTAGAGGGTCGGGCCTCAACATGTGGTGGGGAGAAGGCTCCCCTCATGCTTTTATGAAGTGAAAGTTAATTTGACATCGTTAGAATCAAATTTGAGAGCACGATAAGTTCCAAAGTCGGCGTGATAGACCTATGAAAATTATTTCGCACCCGCTTAATTATATGTATGTCAACAAGCGTAAGGCAAGTGTGTTGGTCACCCCTGTGGCAGTCCATGAGCAATGTAATGCATTGTTGGTGTGGGGGAAAAAACAGTTGCCGTCACGCGAAGAGTTAGACTTGTAATTAAGCACGTTCACCTTGTTAGGTATCTAACTGTATTTAAACACGTGCACGAGCGTGTCTCTTTCTGCAGTATCAGCAAGGCTTGGCTAGCTATAGGTAGGAAGGTGATTTCACCAGCTGACGCAGTCATCTACTTTTGAAGCCACTGACGTAACATAGACCCAATCAGGGTCTTGTGGTATATCGAATGAGGAAAGAGGGAATCGACGCCTAGAGGTCTGTATAAAACGTAACCCCACCCCATCAAAGCATTGTTGTGTTGCGGGCTTGCGTGTGTGCTTCGTGAAGCTGCGAGTTAGTGGTACATCCCCAAGCATAGCATTGTGTGTGTGCATCGTGAAGACAGGAGGTGGGTGAAGTTTGTACATGATACCTCAGTGCAGTGAGTTTTTTTTGAAAGGCCAACGCACATGTTGTAGCATCATATTCACGAATACACTTGGACAACATCGCTAACGTTTCCTTACATAGCAGCTGGGTTTGAAGAGCTTCTGTATACGGCTTCTAAAATTTCTATTGCATTCAACAGGGGGATTCGAACGCTAGAGTATGCGCTCGGGAGACTGGCCATGCAGTCGTTACCAAACATATAGCGACTGCCGGCTAAACCTCCGGGCGCATTGTCTGATGTTCGAATCCCTCCTGCAAAAGACATTTTAGAAGTCTTAGGAAGAAGCACCTCAAACACAGGTATGTATGTGAACGTAAGCGAGGTTACGCATTTGCATTCGTGAAATCATTATCGTGTAACAGGTGCGTAACACTCCTTGAGAGAGAACTGATGTCAGACTAAACCTAGGTGGTCGTTGCTGCAATCGGTGACTGCTGTATCCGCGGCGGTGGCTGCTGCTCCTGTATGAAGAAGGAGGCCGTAGGGCGGGGTGTCGACAAGAAGAAACACAAAGGTAAGTGCAGTAAATATTTTTAATATTATATGTCATCTCCCAAGGAAACACACAAGTCAGGTAAATTAGGCACTTATTAAGATAAGCAGTAGTGATACATAAATTTATACAGTTGTCACGAGTTCCTCGAAAAGATGACGATAGTCTATGTGGTCACTGGCGTAAGACACCGGTTCGACATACGTCACTGAAGTTACGGACAATGTCACATACGACAGTACGTCCAGCAAAGCGTTAGTGTAATCGCTCAATTGCTGTTGCACTATGTGAAACATTCGGGCGAGATATTGTAGGTCCAGTATGGTTAGGCTAATGTATTTCGTGCCGAAATAAAGTCTTGACGACCCGAACTTTTTCGGCGGTGATAGGCGGAAGGCACCGCTCACGCAACCTGCCTCGGTCCCTCCAATGCAGACGGAAACGAGCAACTTGGGCAGACAGTCCGACAGCGTGTCGATATGCTCGTCTTTGAGAACGATGGATTACGACGCGGACCTCCGTATGGCGCCGAATTCCACTAGCGGCTTATAGTCGCGTGCAGGCTGCAAACCGACAGACACGTATTTGGTCCTGTCCGAGTTGATGAAAGATAGACGCCTTAGCAGCACTATCTGAGAATTGAAGGCTGCACTGGCAGGCCTGTAGAGGCAGATGTCGGACAAGACTTCGGGCAGTAACTGCTCCAGGGCACGCTTCCTCTTAGTAGCAGTTGGTTATCGAATAGTAGCCATTGCAACAGCAGCAGCAGAATAATGTGGGACGTGCTCGATCGTGGTTTCTATGGAGCTGCAACAAATTCGGCGGAATGACGTGTCATATCAGGTGGACATTGGACAAAAACCTACTTCTACATATAGTACATTAAACAATCGTAGAGTGAATGCGCGGTTTTGGTTGCGCAAGCGAATATGGGAAACGTGTGACATGGCAATGTACACCAGCGTTTGTCATTGAAAGAGACTGGTGAGGGGGCACTCGAGATAATCTAGGTTATGGATCATCCGACCCGACAGTCCGGCGAGGTATGTACATTTAGAGACGCTATAGGTGTAGAGGTGTGCGAAACCGATCACGGCCTCAGTGAGTATAGTGTGCAATTCTTTATATTCAATATGTCCGTCGGCCCAATTCAGGCCATTCTCAGACGAGCCGTGATCCGTTATCTTGTAGGGGCTCTTGAAACGGAACGTTTCGGACGCGGCGGCGCTCGCCACGCACAATTCCGTGACTAACGTCTTATTCTGCCGACCCCGCAAGAACTCGTAATCAACCACGAACTCCCTCCTTAATCCAGCCATTTTAGATTAGGAATAATTAGACCGGACAGAATACCTACATTTTATAGGCAGCTACGGGAGCATTGACCACAGCCGCCACGTTACATCTGGGCTCCGAATTCGGCAGTCAACAGCCGCTCCACCTGCCGGTCTGCATGTTTGCACGTATCAAATAGCGAAAAGAATTTTTGCGGTGTGTAACACCGATCCATGTAGAGGAGGAATAGACAGCAAAACTTTACACAGACGTCGTTCGTAATGCATTGCAGCTGTCGGCTGTTATATTTCCAGGTCATGCATTTGCGTTTGATGAATGCCTGGATGCTGGGTACGAGCGGTACGAAGCCCTACGAATCAAATTAGTAGGCACTCGAAGATTTGGGCCGGAAGTGCACGGCTATCCAGTGTGTACTTCACTCTGCGTGGGGATAGGCATTGACGATGACGGTGGTGGTTTGCGTGATGGATAGTTTAAGGAATCGGTGGGGAAATCATCGAGGAAAGAGCTAACGTCTCGCAGAGAAAACAGTAACTGCACATTGTCGAATAAATGTCGGTCGTGGCTGTACGTTCGAAGGCAGGTAAAGCAGGCACGTGATCGCCTCGGGCAATGGCTTATCGAACTTCAATTCGATCCTGATACTACCGTCCTCGGGGTGGGACATATGTCACTTCGACGCGCCCCTATCAATTTTGAGGTCAAAGGGTAACATCAAATAGTCGTTTATATACATATCGTGTGTTATATGCTGTCCCGTGTTCGAGTGATGTATGCCGGACGCCTCGAACAGCGTCCTATTGTCCATGACCGACTTCTTTTCATGATCCATGCAAGAGTCAGGCCCTCGTTAGGGAACTGTTTACCGTTCAAAAATAGCGAAAAATCGCTGATGTCTTGATGCTGAAATTTGTATGGGTTGCTGTCCAACAAACCGTTAAAATTTGTATTGTTAACCATGGTGAACAGCAGACGTTTCGGGATGGGAACGAGGACGGCTCGTCTATTGACAGGGATTTCGATCCGGCCGCGAATATGAACGTGTTGAGTGTGACTCTCGCCAGGTTATAGGGCGCGAGACTGCCCCTGCATTTCAGCGTCACAGTGTGAGCCAGCAATATCGTAGAGTTCGTCCTGAAGCGCCTGACGAGTAATTGAGCATCCGAAAAATTGAAAACGGTCTTTGAATCGACGCTCTTGTTCATCAGATAGAAGCTGGGTCGGGCCTTGGTCAACATAATCTGCAAACTGCCGCCCGGCAGCAAGTATAGGGGCACGTTACGTATGTCGCTATTTAATCGACCGAAAAGCTGGACTTTTCTAGTCGCGCTAATCCTGTTCCAATGAAGGATGAATCCCTTGTTGGTCATGGCGGTCACATTCTCGGCCGAGGGTTGGACAGTCTGCATGTCGCCAGTATGGAGGTACCAGTACACGTTCGAAAGATGAGTGGCTGCGGCATCCGAGCCATAGATCATGAGCGTCTCGAGCTATGAGAGGCACTGGTTAGGCTCGCTGGCCTGCGTGATGTTGACGTCATTGAGAGTGACGTTACAATGACTGAATAGGGAGTGGTGGAAATTATTTCTCACGCCCGTGTGGTCCGAAAAATGCACATGCTTTCCCGAGGGCGATATCAATTTACCTCTGACGTACAGTTTGATATCTAAATTGATATACGTGTCGTTATGGGCAGGTATTAAAAATTCCAGATCATTTTGTAAGACGGGGGCGATGGTTTATATGCGACCTCTCTTGTCGCGAGTACAGACGTCTGTATAGGCCTATGTGCAAAGATGTCAGACTCGCTACTAACGGACGCTATCCCCGCGGCGGAGGGAGATATGATCGGCTTCTGAAGAGTGACTGAAGTGAAACTAGGAACATATGTCCACTTTATTATTTTTCTCGGGGCACGCTTGGGATTATTCTTCCTCGTCTTCTTACCTCCCACAATCTCACCGTGGAGGCGTTTGCGACTCCGGCCGGCAATTTGCTAATAAACTTTTGGGCGGATTCATTCACGTGTTTAGACACTATATCCCCGGCGGTCTTCGTGCCGTATGGCTGCGTCCAGCATTTCCGTCCAGGATCTTGCCACCGGTACGCAACGTCTCCCGCCCCACTGCCTTGACCGCGAACTACAGGAGTCGACGGAAGCAACGGAAGAGACTGCTGAAAAAATTGCGGAAACATTGTCTTCGCTGAAGTTAGACAGGGCGGAGTGGACGGGACCGATCCCAGGATACGTTAGGCCGCAACCAGCCTGATTTAGTTTGTACATTCCTAATGGATGCATAACTATAAATTTCCTATTCAAGATACGACGCCCCGTTTTATACACTTTACCAATTGTATTTTTTCCGAAAATGAAGCACCACCTTCGTGGGCGTCGTGCTGTCCTCGAAGGGGATGTGCAGCTATTCGGTCGTCAGGAATTCATTTCGAATGTCCCGAAATCTATGCTGCTCGACAAGGAACGTAAAACACGTTTCGAAACTCGTGCTGACAAGATGTTGATGATGATGGGAAGACGATCGTCCGCATGCTGCGGTAGGTGTTGTCGCCCACGAATTGGGCGATATCAGGTTACAGTATAATATGGCACGTGTTTCCTCCTCCATGGGGCGCGAGGAAAATGAAAAATTTCACACACCACCTCGCAATTGGATTTGGAATCTAGGTCCACGGGCTGAACCAGCCCACCGTGAAATTGACATGCGTATTCTGTTCGTAGATGTCGGGCGAGTCGTTTGTGAACAGATTGACGTAAAAGTGACTCTGCGTCGCCATATTTTCAGATGTTCTTCACGCTAGCTGCAGGCAACCAAGAGACGAAGTCCTGAAAGAAACCTCGCCAGCGGAAGTGATATTCGCGAATACCGCTTCTGACACTCTTGTCCAGCATTTTATATATCTTATAGGAGGTCCGGTTAGTTATTCGTACGGGGGTTAGTTCCTCGCGACAAAACTCGCCGTCAATTGGTTTGCCATTTAAATCTTCCAGTTCATAGACGACACGCGGCCGCCTAACGATTACTTTGGCGACCTTGAAAATCTCCGTGCTGAAATTCTGTTTGACAGCTTTGGCAAACCTCATCTTCTCTTTGCTGAAACGAACGTGCAGCCCCACCCGAAACGTCGCTGCTTTCACGAAGTGAACGCGTCCCTGAGGCTCCTCGTTCCTCTTCCATATCGCCAGCACATCCGAGTCGGTGACTCGCAAGGGCGACATGCCATTCGTCGAGAGAACAACGTCATTGTGTGCCTTGACAAATTTCGGCAGGACATCGATATATCTCTAGTTATTTTTATATTTGAAATATTTATAAATTCTCTCAAATTCTGCGTAGCACGCGTTCCACGACCGTACATTTCAAGTCGGTTTTCCTACACACCTGAAACTGAATGCCCTTGCTTTGTAACATGTCCTGAAAACGTTTATTTAAAAATTCCTTGTCCTTATCAGTGCGTACCCATATAGGGCGACGTCCTGTTGAATATTTAGGGTCATTAAATGTGGACCGAAACGCCGAAGCAATAGACGGCCCGCTCTTTACCTTTAAAGGGATCAGATATTCGAGAATACATCTATTACCGAAAGAATGTATCTGTAATTGTCATTATATTTGGTAAAGGCCTCTACATCAAACAGATCGCATTCCCACACGTCCATCACATTATTCTCCGTATAGGGATTACGTGCGAACCGCTTTCTCACCGGTCTGTGAAGCGTGTAGGCATCCTGCTTCTCTAACCAGGCTCTGACGATTTCAGCAGACTTCGGTTTACCTTTCTTCGCCGCCGACCGAACCTTCTGCAGAGACGAGAAGGCCGATGGTCTAGCCGGTTCAAAATATTATCTGCTAATAGTTGTCATTAATACTTTACCCACTTACGACGTAACGCTGATTCGACACTCCGTCACTTCGGTTTCGCGTGAAAGGAGCTTTGACATCGCGAAATTTCGTTCTTCGCGTTATATTAATTTTATCCCCAGGCTATTATCTATTCAAATTAGCATTAGTCAAAATTAATATTTATTTATGTGTCTTAAAGTCCCCTTTGCTGATAAGTTGCGTATTCACGTTCTTAAATGTCAACATTTCCCACAGCCCCTCCGTCCCTCTAACATTGTTACCTTAATTGTATTATTATCATTGGGATCTATAAACACGTGGGAATCACAAATCATCGCCATCCTAACGGATACCGTATTGTGTATCGATAAAACGCCTCAGGGGACTAGCTACGGTTTCTTCTTCTTCTTCTTCTTCTTCTTCTTCTTCTTCCGTCTGAGCCCCCTTCTCCAGCGTGACGTCATCATATACTCGATTAGGTTTCGATGTCGAAGTTAGGAGGGAAGGGGACCTGGCGTTTTCGCCTCGATTTTAGTGAAAATCATCTGTTGTTTGCTTAGCTCAGGCTCAGGATTGGTGGAGGAGGGCAGCGCCCTTCGGGCATCACTCGTCTTAGGAAATCGGAAATAGACTTTGTCCGCGTCTTCCGTCTCATTTCGGCCTTGCGAATCTTATGACGCATCTTAACCCACTCTTCATACGGATGGTGTTCTTTTACGATCGCGAGGCGAGGAACTGCGACGCCCCTATGGTAATGATCGGTCGCGACTAAGTTCATCTTACGTAACATTTTTTACCAGGGCTTAAAGATTAAGTTGGCGATCGTTTGCAGTATGGCGCTCAGTACGGGCAACAGAAATCCTCCGCGCTGTACTATCAGTCACTTCTTGCCCAAGTGGGACACGCGCCTGTCGGCGAACTTGCGAAGCGCTGAATTCCGTTTTAGCAGCTTGCGCTTGTAACAAACTGACAATTTTAAATAGCCGTTTATCATGTTCAACACGCATTCGGTTATACAGTTCACGAGTTCCTTGTTACAATTAGTTATGAGGGCTTTACGCAATCTCGGTTCGGCTGTCTTGAGCACCTGAAGGTCGTGGTAATTCGACTTCACACGCTTCATCGCCTATATCGGAGTACAAGACTGGTGGATATTTTTCCGGGAATATATTGATTCGAAACCGCAGAACATCATCCGTGTCTTGTGTCAGATCCAAGATTAGGTAGCCGTGGAGTCTTTGTGTAGAAACCGGTTAGGCGTTATACAACCCGAGACACTCTTAGGGATACACTTGATTGACCAAGTACATGAACTGCTTCTTATCTCTCACGTCTTTCAACGCGACCACATAATGGGCATTCAACAATGTATCTCCACAGTAGCACCCCTGATGAAAGAGATTTTGCGTAATCAAAATCACGCTGATATTTCTGTTATGACTGCCTCTCGTAATCATGTCACAAACTTGCTTCGAATTGACGTCGTTTAACAAATCGTCTGGGATCACAAGGCACGGTTCACCATCACCAGCGACATTCTCCGGTACGCCTTCGTGATATGTGATGTTTGAGGGTAGCTGCTGACGCTGCGGAACGGCAGGCTTCTCACTGTAACACCAGATAATGCCGCCTCCAAATTCTCGTTCGGTGCAGGGGGCGTCGAGATTCTCTAGCAGCCGTATGCAGAACGACGTTTTGCCCGACTTACTAGAACCGCACACTATACGGTAGAACGGATGCTTTAACTTACGATCATCATCACTAATGGATGGTCAGGGGGCTATGACACAACCCTCTCCCACCTTCCCCTATTTATACCCAAACGGGACGGACGTATTATCATCTAACCGGCTCCTCTTGAAAAAAGGTATCCTGTAGATCTTATATTGAGTTTCGATGACTATGTCTTCTGTTCCGCCCCCTTCGCATACGTTTAATCTTATGTTCTGTGTGTACATTTACAACAGGGGGTTCATCCCCCATAATCATGTCCCTGATGACATTGAAATTTACCAATTTCGACGCGTAATATTTGAGGGTTATGCCCCTGAATTTACTCACAGTATTTTCTCGACTGTCCCCGGTATTGAGCACCCTGTACGCGTAGTCATTTGGCCCTCCACTCATAAATCCCGAAATGCTCTCTGAGGAGCGCAACTCGGAAGTCATAACCTTCCTTTGTCCCCCTTTTTCGATCAGTGGGAATCCACCACTCGGCTGAATGCATATTACACATTCCGTGTCACAATACGTCCCGTTCTTTCGCAGCAGTTCGAGGTAGCGATAGAGATGGATTGTTGCTCCTGCGGTGACGTAACCCCTTATCACCTCGTTCGTATGACGCAGAATAGGCACGTCTTCTTCTGCTGCATACTTCCACGAGATGTACCCTAAGTCATCGCTGGCAAACACGAGATTCATCACTTCGGCGCAGGGCGTTTTTCGGTTCCGTGATAATATTGGTTATTTTTCGATCGTTTCTCTCCGTCAATTTGCCCCACATACATTAGAGACAGGGTTTGGTCAGACCCTGTTGGGCAGCGTTATACCTGATCACTTACTTATTTATAAGTATCCCTTCGCTCTTCAAAAACGATTCCACCTTCCGGTCCTCTTCTTCGGGACTGTGCACTCAGCCGGGATAACCTCTAGCATCCGCTTTCAGTTTAAAAAACGTTTTTATAGAGGCGCCGAAATGTCCGCCCTCGCCTGTTTCGCGGTTGTACTGCGTGACCTCATACTCGTACACACCATATATCTCGAGTATCCGGTACCTCTATCACAACGGCCAGTCTCACCTCGTCCATTACCCACGTACCAGTGAGGGTACGAACCCCTTCTCATATATGGTCATATTCCTCACTTGAGGTGAGAACGCACGTTCTACAAGGCGAAACACTGACGTATTTTACATGTGAAAGAGAGGATGGGGTGATACAACGTCTCTGGTGAAACGTTCGAACATTTGATCCGGCCATCCATAGGCAGGCACGTTTCTATATCCTGACACTCATCGTCTACGTGTATGATCCGATGACACACGGGGAACTTGAAGTAGTTGCATATGTACAGGTAAAGGCTCATTACGTCGAGATATTGAATGGACTCATTCTCCCGTGCCTTATAGTGCAGACGCAAGGCCTTTTTTCGAACACCGTACAGGGCATCACGGATACGCAGCGGAATCTATTGCACTGCAGGCATCCCTGCATCGTCAAACTCACATTCCCGTTGGAACTTGATCAGGTACACCGCTCGCGTTATCTGCTCCAAGCGCGACATTCTTTGTTCATAGAGTTCCGCTAGCGTATCGCTAATTAATGTGGTGACGTCACGGACCGGCTGGCACGTGTGGCCGTGTAAGTAGCAACCAAAGAACTCGTAGACTGTGCGTGTATCGGGGCAATACACATCTACGCTGAAGTGGGGTAGTTCGGGCAACGTGTACTCGCGACAGTGCATTATCTTCACACCGTCCGTCGCTTCCATACGCAGCAGCCACATTAAAGCCTTCTTACTATAATTATTTTTACAAGTGTACCCACCAGTCGGTATTAGTGCGGTAATGTCGGGTTGCAGGAAACGTTTACGCAACACCTTATTGCAAGCCGACGCGATCGTTATCGAATCGAGAAATACGTCTATTTTCCTAATTTGCATGAATTCGCGTCTAAATTCTCGACACACCTGTCTTAGGACCGTGACGTCGTCGTGGCAATAATTTTCAAGCACGCGCCTGTTGTCTAAAAGCTCTTATTTCTGGCTGTCGTATCACGCGAGGAACTCCCGCCTCTCCTCCTCACCCATCTCATTCACGCCTTAATAAGAGACGTCAAGGATAGGCCTATGTAATGGAGGTTTTCCTCATTATTGAATAGGTGAGGTTACCACGATTTCGAGGCCGTCAGACCGTACGCCTCGGGCAAGTTACGTACGGCGCATGGCAGGAAAGACACGCTATCTAGGAACACTAGAAGCTCCACTTTCATGCACATAATTTTCAGCCCATTTATAATTAGTTCGGGTTTCCATTTTAATAGGATCGCTATATTCAGGATGAAATGAAGATCGAACGCCTTGGCATTATGTGCTATAGCGTCGATCTTATTGGCCTAGGGGCGTGGTTCGGTTAAATATGAAAGCAGTTCCACCACAGGATCTTGCCAGAACGAGTGCTTCCTCTTACCGTATCGCACGCAGTCCCCGTCTTTTACGTCTTCGTACCGTGAACAGAAATGCTGCACGCAGACGAGATTCTGTACGTGTAACTTAGCCTCGTCTGTGTACTCTTTTTTTTGGTTCTCTCGAAATCGTAGAAGACGTACAGTACCTTATCACTTGCGGGGGGCAACGCGTTCTTCAGCGGTATCACATAACACAGGTGACCTATCTCTTTGTTCTCCTTACAGTTGAGGCAGAACCGCTTATTAAACTCGTGATTTCCACGCGTCACGGCTCATCCACACGTCGCGCAACATCGTTTTCTTTCGCACACGGAAAGTTTCTGCTTAGTACTCTGTTTGTGGTTCGCGAAACACTTGTGACTTCGAAAACGCCTGTTATATTCGGCGCAGGGGTAGCGAACATGAGAGAAGGCGCACGTTGCGCAGACTAAGCAGTCGCTACACGTCTGGTCGTAGGCGTGTGTGACGTCACTTGTACATGCTTGTTGCACCCTTTACACATGTATTTTTAGCCATGACAGCAGTAAGTTTAGCGATCACGTGATAATACCTTTCGACATCATCATACAGTGTATTAAGTCATTTAGGGGAGTATACCTGCCCTTCAAACATTATATCTTCGAAGTTCAGATCGTGGTAGACAACTATCTTATACTCCCAAAAGTGTTCCTGGAAAAGATCTATTTCAGGGATTCCCGCCCGTTGGACAAATCGATACCGGTAGTCTCGAGTAGCTTTTGGACTACAGGACGTGTCCTACACCCTCGTCGATACGAATTATAATTGAGATTTTTCATCTATATTTGCAATCGCTATTATCAAGGCATGTGCTAAGCAGTTCTCTTCTGCTTTCACCTCCACTATACTACTCTTGAGGTGCGCCATTACGGAGAGCGTGTTGTCCCTGCTCTTAAGTACATTTTTACCAAACACTACGGGCATCTTGACCGAATGCACGGTTACGTCTAGTATGCCCAAGGCACATAACCTAGAATTCGACTGCGAGACTTTTTCAAAGACGCTCCATAGGACGTCTGCGGATAACTGATCTTTCCATCTAAAGCTGATTCCGATAGGCTTGTCAATCTGGATCACCTGATACTGAATAGTCATCCCCAACATGTCACTATCATCTATATCGCGTAATACGTGCTAGATGAAATCGTTCACACTGGCAAGAAAGTATGCTACGGGATTCGTATTATCCGAACGGGGTATTAAACGCAGGTAAACTGCCTTTCTACGGCATTGTACCGCCTGTACTGTCTCGTATTCGCGTCCACAATCTCGAATCTGCGAGCCATGATTTCTCTCTCTACAATAGGATACACAATTATTTGGGATTGACATACCTCAAACATCTCCCTCAACTGCAGTCAGAATAGTACTTACGGTTCCCGTACAAGCGACCTCCAATTTCTTCAGTAGTCATATTATTCTTACGATTCCAACTGTTGCTGCCACGTACACGCGACCTTCTATTTATTGCCGACGGACTACTTTTTTGCTGCGGATGCTGAAGTCATGTACTTTGTATCAATGCGCCGCCTGGTTTATATCACTCTGTTATGCTTACGTCATGTTCTTTGTTTCAGACTCTGTTTGACAAAGGAAATGTGAGGGAGAAGGAGAACGCTCGCCTGTCGCCAGCATCATACAATCCGACGTCCCCCACCCCGCGGAACGCGGAGGAGGATACAATGCTGCTGTCATGGAGGCAGATTGTACGGCTGTTAACGAGATGGGATCCTTTGATCCAATATACAGCAGGGTTGCACGAATTTTAAGCAGCCATAAATGATCGCCCGACAACGCACCAAATGCTGGCCATCGACCAACCGGAACGCAAAATCTTGAAGGACATTCGCGAAATCATGCTGGCAGCGTATACGACCTTCCCTAGCACTTTCGTAGAATCAAGCAAACAACGCTTCCTTACGCTATATAATCAGTTAAGTAAAGTTAACCTATTCGGGATGTCCTATCCGCTGCTAGCAGTGCTAAATGTTGTTTAACTCTTAAAGTACTGGCACGTGAAGTACGCCACCGACGACGACACAGTTTGCAGGCCTCGTGCTCCCAGACAGGGAGCTGACACTCCTCCTCCACCGTTTGCAATATTGTAATTGTATAGCTTCATGTACAATAAAGGACAATTGTACGTATTTTTAATTTTTCTTTAGGACTCGCTAATAATAACGTACATTACACTTACGCCTATTTTGTTTTCACCTTGTATCCTTTTCCCTTTAATTCCTCACAGGTTCAACGTCCGTGCATGACTGTAACATATTCGCCACGGCACGCCCACCAAATTGTAGGTTCCTTAGTTCCATGCTTGAGGGGGGCGTGGGCACGTAGGGGCTCCAGTGCCTGGAGGAAGAGGACAAAGCTGGACGGTGGTTGCCCCCAACCACGCCGATCCTTTTTAATATTATTATTAATATGCTAAAGAAAGAATAATCCCCGGGACCTTTTCCGCATGCCCGGAGGGACCAAAACTGTACGACGGCGGCGGCGACGGGGGTGGCGTGGGCGGGGGCGGGGGTGGCGTCGGCGGAGGCGTCGGCGGCTGCGGAGACCTCAGAGTAATGGGCGTTACCAGACTGTACGGAGTAGCACTCACACACAACCTAACCTTTTTAATAATATTGATCAAGAACGAGTAATGCCCCGGGCTCACTTAGGGCCTTCTTAAATCACTATTGGCGCAGGGGCCTACCAGAATGTACAGGGGAACCCTATCCTTTTCAATAATATTGCTCATGAACGAGTAATGCCAAGGCCTCACTTAAGCTCTTCTTGCACTCATCCCTACGATCAGCGTAGAGGTGGCTACGGAGGGAACACAGCTACGAGAATGTACGGGGCTTGAAACACTTTTTAATATTATGCTCAAGAATGAGTAGTGCGCGGGACGCATTTAGACCATCCTTGAACTAAACCCCACCATCAGCGTAGGGGTGGCTACGGAGGGAACACAGCTACCAGACTGTACGAGGCCTGACACACTTTTTAATATTATGCTCAATAACGAGCAGTACGCTGGACGCATTTAAGTCCTCGTTGCACTCAACCAAACCAGCAGCGTAGGGGTGGATACGGAGGGAACACAGCTACCATACTGTACGGGGGCACCATTCCTTTTAAATATTATGCTCAATAACAAACAGTGCGCGGGACTCATTTAGGTCCTCCTTAAACTCAACCCCGAACCTCTACCAGTCTGCATGGAGGCCACCCTACCTAATTGTATGGCAGCTTTTTTTGGGGGGGGGGGGTTTGCCCATTTTTTTAAATTTGGGGCCAATTTTGGATTTCATGCGCTCCTCCATTTTTTAATTTTGGGTCCAGGGGAATTGCCCCCGAACTGACTATAAGAGCCCTGTTACTACTAACAATGCTCCATTTAGTAATTAAGGAAGTAAGTAACTTCAGTAGTAAGGCAGCAGAAATATGGCAGGACCTGAAGTCACGTAACCGTTTGGTACCCGGAAGTGACCTTAACAATTTGATATGAAAATGACCTCGATTAATATGCAAATTATGTAATTGATATGCAAATTATTTTGATTGATCTAAAAAATACGGAAATTAAATTTTGTTCCAGACAGAGCGGCGTCTTGCTCTAACCTAATATAAACATTTGCCATTTTGAATGGGTTGTAATTTTAAATTGTTGCTAACCTAAATTATACATTTAATATATTTGAATTAGCGATAAAAATTCGCCATTATACAATATGGCGAGCGCGAGGTACTTTTAAACTT
>Ga0131853_10009400_pt1 | contig 17886 bp, 12 predicted proteins | sample TergutLab28metaG_FD_92764 | JGI IMG/M metagenome (GOLD analysis project Ga0131853, IMG submission 92764) | Labiotermes labralis P1 segment gut microbial communities from Petit-Saut dam, French Guiana - Lab288 P1 (version 2) (version 2) | ecosystem: Host-associated > Arthropoda: Insects >... | reverse complement strand
CCCCGGGGCCGGGGGGGGCGGGTCCTGAAATGCTCGGCCCCCCCCCCCCCGGGATTCGATCCCCGGACCGACCGGCTCGTTGCGAGTAGCTATACCTACTACGCTATCCCGTATTTATAGGCAGTTTTTTTTAATCTGATACATTTGTCAGTGTCTTAGTTATGTTAGTACATTACGTAATACCTGAGGAAAGTGCATAAATTGTAGATGCCGAAGAATACTTCGTTCTGTGACTTTGGCAAATGGAAAAAAATGACGTAGTGGTCTGACAAAACCAGTATGATGTATCTGTCAACCATCTTTTGTTCCGAATTAGTTTGGAATATCTCAGCTGAATAACCTTTCCAAACAACATTTTTATTAAGCTTAACAATGTTTCAAACTAATGTCTCTCGTACTCATCCCACCTCCTCCATGCTAAAGTGGCACCTTACTAAACACAAGATCAAATTAAGAAACGAACTACAAGAATTTTACGCTCATGTGCCCACAGAAGGATCGTGGAACTGTTTCCATTTCATCTAAGAACAGGTATGCTCTACAGCGAACACAATTACAAGCTCGTCTTTCCGGGGGTCAACATTTAAAAACCCCAACCACATCATAACGTTTATTACACCTCCCATTACATTACGTTGGCACAGCACTAGCAAACCTGCATCTGCAGATCATGTGCGACAACATCACAATCTACAGACAGATTATCCCAGACTACCAGATACATCACACATCCTACCATTGTACGAAACCACAGATCATTTCGTGGGGACGAAAATATCCGTGAGAATGAGGAATACGGTAATCGATGATTCGGAAACGTCGAAAGCTAGTAGTAATCCGTGGTTTCGAGGATGTTGAGATTACTGAATTTGTGGTTTGCTCACTCCGTCGTTGGACGCTCTGAACTAGTTATAGGCGTTTGGTTTCCACCTCTGATCCATGGCATCAAATATGGCGGCCGAGTCTGTAATGGATACGTGTCCTTCACCAGAAATATCAGACTCCAGAAAGCGACCGTTGGACGGTGATTCTGAAAATGGAACAACAAAGAGATCGCATTATGGAGGGAGTAAGTGTATGATTGTACAATGACTTCATTATAAAATGTTTTAAAATAGCGCGATGCAGTTACACTTGAAAACAGATTAATCGTGTTACCTTGTCACATTGAACAGCATTGCGTGAAAACAGTAGCGTTTTGGTGGTCACATATGTTCATGTATGACAGACATGTGGTTTTGTGTAATTTATTTTCTTTGTGTAGTGGTTATTTATAAGTTGGTCTGTTTACCAACCGAATAATATGGTGACGTGCAGCACATTTGTGGTACTGGATATGTAATATGTAGAACAGGAGCAACACTAATTTTCTCTTTAATACGTAACTTGACAATCCTCCACTAACACTTGGAAAGCATCCAAATTTCTGTAGCAAAAGCAGTACTATAAGTGAACATGTTAATCAAAATAAATATGAGCCGTTGTACATTTAGGATTTTTTGCGGTCAGAGGTAATTACATCATGTTAAAGGGTTACAAACACAGAGACTTACCCACTGGAAACAAAAGCGGCATGTTGGGGCATTCAAATTTTCTTTTGTAGTGAACCACCCAACAGAATATAATGCAGTACAAACAATAATACAGGAATAATGGTTCATGTGTGAATTGTTGCCCATACTCTACATTAGTTCTGATACAGGATTGTCTTGTTCACACTAATCAGGTGGATGAAGTTCAAGAGTTCATGAATGTCAGTATTTAATTTCAAGTCCAGGGTCATATTTAAAGCAAATTCACATGTCAGTAAAAAGTGGCATTCTTGCATGCTGGTTTCTCCTTAGCTTTTGCCCTCTTATTGAAATACAGGGCGTATCTATAATCATTTTCCTAAAAACAGGGAAATATGAACCCAGCCAAAGTGAGTAAGTCATGAAATGAGTCGTTTGCTGAAATATGTCTTCCCTGGTTTGTGTGTTGTTGTGTAGTGAAGATTGGTGTTGGTCAGAAGTGTTGTCCAGTGACCAGAGAGTGTTCGTTTACAGTATTTTTGCAAAGTACATATGTGTCATAGAAAAAAAGTCTCAAAAGTTTTGTAATAATCCTGCATTAGCAGTGCCTTGTAAGAGAACAGTGTATGTAATAGTGGAGAAATTTGAATGGCAGTTCAGTGCTGGACAAATGTAAGATATAGAAACTTGTATTTGTCTTGGATGAGGCATGGTTTACATTTTGTGGGAATGTAAACATCCAACACATATTGGTGTTAATAAAAATTCCTCACAGTTCCTGATGCTCCTTTACGTAACCTTAAATGTGCATTCAGTGTGTAAAAAATTGTACAGCCCATTTTTTTGGAACAGGCAGTAAATAATTATGTATTGTGGCTTCATAAACCTCAGGATTTTTATCCATGTGATTATTATTTGTCACGCTGAAAGATAGCATCTGTTTGCACACAATTCACATTCTTTCCCAAAACCTAAAGATGGTATTTGAAGAAAGATTGCTGTTCTTTGAAGACAGGATCTCTGTTGTGTGTCAAGGGATGTTTTATCAAAGTGTGAGGTCTGCTGAGAAGCTGGAGGTCAGTATGTCAAGACTCTCCTTTGAGATGAGGTCAGGTGGACTGCATGATAAAACAGCATGTAAATTTACAATAGAAGCAGGCGTAGTATGCATTGATAAGAGAGATCTCTTTTGGCAAGAATAATCATTAATGAAAGGTGTCACTTATTAGGGTGTTGGCTTTAGAATGTATAGAAGCCCATAAAAATCGCTTAAGAATGTGAATGAGAAATTGTAATATAGTATTAGATACAGCTGGGCTGGAAATATAGGACAGATTGACTTGAAGCGATGCCAGCCAGAACAGAACTGGAAATCACATTATGTCAACTTGCCACTGGCAACAGTCTGTCATCTGTGCAGTGTTAATACTGTTCCAGAAAATGCAGTATCCTGCTTTCTGCCACAGGTGTTATTAGCAGTCTGCTGTAGTTACATTTCATGAGAAATAATCAGTTTTTTTAAACTACATTAATTTTGGCTTTTGTAAATAATTATTTGTTCATTTACTGACCATCAAATTTTCTGGTCACATAAATTCTTGTTAAACGCAATCTGCCATTAATTCAGCTATGTACCAAGTTGTCCCTCTACACACCTTAAAGGCAGTATGTAGGGAGTAAATGTGTAGTTCCACTCATTCTGAACCTTGACACATGTTGTGAGGTGGGCTGTCCCTTTCATGCCCTGGTTACTTTACCCACAGGGAAGGTGCTTACCTTTAAGTGGGATGCTGATTGGGAGACCTTAAATAATTTGCTCATTCCTGTATCTCAAGTTGGCTGAAGTTCACCTTTTCTGTCTTTATTCAGATGAGTTCAAATTGAGTAGGAGGTCAAAATTCTTTCTGCTATACTTGAAACTTGAAATAGTCTTCTCATTACACCTTGAGCAAACTTCAAACTCCATTCACAAAAGTCATGTTCTTTCAAGCAGCTTGAATTCATACACCATGGCTGATGTGAATGAGGCTTTACAGAAAGGGAGAAACTGGTATTGTAAAATATGACTGAAGGCAAGGTACCAAGTATTATTACCCTCAGGGTAGAATATTAATGAGCTTATATTGTATGGAGATTATGTGCAGACTAAAGCAGAGCATGGCTTTGTCTCTCAACTGTGATCATGGTATGGTAGGAAACAGTGTAATGGCTGAGCCACAGGGTGGCTTTGCCACTCACTATGATCATGGCATTGTTTTCTGCCTTCCCAATGAGTCACCAAGGGTGGGAATGTGAGTACCCTTACAGTATTCACAGACAACTGATCCTTATGTTAGATCTTCTCTCTGTAGGATGTGAATATGGATATGCTAACACATCCATTAAAAGAGTTATTGAGATCATGCTCATCACATTTGTCCAGTTCTTACAGCTGTTTGATCCTTACTTGATTTTTTTTGGTAGAAGGATAATTTTATTTCATCGGACACATGAACACACAAAGCACCAGAGTGCAGAAAATCTGCATTTTGGTTTTTGTTATCATGAATTTCCAAGCATCACCAATACAAAATCACTTTGAACACCGCCAAAAATGTGTCCACAAAGTGCCTCCTGACAAGGAATATACTGTATAAGACTTCATTGTGTATTTTCTCTTCCCAGGAGCATTTCATGCTTTAATTTGATTGGTCTACATGGCAGTGTTATTAAGTGCAGTCTAGAACATTTTGAGGAAATTAATTTCATAATTTGTGGAAACTTGTATTTTTATTTTATATTTCAATCAATATGTAAGTCCAAATTGCTGTGTGGCAGAGAAACTTACATCACACATTTTAACATTTAAGAAATCATTGCATTATTAAAGATGGAGTTCAGTGTTGTGGTACACAGGGTTGTTAAAAAAAATCAATTTCTTTGTTCATGACACCAGTGATACATGCCAGATATTTGAAAGTCACAATTGTACCATTCATGTCTATATTTTAAACAATTTTTGGCCTCTCCCCCTCCTCCCCATACCAATTTTTTTTAAATCTGTTTAGTAGTTTTCATGTTGAAAGTGTGATCAGACATGGTTTTTGCATCATGCATCCATTTTGTGTCCATTGTTCAACAAAGAAACGAATTACAGCTCCAGAATTTAGTAGCAGGAATGCAGCAATTATTAGGAAATGTGTCAGTAAAGTTTTTAAGTTTGTATTTAACCGTTGTCATGTTTTGTCCTACAAGCTGTCTTTCATAGGTAATTTTTAATGTATGGACTGGTTGCATGGATTATCAGAGTGCCTTGGAATTGGCATATACTGTAATGTTCAGTGATATTCATAAATTTCTAGGTGGAGATGTATCTTACCACTTCAAGATTCTTGTTCCAAGCACAGCAGCAGGAGCAATCATTGGAAAAGGGGGTGAGACAATAGCGCAACTGCAGAAGGATGCAGGGACACGAATCAAAATGTCTAAAGCTAATGACTTTTACCCAGGTACTTGAAATTTTATGTTACTGAATTGTAGTGTGATATCAAGTCTTGGCCAAGTTTGGCATGTATCTGAGGTTCATTTCCAGGAACTTCAGAGAGGATCTGTCTGATAACAGGGAATGTCGATTCCATAATGAAGGCTGTCAAGTTTATTATGGAGAAAATCAGGGACAAACCAGATACGCCTTACGACAGGTCTGCTGCTGAAGATATACAGGTACCATTATGTTGACTGCAGTCAATTTTCTCTCTGCTTTATTTGTATTTTCTTAGACATCTTGGTCTGGTGCCATGCCTCCAGAATTTTACCACACCATTTTGACATCCATATTTTGAGATTTAGAATTCAGCATGAAAGGAATGCTGATTAAATATCTGCCGTATGTACCATGTCTGTTATTGCATTGTGGAGAAATTTATTTTACAGCACTTAATTTCTCATGTAGTGCCTCTGTAGATGACAGTGGATTTGTTTCTTTGTAATGAGGTGTAATGATTAACATTCTCCTTGTATTCTGGAACTCCCCAGTTCATGTATTGACTGGGGGAGACCCGGTACTTGCAGGAAACATGGAAATAGGGCATAATATCCTTGTTCTCTTTGACAGAAAAAAATGAAGTATTTTACCTATGCCAGTATGTTATGAAGTATATAAAAGGAGGGAAGGGTATGTCAAGTGCAGATGAGGACAAAAATGTATAGTAGGATGAGCATGTAAGGTGTTGGTAAAGCAGCTGCACTGAGGTAGCATGCAGTAGTACAACTGATAATGTTTGCTAAGGAAGGACATTGTTATAGAGGCTGCTTGTATTATTAATGAACTGTTAACTTACATGGCAACAGTGCCCCATGTTTTTATATTGATGTGGTGGTTGTAAATTCTATGAAACATTACCAGTAGTGTTGTCTTCATTTCCAGCCATATTGAAACATGTTCATATAGTGAGACATGTCTGTGTTACTATAGTAGCTGTTGCAATTGGTATCCGTGGACTTACATGCACATTTCACAGCTTATATTTGTGATGCACTGGATTTCACTGCCTGTGACCTTGTGACTAACATTCTGAATTTTAATCTCTAAAGCCTGGAAAGTGCACATGCTATTTTTGTGAACTAATTATCTCAAGTTACACCACAGAAAAAATTTGCACACAGATCCAGGGAACATAGTGGCTGTAGCCCTTGGGTGATTCACCAGAAACAATTTATAAAGCTCACATAATTTTTTATGTGTGCTGGCAAACTCTCCTGCTTTATTTGATTCCTACTTACGTGGTTTCGTTTCGTTTTTGTATTCCTCTTAAGAATTTGTTTTGGAGGTTTTTGGGCATTGCAGAATTTATCATAAGACTACTACCATTTTTGAACCCCAACAAAGAGTGTGCAGAGGTAACAGTCTCTTCACAAGATCAACCATTCATTGATGCAAATAACTGCATACTTGGCATTGTGGTAGCAGGGTCTATGCATGATTCAGTTGCATGCCATCAATGAACGGAATGTTAACTTGAACAAAATGTCATTAATTGTCTGATCAACCACTCAGTGTACATGCTGAACCCATCGACATTTTAGGGTTATTTTTCTAATGTGTATGTTATATTATAAAACAGGTAATTTATCATGATTAGCATTTCCTATGTATGTACGAAAAATGTGTATTTGAAAGGAGTTTTTTTTTTATTTTTTATTTTTTTTTATTTTTTATTTTTTTGTTCTCAGCTTAAAATCCTAGTTCCCAACACCACAGCAGGAATGATCATTGGTAAGGGAGGAAACTATGTAAAACAAATAAAAGAAGACAGTGGTTCATATGTTCAATTATCCCAGAAAGCAAAAGATCAAATACTTCAAGAAAGATGCATCACAGTTATTGGTAAGTTAATGTGTTTGCTTTGGGAGAGCAGCTTTTGATCCCCACACCAGGGAAATGTTCACCTATTGAGGATTTATTCTTACTTTTCAACTTAAATAAGAAAAGTCATGTTATGAGGTATCATAAATACAAAATTTGTATTACGTCTTAACCTGACACATATTTGAATAAATTTACATGCTTTTCATTTTTCAGGTGATACGGAATGTAATGCAAAAGCTTGTGAAATGATACTTGAAAAAATTGTTGAAGATCCACTTAGTGGTAGCTGTTTGAATGTGAGTTATGCTCATATCACAGGCCCTGTAGCAAATAACTGTCCAACAGGATCACCCTTTGCTAACTTTGGTGGACAGAGAACACCTGCAGGGAGCTTTGGTTCAACAGCTAGTCTTAACATGGGAGTCACTGGAAGTATGTATTGACTACTAGTATTCCTCCAGATTGTAGTACAGTGAAGTGTTGTTGCAACAGAATTGTGGGGATTATTATTATGAAATTTTTGTATAAATACCACATAGGAAGTGTTGCGGTACAGAGATGTGTGAACAGTTTTAAATGTCATATTTCTGAAACATCATGCCATTATGAGATTTAGGGTTCTTATGGTGGTGGTGGTGATGAAGATTTGTTTTTAGCAGTGTGATGCAGTCTGGGTTGGTTCGAGCATATGTGTACCAGCATTTCATAGGAGCTTGCTACCACCATTTTCTGTGTAGTTCAAGGATTCTTGGATTGAAAAATATTCAGAACAAAAGTGTGAGAAGTGAGTGGAACACACTTTATGTCCAGTAAATTTTTTGTATAACTCTTATTGTTTGGGTGACAAATAAAAGGGCCACTGTGCATATGGTTTGTAATTTGTTTGAACAATGAATATTCAAGCACAAGTCTTGGAAATTCTGGCAGTTCATCAAGGAATAACATTCCATTATGGGCTGTTCCAAACATCCTGTCTTCTTGTGTGGAAACGAAAAGAAATATTCGATTGTATTTGGACTTTAGCAAAGAGTAATTTTTTTTACATGGTGTGGTAGAAAAGTAATGAGACTGGCAATGCTGTGCACGAACCGACAATGCTGCTGCCTCCCCCTTCACATGGCAGTTAGGTTAACCCCTGCCGTAGACTCAGTTCAAGTTTGAACTTGCTACAGTTGCTACGCGATTGTTGAGAGCGTCTGAAGTGAAGTTGTGTTTGTGAGGTGCTTACAAAAATGGGCCGGCAAACGTTTGAGCAACGTTGTGCCATCAAATTTTGTGTAAAGCTTGGCAAATCTGCCACTGTGACTTATGAAAAGTTACAAAGGGCTTATGGAGAACATTCCCTATCCAGGGTACAGGTGTTCAGATGGCACAAGTCCTTTTTAGAAGGCCAAGAACAAGTGGAAGACGAACCTCATGAGGCAAGACCTTCAACCTCAAAAACGGATGACAGTGTGGAAAGAGTGGGGTCTCTTGTGAGGTTAGATCATCAATTGACGTTGAGAATGATCAGTAGTGAGTCAATTTTGAACTGGTTTACCGTCCATCAAATTTTAACACAGGATTTGGTCGTGAGAAATGTGTGCACCAAGATGGTTCAAGAGAACCTCATGACTGAGCAGAAGGCCAGTCGGAGGGATGTGTGTCTTGATCTTCTGGACCGCCTTGAGAGGGAGCCAGAATTCTTCAGTTGCGTTATCACAGGTGATGAATCCTGGATTTTAGAGTACGAACCCGAGACAAAATGCCAAAGTTGGGAGTGGCACACTGCAAACTCTCCCCATCCTAAGAAAGCGAGAATGAACAAATCCAAAATCAAATCAATGCACTTTTATATATATATATATATATATATATATATATACAGTCAGGGGGTCGTCCACAAGGAATTTGTGCCACCAGGACAAACTGTCAATCAAATTTTTTATCAGGAAGTCCTCGAAAGACTCAGGAAAAAGGTGGCACGTGTGCAACCAGGCATTGCATGCACATGGATGCTGCACCACGACAACACCCTATGTCACACTGCAGTCTCCATCAGTGAATTTTTGGCAGAAAAAGCATTCCTATGGTTTCTCAGCTCCCTATTCGCCGGATCTCAGTCCCTGTGACTTCTTTTTATTCCCCTGGCTCAAAAACCACTTTAAAGGGTGCCATTTTGGTACTTTGGATAATATCCAGAAGAGCGTAACTGACGAGCTGAATGGTATTCCAGCAGAAGCCTTCCAGCACTGCTACGAACAATGGAAACAATGCCTCCATTGCTGTGTAGCTGCCCAAGGGAACTATTTCGAAGGGGATAACCTTGATTTGTAAAAAAGAATAAAATTCATGGTTAAAAGAAAATCAATCTCATTACTCTTCTGCCACACCACATAGTCTTTTAATGTAGTGCTTTGGTCGTGTATGATATTGAAGCACATGTTAAGCCAGTCATGTAGGTGTATAATTTTCATTTTATTGTGTAATACCACTAGTTACTGAGTTTGTAATATTCATCTCTTACTCATTCAGCATATAGTTTTGATTTGTGCCAGTCCCAGTAGGTCTGGTTATCAACTAATAGCCAGCAAATATTTGCATGCAAGCTTAATGTTTCTATACTGCAAAGAAACAATTCATTGTAGTGCCAGTTACTTAGATGAGAAGAGCTTCACTATACCATGGATCACTTGGAAGTAAAAAAGTTTTGTGTCACATAATATCACCTCTGTTTCTCACATTACCTACACGTCCATTTCTAAGTACAGTAGAGTTTCAATTATGTGACCTTCAGTTGTCCATTGTGCTGTGTCATGAAGACACTGTAAGATTTTGATCAATATTTATATGACAAAAATCATTGTATTTTTTCAGCAATCAGTTCACCATGTAATAGAATGAATTACACTCCCCATGTGCTTATATGTTGTCATTGCTTATACATTTACATTTTTTAGTGTCCACATTTTATGTAAGTACTCACTGTCAGTTGCTGTAGTGTGCTTTCATTACTAGCTTTCATTACACAGCTGCAATTTCAATTTGTTGATACAAGTTACTATTTTCTCATAAGTAGTGACTTTAATTAATATGTCAAATGGAGAGAGGAAGAAAGTAGTTGTTTCTGTGGAACAACACCTTGCAGCCTTACAGACACAAGATAAAGGCAAAACTAGTGAAAGAGCAGCAGAAGAACTGGGCATTGGCCATGTTATTGTTGGTGATTGGAAGAGGGATGGATGCAAAATTGAAAACTACTGTTCTGACAGACCTTCAAATGAAGAGCTGAAAGATATACAGTGAAAGAATGTGAATCCAGAAAGGTGTGTGAAGTTTTAATTTGTGGTTCATGCTTTGGAGAGTGAGATGCACCATTGACTGGACCTTTTTTACAAGAAAAAGCACTAACTTCCTCACATGGACTTTATTGAAGGAGAATCTGAATTCACAGCTAGTACAGGCTGGATACATTACTGTGGGGAGGGGGGAGTTGCATTTGGGTGAGTCAGCCTCTGTGGAGATATGCTATTGGCAAATTTGGAATAATTTTTTAATTCAGGGAACAACTTAACTCTTTATAAAGAATGAAGTTTTATCGCGTGAACAGCACCTCAGTTTTGATAAAGCTGGCTTAAATGTTGCTGTGAAAAGGTGTGGCTTCAATATTGCTGTGAAAAGGTGTGGATTCCAAGGAAGAGCTATCAGCTTCTGGCTATAGAGGAAGCAGAAAGTGAGGGATTCTTTTCTGCAGTAATGCCTTAGGCAACTGTAAACAAAAACTAGCTGTTATTTAAAAAATCCATAGGACATTTTCCCTTCAAAAGCACAACTTCAGGATCACTTCCCATTTCATATAATAGCCATAAAGACTGTATGGATGGACTTAGAGTTCTCTTGAAGCTTGGTTTTTGCTAAATTCATCCTTTTGGCAGAAAGTGTTTTAAAATCAGAAAACATGAAAAGGAGACGAGTTCTTGTCATTGATAATGTGCCTTCTTGTCCAAAAGAAACTGAAGTAAGAAATGGAGAAATGCGAGTTATTTTTCTCAACTAAATGTTGCCTCATTGTGTCAACCAGTGGACCACAGTGTCCTTGCAACATTAAAGATAAAATATCAGTATGGTTTTCTTCAGTCACATTCAGAAGTTATTGAAGAAGGAAGCGGAATGTTAGAAAATTTGAAGAAAAAACCTACAGGTTGTTTATTGGACAGCCCAGGCAGGGGAGAATACTGAGCAAAAAGTGCTGGCAAGATCATGGTGAAAGTTGCTTGGAGAGGAATAAAATCAAATTGAAGTTAAACTGATAAAGGGAACAATCATAGAAAATTTTTAAAATCTTGTTCATTTATTATAACTTTAACGCCAGGCTGTGACAGTGTGAATAATGACATACAGAAGTGGATGAATCAAGGTGAACAACAGATGATTGCAGACATAGTAGGTCTTTGAGTCATGTTGGCAATGACCATTTAGATGATAATGCAGCAGCAGAGAAAGTTAGTGGACTGAGTCATAGTGGGGTATTGAAGGCTGTTGAGACTACACATGCTTATGATGAACAACAGAGGGAGGCAGCCACTACAGGACATACACCTTCTCAGGTGCTGACATGACCTTGACACAAAGAAAAGGAAGGAGGTTCAGAAACAAATACCATTACTTATTTCTTAAACTCTCCTTCACAGACTTAGTGTGTTTAGTATTATTAGGCGCATTTGCAAAATTCCAAAAAGTGACTAATTGCTTCATCATGTTTGTCTGTGTGCACTGAATGACTCAGCTCCTGCTGGATGGATTTTCATGAAATTTGATATTTGAATATTTTTTAAAATATGTAAAAAAAATCAAGTTTCATTTAAAAATGGACAAGAATAGTCGGTACTTTACGTGAAGACCAATATACATTTTTGATCATATGTCCCTCAGTTCTTCTTAGAATAAGAAATGTTTCTGACAATAGCTGTTGAGAAAATCAAAACACGCATATTATGTGCAGTAACTTATTTTTCAAAAATCGTGCTGTTAGTGGGATGAAGTGGAAAAATTCTGTATAACCAGCAGGTCACAGATGACAATATGGTGCACACATTGCATGCTGGATACCTAAGGCTACAAATACACACACAATATGTAATACTGTTTTTCCACTGCATCAGTGGTTCACGAACATAGCTCAGTATTGCATTATACACACATTGCCTCTCTTGTTTTGGTGAGATATTAGAATTTGATGCTTTAATATATTTTCTTTATGATCTAATAATCAATTGAGTTATACAACTTTTTCATTATTCTTTCATACTGTCCAGCCTTTTTCCTTATCTGACCTTCCATTGGTTTCATTTAGGTATGATAGTGAGGACTGCTGTAATTTTAAAGGCATGGTTGTTAGCATGTCATTCATAATTCCTTCTGTTGAATGCACCTGTTATGTGTAGGCTGTATGCTTTTATGATTTTTTTACCTTTCTAATGACTTAATCGCATGTTAAACTTATTATAAACTTATATTATTACTTCATAATATAGAATACAGGCTCAAATTTCCTACCCCTATTAAGTTTCAAAACTATGCAACTGGATGTTTGAAGCATTTAGCATATCTGTTCAGGCTTTAGGTTTGATGTTCTATTTACATTGATTACATTGTACAGTACAATGAAGCATCTAGATCTCCTCAATATAGTGTTTCTTCACTAGTTTGTACATATATTAATGAAAATAAATGTGAAGTGGTTCCCGTCTGCTGTTGCTGAACTCTTTTGGCAGAACACAATAATGGTCTCATTCAGCAGTATGAACATATTTGGTGATAGTGCTCTCAGTTTATACTGTACAATTTTTATACTTTAATTGTATATGTATATATATAATGGTTCATCAGTTTACCTGCAACAACATTGGACCAGATTGCAGAAACCGTTATGTTATTAAACATTATGACATGTTCTTTCATTTGGTGTGTGATAAGACACTGTTTTTCACCTGTTACAACCAGTGTGGGAGTTGTCAAGTACGTATCATTATGGTGGTGTAATGATTTTGGTCTAACAATGTAATATTTGAATTAACCAAATTTCTGTCTTGAAAGATTTCAATAAATGTGCAATAATGTTTTAATTACAGAAGAAATTTGTTTCTTGACCCATTCGCAGCACATGATGTTTAAGGCAGAAAGTGTGCGTGTTTGCTCTTTGCATCAGAATTGTTACATAGATATGATACTTTAGTAAATTTTTTGATTTTACAATGGAGGGGGTTGTTTTTTAATGTGAATTATCTCTATACTATGTCTATATACTCATTAACATCAATCTTTTGCCAATAGGTGGAATGCTTGATGGAGGAGGTTCTGGTTTGAACCTGAGTTTGAATTTGGGTAATCCAGCTGGTGGTCTGGCAAGTGCAACTCTAACTACACAACTCCTTGAGCACATTAAAGTGACACTGCGTGGAAGTGGTTATTCTGAACAAGCAACAGCTGAAATTACAGCAGCAATGAGAACCTTAGCACAATATGGCATCCTTGGAATGGGCCTGGGGCTGACCGGAAGCACAAATAATCATCCGTTGGGTGGCCGAGGACTTAATGCAGCTAATGGTATAGGAAACAACAGTGTGTTTGGTCCAATAGGCTCAGTGTCTGGAGGATCATCCTTGGATTCTTTCAATTTGAGAGGAAGCCAAACTCATTGCAAGAGCCCAACTCCTTCAGATTCCAAAGATGATGAGAAGAAAGTAGAGATGGAGATAGCAGAGAACATTGTTGGAGCTATCTTAGGTCCTGGTGGTAGATCACTTGTGGAAATACAACATCTCAGTGGAGCCAGCATCCAGATATCCAAGAAGGGAACATTTGCTCCTGGCACCAATAATCGCATTGTCAGTATATCTGGCTCATCCAACACCATTGCAACAGCACAATATCTGATTGAACAACGGATTAGTGAGGAGGAAGCCAAACGAGCCAGACATGGTTCTTTGAACATCATGCAGTAAAAGAGTAACTAACACCACACGTGCATTTATTTTTCTTGTCTTTATTTCAAATATGTGCATTCGCATAGTGAAAGTGATTAGCTTTAAGGTTAGCAGTACATTATTATGATCACACATGTCACAGCTCACTTCATGGATAGCAGAAATGTCATCGTCCTGCATGCAGAATTTGGTCCCATGATACCTGTTTGTCAGTTGAAATTCTGACTTGGCAGTTAGATGTCTTTTTTGTTTCTGAACTTTTCAAAACATTTGCTCCAGTTATTCATCTTCCCTATTCACTTTTGGTATTACACAAATTGTGACAGTAATTAATAAACTTTGTAATGCACCTACAGCAGCTAGTGTGATAGATTTTCTTAACCAGGCATCGTGTGTCATATCACATGTGTGATGCGCTCTTCTGAAGTGGCTGCAGCTGATCATTTGTCAACATGTTGGTACACTCATCAGTATTTGTTTTCCTGAGTTACATTTTAAACCCAAAAACTGTACAATTTTAGGTTATCGGCATATGTGTTTACAATCACTGAAACATTTTCTTCTAATTGTCTTAGATGTACATGGACATAATATATAGTCTGATAAGGTCATGTTTCATACTGCGTGTACTAGTCTAATCTGTTAATGTTCATCATCTATTTCCCACTTTCTGTTTCCTGGGATTGCAATCATATATAGCAATTTATTCAGAACACATGGGATTGCTAAGTGATATTGTCATCTAGAATAAATTACCTTGGTATGTTGCATTGTAAAAAATGCACAAAACCCAGGGATCATCTCACTGTACTTTATACTGTGTTTTTAATTCTCTCCACATTAATAACCATATCTATTTCCTTCACCTCATTCCACCTTACTTTTACATGTTTCTCTGTCATCCATATAAAAAAACACATTTGCATTTCTCATGGCATTAATGTCTTTTGATCAATTTTTTTATGAAATAGCTGACAAATTTCATGTTACCTTATTTTAATAGTTTCATCTAGTTACCAAGGAATTTGATTTCACATACATAATCATTGTACATGAAGCAAGAAGGATGCAATGTGTGTAGTTCTTTTCAAGCAGTCGGTGTACATCAGGTTGGTGTCAATTCATGCCATATTCATTCATATATCCTTTCATGAAAATTTATTGTGTGTAAGTGCTTTTAACTCTATGGTCTTTAACCCTTTGGTGTGAGAAGTCAACTTCAGTCAGTGCAAGGTGTGATGCTGAGAGAACCAAATGTCACCTGAAGTTGTTGGCCAAGAACATGCATAGTAATGGGCAGCCATTTAAATCCCCAGTCTTCTGCAGAGTAAACAGGGCACACACTTCTGTCACCAGAGGGTTAAGTAATGTGATACTAAAGTTTAGTTTTAAATTGACTTGCAAGGTAGCAGTGATGATGAAGAGTGCTGTTTTGTGGAATATGATGTCATGTAACTTGGCAGAAAGGTATCCATGTTTTGGAAAAACCTGCTCCCTCCTCCTTAATTGAAGAGTGACAATGAAGGCAGCAGGTTTCTTCAAATGTCAGTAAACTTCTACCAGATGACAAGGAAAAAATTTTCATTTTGCTGTTGTGACATTTATAACGCAGTGATTTTCACTCTTGAGGTCTAATCTGGTTAGACATTCCTTTTTTATATTGCTGTCGTATAAAGCAATGCTGGATATGTATGTATGAATGCGTGTGCTTATAATTTATCAGTGTTTAAATCTATATCTTACAATGAAGAAAATGTGTAAACAAGAAGCTAAGTAGTTAAATTTGCTGGAAAGATGTCATTCTTTTATCACAGATATTTTAAATATGAATAGAAATATGTTTTCAATATCCAGTAAGTTTATAGCATACTGAGTAACTTCAGATGTTAAGTATGTGTTTTGACTGTTAATTGTGATATACATTGCATCATTGGGCAGCTGTTACATACTTTTATTTTTTTCAGACCATGGTAATTGTACTGCAACGTCGTCTTTGCGCTACTGGCAAGGGAGGATGTAGCTGCCTTTTAGTCATTCAAGGAGCAAAACTCTGTATACTGTAGCAGTATACGCCATTCGGGAGGTTCATACCTTTATTCCATTTAAGCATGAACTCTTGTGTGACTTGAATTGGTGTGTTTAACCTCATTATTGACAATTTACTTCACCCTGAATAGTAACATTTCTCATAGTTCAGTCATTATACGTTTCAAGTGTCACATATTCACAGGGTTTTCTATTCCCAGTTTCTAGAATGGCTGTATTCTTTCCCCACCATCATACTAGTAGGCATGCTGCTTATGCAATGAGAAAAATTTACATGTGCGATTACTTTTTAGTAGTAATTCTGGTTCATATGATAAACCTGCTGATTTCTTCAGTCAAGTCTTAAAACTCTGAATGCTAGGGACAAGTGGTAGACTATTCTGCACACAGTACTGAACCTGCTGATTCCATAAAATGGGTGAAATTTCTTGAGAAGCTGAGGAACTGTTTCCTTCTCAAAAAGGACTGTGCCATGCAGTTACTTATGTCTTGGAAGCTTCATAGCTGCAGAGTTCAAAATACCCTTTGGTTGATGGCCGTGTCAGGTGGTTGAAATACAGTTACATTTCAGAGATGGAACTGGGCCCTGAAATGTCATTCACTTGAACCAGCTGACATGGCTTGTAGCACGAGAAGATTTTCCATGTACTACCTTGAAACACCTAAAAGATAGCAACTTGGATCTTTGCCCCATTGGGCTTGCATGTTTGACACATGAACACAGATACAAGCATGCACTTTGGGACAAATTCGGTTATAAAATTACTGGTTTGCACAAGAATTCTGACTATTGATTCGTAGATTTGTGTACTTTTTTTAAGGCAATTGATCTTGTTTTCATTCATTCCATGGTCTGTTTTGTAACAGATTCATGGCCTCTTCCAAAGTTAGGTCTCCACAGAGTGCAATCTAGTGATTCCTGTTTCAGCTTCCAGTATCCTTTCATTTCCTTCAGATCATAGAGTAGCTGCTTACATCATCCTCCTTTTCTTCCCATCACTTCTATTTTTTCTTCAGTAACGTGTTTTAGAAGGCAGTTCCTACACAACATGTGACCAACCCATGCATGATTTCAGGCTTCCACCATGAAGTAGATGAGAACTGTGCTTTCCTGGATTATTACGCAGCAAATAGTGGTAATTTTTTACTGACATTTTGGGGCAACCTATCAGTCCCATCTTCAGGGATCAAGAATCCAAAAAGGTTGTCGTGAAATGACAGTAAGAAATTACCACTACTTGCTGCATAATAACCCAAAAGAGAGCAGTTTTTATATGACCAACCCAGTTAGCTTTCCTTCTTCTTATTGTATGTTGGATATTCCTGCTCTCCTTACCTCTTTGTAATACTTCGTTTCTCATACAGTCTGACTGATCTTCTCAAGCACCACATTTCAAAACTGTCCATACATTTCTGTCCTACTTTCCGAAGTGTCCAAATTTTAGCATTATACAAAACTATGCTCCAAATGTTGCACTTTATTAGTTTCTTCCTTAAATTTGAGTCCCATTTGCTGATGAAAGGTGTCTTGTTGATTGCTGTTTTTACCATGGCAATCCAGGATTTCATTTCACATGTACATCTTGCATAATTTGTTATCATGCTACCCAATATTGAAATATTCCATATTTTCTGGTTGTTTTTGAGCTATCATAATATATACTCAGGAACAGTTGCCTTGAGATTCTCGTCACCTTTGTTTTTTCCACATTAATTTCCGTTCCATAGTATCTTCCAATTTCAGTTAGTCTGTGAATCATACCATGCGGCACCATTTCTTCCTTAGGCCATTGTGTTATATTAACAAAACCAATACTTAACTGTCAAACACAACTATATATGCTTTATATGATATTATACAAAGTATATACAGTTGTTTTTCACAGTTGATTATTGTTCCCCCCCCCCCCCCCAAACACCAATTTCTTGGCGGGGGCCTTGCCCCCCCCCTTTTATTTTTTTTTCGTTCCAGGGGGGTGCAGGATAAAAATTTAAAAAAAAGGGGTGGTTTTTTTTT
>Ga0131853_10009398_pt1 | contig 17887 bp, 4 predicted proteins | sample TergutLab28metaG_FD_92764 | JGI IMG/M metagenome (GOLD analysis project Ga0131853, IMG submission 92764) | Labiotermes labralis P1 segment gut microbial communities from Petit-Saut dam, French Guiana - Lab288 P1 (version 2) (version 2) | ecosystem: Host-associated > Arthropoda: Insects >... | reverse complement strand
GGCTGAGTGGACCCCGTTCCAGACCCACTACTACTCAGAAAATGTGGTAGCGCCGGGGATCGAACCCGGGACCTCTGTATCTGTAGCCAGAAACTCTGACCACTAGACCACAGAGGCGGTCAAGTACGGTATAAGAAGAGATTAAAATTTGTGTGATTTATGTTATGTTCTTTACGGTGACGAATCGGAGTTGATCACTGGATGCTACAAAACTTTCTCATATTGAACATGTTCTTAACTTCTCTAAAGTAATCTATTTCAGTAATTAACCAACTTGATGCACACAATTTTTGTTTTACAATAAGTTTATTTCATGCCTCTACATGTTTCGAGCACATGTGCTCGAAACATGTAACAACATTAAATAAATTTATTGTAAAACAAAATTTTTGTGCATCAAGTTGGTTAATTACTGAGATGAACGGTCAGTAAAACGTCAAAATTCTCTAAAGTTATTTACAATTTCCTGCTTTTATTTGCAGGTGTTTGATTAGTAAACTTTTAAAAAGATATTTAGCATCTGCCTTTATATTAAAATTTTCCTCTATATTTGTAACATGTAATAGTAACACACGGAGTTCTCCACGTTTATTTCTAGGGTAATACCCTTGCTAGCGTGTAATATCTTCAGCTTTCTCCACAGATATGTGCGTTTTAGTGCAAGAGATAATACGAAAAAGTTATACCAGAAGGCAATGTGTTCACTTCAAGCCAATTTCGTCCTTATTTCTTTTTCGACAAGAAAATCATGACTGGTATTTCTCAGGAGAATTTAGCATAACAAAGAGAGGGTGACGAATCAGGTAATGTGTCCAATATCTCAGCTTAATGCCGCTGGATTTGTTAAACAATTGGTGACAAGAACGAAGAAATGTTCTATGGGTACACTATAGAAGTATTCGGCATATACAGCCGCAACTGCAGGACAGAAGGATTTCCAGACCGCCCTTGTGTTTTAGCAAATAAACCTTAAGCAAGTGGCTGAATGTTGGCAAGATTTACGCGTATTTTAATGTATGTAAGAGGGTAGGCTAGAGTATACAGCGGCAGTGGTTCAGAGGAACAATGACTGCGTTAAACGAACAATCGTCTTGTGTATACAAAACCGATCCTTTCAAAAGGAATAAGTACAATGTGAGGCAGGATTTAAAAAAGAGCGGAATACCAAATTACTTACTGGAAAGGCAAAGCTGAAATGTATGTAGACATGTGTTTAAAAAGTACAGTGTTGCTGTGTTCCTCTACGCCCAAAGAAGAAGTCTGAAATTCGTACAAAATCTCTGAACATGTACCGTTTCATTTGGGGAGATTTACTGGCAATTGAACATTTACTTCTTCTGTGGAAAAAATATTTACTTGGAAATAACGATAATTACTTGCAAATAAATCAATTACTTGCAAGTAACGATAATTACTTGCAAATGTCGATAATTACTTGCAAATAACGATAAATACTTGCAAAAACTATAATTACTTGCAAATATCGTTAATTACTTTAAAATATCGATAATTAATTGCAAATAATGATAAATACTTGCAAATAACGATAATTACTTGCAAATGTCGATAATTACTTGCAAATAACGATAAATACTTGAATATAACGATTATTACTTGCAAATATCGATAATTACTTGAAAATATCGATAATTACTTGCAAATAATGATAAATACTTGCAAATAACGACAATTACTTACAAATATCGATAATTACTTGCAAATAACTATAAATACTTGCAAATATCGATAATTACTTGCAAATAACGATAATTACTTCAAAATATCGATAATTACTTGCAAATAACGATAAATACTTACAAATAACGATAATTACTTACAAATATCGATAATTACTTGCAAATAACGATAAATACTTACAAAAAATGAAGCCACGAACACTCCGTACTGCTGATATCGAAACCCTTCATTGAGCACAACAGAGCTAGTCTTTTAGTGTCTTATCATCATATTTCCATTAAAACCACCTCCTTAATAATATGCTTCCATCTCCTTCTACCTATGGCAAGTCACCGTTTCCTAAGGGGTTTTTACCACAAAACTCGGTATGAATTCCCTCTCTCCCTATCCTATCTATTAGTTCAGGCAATCGTGACGTCTGTCACTGTTCTTCTTACGTAATACCTACAATTTATTCTTATTTATCCTTGCCGAATATTGGAGATTTTCGACATGCCTGCTGGAGTGTGACAACGTGTGGTTTTCTCGGTGGTAGTAGCAATTTCGGAAGAAAATGTTGCCTTGATCTTTAGGCTTGGTTTCCGAAAATGTGTTACATTACTCAATCATTACACCAACCACTGCACATATATAAAATTTATAAAATTTACACATTAAAACACAACGAAATTAATATGTGACTATTTCTAATGTGACTTCAGCAAGAAAGGTATAGCTCCTTGAGGATGGTCTTAGGACCGAAACAAGTCGGACCGTTTTTAATATTTTAATGTGTAAATTTTATAAATTTTATATATGTGCAGTGGTTGGTGTAATAATTGAGTGACTCGACAACATACACGGTGTAACAATGAAAAAAATATGTGTTGCTTTATTATTACTATTGGTCAATAGGCAACGAATGTCCAGTAACTTAAAATGAGGGAAGTTAATTTCCATGTTTCCTGTCCATCATACAGTTCAGCGACATTTCCTGGCACGTAAACTCACATTATGTTTATTCCTAAATTTATATTATAGGAAAAGGTGAATGCGGGAAATCCGAAGTATGGCGGGAAAATGAAATCCAAAAAGTGATGGAATGAAGGATTCAGAAGTAACGAGACTGGAATGTTTTAACTCTCATCCAGTTAGCAAATGAAGAAAAGCTAATAAAGTGAAAATAACTAGAGAAGAAGAATAAATAGAAGCGGAAAAATTGAAAATCAAAAAAAAAAAAACAAACTCTACAGTAACGAAAGTTGAACGTAATTCAGAAAATGCAAGTCTCCGTGAAAACACCACGACCATCCAAGTGAGTGTGTCTCTACCTACATCGAAGCTTGAGTTCTGTCATAATAAACGAAAAGAAACGTTTTACACTAAAGTAATTACATTTCAGAATTTTTGTAGTCTGGTATTTCTCTACTGCCCTCCGTTTTATCTTGAAACCTCCTTCCCTTTCTCTGAAATTCTATTATGTATCAACTCTTTTCGCCATCCAAACAATTCACCACAAGCTTAAACAAACGCTACTTAGAAACAGGGAGAAGGAACACTCACTGGTCAGTCCAACTAAACATTATTTGAGTGCATTAGTGATATAAGAGGCAATTTACAAGACACGTTCCTTAGTTCTAAGATTCAGGAGTCACTTGCTGCAGGTTAGCGCGACACTCATTCAACTGATGTAGTTTTGCAGGTGTGATATTAGGCGAAATAGTTGCTTACTTTCGTGTTCTGAAAACTGGGAAAATTACATCGAATTTATGGATCACATATCGTAAGTCTTTAGTGTCACTTGAGTACCCACATGTCGCATGAAATATCTTGGTTGAAATTGACATAAACAGTGCGATGTATTTAACTGTATACATAAAGGTAAATCAGTCCCATTACAGGCCTGGACAGGCCCAGAGGGTTCCAGGACGTTAAGGCTCCCAGATTTCGTGACAACGGCACAGAATGATGGTAGGTTGTCAGCCTTACGCACCGGCCGCCTTTACCCCCAGGAAATACTCCTGGTACTCATTTATGTTAGAGGATGAGTCAACCCCAGGGCCATAGTGCGATCGGAGGGATTTTATGTCAATAAAAGATCCACTGACATCAGCTGGAATTGTATACATAATTACAAAAAAAAAAAACAAGATGTCAGGAGAATTATAACGTCCACTTGTGTCATTACTTCCACTCCAAAAGTATGATGTTTCCAAAGAGGTACTCCGTTCGAATCCCGTAGAGGCCCCAGCTGTCTTTTCTAAAGAATCCCATGACTTGCCAACTTATTCCAGATGAAAGGAGAGGCAGATACTGACGGCTTCCTTTTACATCCACTCTATTCATCTTTCGCTATTGTCCTAGCTTATCCCGTTAAACATTACATCACCTCGATGTTTTGTACAGCGCCATGCACTGTTTGAATGTACAAAACACTTCATATTTAATTGCATTCAAAGGTTCATACAGAAGAGTTATTTTTGAGGATCTGATAGTCGCTCAGTAGAAGGTTCAAAGAACCAATCATAGTCGTGGCGTATTCGACCCTATTTTGAGCAAAGTGACAGCCGTCCAAAACCTCATTCCAATATATATATAATACTTTAACACACTCTTAGCCCGGTATGCGCCTAAATATATTGTTCTGACCAGTCATTTTATGTACCCATATTAATTTCATGTATGCGTTTCTAATCTCCCATATACATGCTATGTATCCCAGCCAACTCAGCTTTCTTGACTGAGCGCTGACCTCTCTTAAATATCAGTATGAGCTCAGTTAATTAACACTCTCATTACTACACGTATAATTAATGATCAAACATAAAGTTACGTTACCATGAAAATGAGTACTAGTGAGAATCGTCCGAGGAGAATTTGTATGAGAATGCACTTCACTTGTGAATTATTTTACGAACTTAATTAATAATGCAGATTAAGTAACGAATGTTATGTTAGAGGCAGCTAACTTTTTTGGCTTAACCCTTATCCTGCTAATGTGGAGAATAGAGTGAGCTCATAATAATGCCAGCAAATGACAGATGGGATTTAACCGGCGTTTAAAGGGTTAAATTATGTTTAGGGCAAAAAGTAACTTTTTGACATAATACTGATTGAAATATATTTGGGACAAACAACACCACACGTAATATTGACTAAAATATATTTAGGAAAAGCAGTAAATCTTCACGTAATATTTATTGAAATGCATGTAGGACAAACAGTAACTCGTCACTTAATACTAACTGAAATATATTTAGGTGAAACAGCAGCTCTTCACATTACATTGATTGAAATATATTTAAGACAAAAGTAACTGTTCACATAATTTGACTGAAACACAATTAATACACACAGTTAACTCTTCACGTCACATTTACTGGATTACACATAGGACAAACAATTACCCTTCACATGATACTGATTAAAATATATTCAAAACAAACAATAACTCTTCACATAATATTGACTGAAATGTACTTAAGATGAACAGCAACCCTTCGCCTAGTATTGTAGAGCAACAGAACCAAGTAGAGTGAAATACCGAACGCATGTATCGAAGACATGGCATATACATGCAGAACTTCAGTCGGAAAATCGGAGGGACAGGTCTCAAATGAGGGCCATAGGGGTGCAAGTAGGCACAGTATAAAAATGTGTCAAAAACCTGATGAAGACTGGATTCAGCTAGTTCAGATTATCAGGCTTTTCTTAGTAAGTTAATAAAACTTCGCCTTCATTAGGAGTAATTTCATGATCGACCAGGTGACTGGCAGTTTCTGAAACAGGACTTTCCTGCATCGAGGTGACAATCAAGCAGGATGTTCTGTCACGCTGCAGCAATGTAATGCAGCAGATACAGAAAAAAACGGAACAAAAATCACGGAAGAAGTTTACTGCCGAACAGTGACAAAATGGAACAATATTTCTTAATTCTGGTTTCAGAAGTGAAGAAACTGAAATGACAGAGCCTTAAGGAGGTGATGATAATAATGGAACTGTTCTTAACGGTCACAGAATTTTGACACGGAGACTAATTGGAAAACGACCACTTTGAAGACCGAAAAGGAGATGGAACAATAAGATTAGAATGGGTTTTAGGAAAACAGATGGTGGGGATGGTAGTAACGTAGAAGTGTTTTTGAATAGTGTTCGTTTAGTTGATATTTATAATACGGAGCTTCTGTTAAATGTACTATACACTGGGATAAAAATAATCTTTTTGCTAATACTATCCACTAAAGTAGAATCCAGGCAATAAAAACTGCCTGTAAGCTACGTGTTTAAAATTGTATATTTACGCTGAAACTTTTCCCTTTCATGACAAATGGCTTGTTTAACGACACTTTTACCAATATTTAGCTCTTGAAGTAGCTGGTGCTACAAAGCCACGAAACTGTTAGTATTATTGGGACAAGTCAATGTGGATTCAGCACTCTATAATATGATCTAACGAGGCGGCAGGTTAATTAACAAGTGCATGACAGGAAATGGCTTTCACTCCAATCTCGGCATCAAACGCATAACGCCAAGCGCATTTATTCGTAGTGTTGGGCCAATCTGAAAACAATTTCATAGAACATACTTATTCTTGGAGGGGGGAGGGACTTTTCATTTGGCACAGAATACCCCCCCTCAAAAAACTAAACGAGGCTATTCAGTGTCATTTTCACGACAGTTCTTCGCCGTTCCCTACTCTGAGCCACAGTAATCCAGTCTCTAATACACATCCAAATTAGATTAATTTAAATATTATCTTTATATTTGCAGCTATCCATCGCCATCAGTATTTTCCCTTTCAGGTTTTACGAAAAAGTTTTGTAAGCATTTATCATGACGTAATGCATGCTACATGTCCATATCGTCTTATCGTCTTTGATACGATTATCTTAAAAACATTTTCTGAAGATAACGAATTATGAAGTTCTGCCCTATGAAACTTTCTCCAGCCTCCTTTTACTTCCTACGGCTCAAGTCCACCTACTTCTCAAATTTCATCAATCGTTTCTTTCTTTACTTCATACAATAATTACAAAAAATGTATAACAGGGTTTATATGAATGTGGAATTTTGTATTCCACTTGAGCCCAGTTTAAATCAACGAAATTTCAGGTGAATAGTACACAACACTGCTGTCTTTTGGTCTCTTCTTTGTACTATAAAAACAATGACATCAGAATAGGAGGCAGCGGAAGACGCAATGTTTTTTACTACTGACGTTATTGCAGAAGCATTACAAAACTGAAGCAAATATTGAATGATTGAAGAATAACAACCAACTAGATGCCACTTATTATTTTTTTGTACTTCTTATAGGCTCAACATGTTTCGGGCACTACTATGCCAATCATCAGGAGCTCGCCACTATAATGTTGATTACCACATTGGTCGTTTCGTTCTTGGTTTGCTGTAGGTTGGAGGTTAGGTGCGGTTAGGCTGGAGTAGTGTCCGGGCTGAAGCCCGCAGCCTGCAGCCCGGACTCTACTCCAGCCTAACCGCACCTAACCTCCAACCTACAGCAAACCAAGAACGAAAAGACCAATGTGGTAATCAACATCATAGTCGTGAGCTCCTGATGATGGGCATAGTAGTGCCCGAAACATGGTAAGCCTATAAGAAGTACAATAAAATAATAAGAGGCATCTAGTTGGTTTTTATTCTTCAGTTATCACAATGATGCACGGTCCAACAATTATCAAATATTCAATGACTGAACGTCATCATTAGCATTTCTACCTTGTGATAAGTGGATTCCTGTCTCCACCGTCCTCACAATTTTTTGTTTCTATCCTGTTTCTCGTAAGACAAACATTTAAAAATAACCCATAATCGCTATTTTTACATCCTCCATCCAACACATCTGTCACAGTCACTCCTTCGAAAGCGTTGTTACATAAGCCAACCATTAATCAGTCAATAAAATTGGTTTCTCAAATTCCATAAGCATATTTTTTTTTGGCGTAACGTTGTCTTTATTCTGCTAGACTACTGGGCGGTGTTAATTCTGTAGCTGACAAGCTTTTAACGGACCGACATACATGACAGTAATGGAAATTACTTGTTTAAGCAACCTTGACACACAACTTGAACTTGCAAAGGCTATAACTACTGTACTGAACTTCAGGAATTTCTTTGATGATTAGGACAAATAGTCTTCAATTTCAGCAATAATGACGACTCGCATAAAACAGAATATTCCTTTAATTCTCAGATTACAGATCGCCTCAATATAACGTCCTACTGCGTACGATGACTAATTCGGTCTCTGAAACACAAGAGTGTAGGATGACAAATAATTGAGTGCTTCTTTTGACATTCGGTGATGTTCTATCATTAACAGTGTGATGATGATGATGATGATGATTACTTACTCGGGTCCTTACTTACTTACTCACTCACTCACTCACTCACTTTACTTACTTTCCTTACTTACTTACTCCATGGAGGAGAGTCCTTCTTGAGAAGCTAACGGTTTTTTAGCTAATCAAGAAATTCGCCGCATTTAATTCAACCCGAATGTTCATTACCGCACTCACAAGTGCCCGCCAACTATCCCTATCCTGACTTACTCTACGAATGTTTCGTAACAAGATACTTTTTTAAGGTGAGAAGATGTCAGCACCTCGCCTAACCCCCACGCTGGAGGACCACCCTTTGTCCGCTGTCCGCGACTGCCTATTCAATATATTCACAGCTACCTTCCATATTGGAGGCCGTTCCTCCATTCGCACCCTGAAGACGGGCCATGCCGTGGTGACAGGGAACTTACGATGATGATGATTATGAAAGATAAATTCAAGAGGGCGCAGTGAGACAACAAGAAGTTTCAGAATTTATTTGGACCCACAGCACACAGGCTAACGATAAATGCATGGGAACTTACAGCAGTAAAAGACGATGACATTGAAATATAATATTAAAATGCATCCTAAAGAAACAAAGTGTGAATATGTGGACTGAATTCAACTGGCGTCTTTAGACGTTAATGGGCGGCCCTGTTAAACAGACAAATAATTTTTCAATTCCATAAAAGTTGGGGAATATTTTGACCAGCGTAATAATTACAGACTGCTCAGAAAGAACTCCATGGCAGAACAGCAGACAGATTCATGAGTGACGAGAAACCTGTACTTCTCGGGTTACTTTGGAAAATCAACAAACAATTATTTCAAAACGAACGCAAGCGAAGTGCAATGGGACTGAAGGATTCATTCATCACGTACTATGTCTTGGGATAGACCCATGATCTGTGCCAGAGCAAGGTCCTTCCTCTTTCAAATTTCCTTAAGGTCATTTAGTGGTTAACAAAATATTTAAAAACAAGGTAAAAATTTACGGATTTACCATACATAATTATTACCGTGTGGGATCCTAAATTTTACAATATTTTAAACTGATCCTTTCCATCCTTCTCCAGCACCACATTTCAAAACTTCCCAGGTATTTCTGATCTACTTTCCGTAATGTCCAACTTCCAGCACCATAAGATTCTATGCTCCAAATATAGCATTCCTTTATTTATTCGATAATTTGATCATATGGTGAAAAATTAAGTTAAACCAAGCGTCAACTTTTATTTTATTTTTGTAATAAATTTGATTCCTACGTTTTGGTTAGGATTATTTACATGGCGATAGGTGCATATTAAGCTAAGCTGGCTACACATTTGTTAATGTACGTAACTAATTACCGTGCATATTTGGCTCATAGAACAGTCTAATTCTGAGGATTTTATGGTTAGGAATACTCTGACATGTACTTTATTATGTGGAATTTAAAAACCTCAAGATTACTGGGAACACATGTCAGTAGAGTAGGAATGTAGGGTTCATTATTAATTCTCGGAAAGTATTCTTTTAGAAAATAATATATATAAACCTGCCAGATTCGGAAACACAGTAGTGTCAGCAAGAAATATGCTCCTCCACTATTGGAAAGTAATATTATTATCTTAATATATGATATATTGGGGTGCTTATTTACTCAAAGTTAATGTTTTTAATCCGATCAGAATTAATTTTTGCATTTTTAATGTTTTGTTGACGGTGCATCGTGATATGTTCGTATAATATGAACAAACTTGATGCACTATTTTCTATTAATTTATTTCAATAATAAGCCTGTACATGTTCCGAGCAGGCTTGCCGCTCATCATCAGGAGGATCAACTCTGTATAAACAGCAATTGGTACAGTCATGCGTTGTGTTGACTGGCTGCTGCAGCAGCCAGCCAACACAACGAAATTGATGTTTATACAGAGTTGATCCTCCTGATGATGAGCGGCAAGCCTGCTCGAAACATGTAGAGGCTTAATATTGAAATTAATTAATAGTAAATAGTCCATCCTGTTGGTTCATATTATACGGAAAATTTTTGCATCTTGCTGTAAGAGCTTTCCTTTCTACTTCCCAATTTAAAACATTTAATTGCCCTGGCTGCTAATTACAAGCAATCACATCATGTAGCGATGCCGGAGACACACACGATAATCAAAGCTCAGTCTCAGTTTCTATGTAAAGTTCTGCCAACCTCATCCCACCTCATTCGTGATTTTCTCGTTAGTGAAGGAGAAAAGAGAGAGAACTGGGATGTAGAACCTGTGTCCCCTAGGGTAGTTTCGAAACTGACATACACCTGTTTTGCTTCCAAAAGAGGGTGAAATATTCAGTATTGTGTTAGAGACTTTGGGCGGGGGCCTGGGGGGGGGGTGTTACTAGTGTTATGCTATGTAACTGCATGGCTGTATTTTCAAATATGCATCGCTGGACATAGCCAGGGATACAGCCGGCCAACGTTAATACAAATGAGAAATGATATTAGGTCCGCATCTAAATGAAAAGGTATACTGAGGGGGGGGGGGTGCTGTAGATAACCAACCCCTTCTGGTGTAGTAGCCTATATTGAGCTACTATGTACGTAGGTAAAGTCTGAAATCATATAGTGTACAGTGGAGGAAACTTGCTCTTACCTGGTACTACAAAACCGCCCCTTCCCCCCCCTTCCCCGCACCTCACACATTGTAATTCCGTATGCATCAAGTCACTTTTTATTTTTTTTAGTGGTTGTTAAAAAGGGGGAGGATGTTTGGTTTCCATTCTAAAAACAAATATTTCAACTGATTCTACATCGTAACCGGTAGACAAGTACAAAGCCTCGGTAAGGAAACTGAAATCGAGAGCTACTTCATTTTTCAATTGTCTGTTAAATAAATGAGTATACGAACAAAAATATTACAGAAGCTTTGCTTTTAACTGAACGCTGCGTGCGCCTGTGAACTAAGCTGCATTATTGAGTAGGTTACATAATGAAATTGTCTGTTTATGAAAAATATCCTCTCTGTTTTCCAAATATTGGCGAAAATAAAAAAAGAGTAATTATATCTGATGCATGTAAGAAATTCTAAGGAGGTATTCCTTTGTATTTGAAAGAAGGCAGACAATATATGTTACCATGGAAACGCAAAAGTGCCTTCCCTTTTTATTGTTGATGTACACATGTTGCTGTGAACAATGTAATAAATATTCTGAACCTTGTCATGCAAGCACAATCGTGCGTTCTTTTTTACTGTTACGATACATACAGTGTGTCGCTGCAAACAATATGACACACACTTGGGTCTTCAGGTAAAGTGGCCGATTCTTTTGTCCGATTTAACCAAATCTGAAGTTTCTCCACAGATTTTCGCAAAAGTCTCCAATAAAAATAAGGAGAGGGGTTTTTAATTAGTCAAAACACAACTAAGTTTGCTAGATGTTATTATTTTAAACTGACGACATGTTTCGACCCCTGCTCTGGGCCATCTTCAAGTCACAAAGGTATATATTAGAGGAAACCACACAGTATAAGTCTTAAAATATATCAATCTAAAATTCAAAGAGATCTCATTGTCGTTTAGCATTCTAATGCTGTTCAATATTCTAATGCTGTTCATGACTAGGTTAAGATATGGCTATATCATAAAACATAACAATATAATATTCATTATTTACAGTAGGTACTTAACTGCAGGGGGACCGCGGTAGCACATTGGTTAAGGTGCTGTGCTACAAATCGGAAGGTCGCTGGTTCGATTCCAGCTGGTGTCAGTGGATTTTTCATTGACATAAAATCCCTCCGATCGCACTTTGGCCCTGGGGTCGACTCAGCCTCTAACAGAAATGAGTACCAGGAGTATTTCCTGGGGGTAAAGGCGGCCGGTGCGTAAGGCTGACAACCTACAACCATTCTCTGGCGTTGTCACGAAATCTGGGAGCCTTAACGTCCTGGAACCCTCTGGGCTTGTCCAGGCCTGTAATGGGACGGCTTTACCTTTTTACTTAACTGGAGTAGTAGTTTAGTAAGGACATTGTCACTGTAGATTCAGGATGTATGTGAATTTCAAAATATTGTGTTTATAGCCCTAAATTTATTATATTACTAAACACAACGAGGATGACACATCTAAAGTCTCCAATAACAAATTTCACGAAAATCCTTCTGTTGGGAGCCGCAATGATACGTGCAGACAGACAGACAGGTGGACCGCAGACATGACGAAGCAAACAGGCACCTTGCGTGACTTAAAGGGAACGCGCATAAAATTCCTGACTCTTACATTCCCTTGTCCTAATTGTATAGAAATGCCGTATGCACGCGCTTAGGTGTTCATGCAAAGTGGCCGATATTGGTGTCTGATTTTAAGAGAATTTAGAGATCTTCGACAGTTTTTCGTGAAAGTCCCTAATACCAAATTTCACAAAATCCGCCCACTGAAAGCCGTGCTGATACACACGGACAGACAGAAAAACGAACAGACAACAAGAAGGCAGCGGTCACTTTTCGCGACTAAAGAGAACGCTCATAATATCCGCACTTTTTGCTCAATTAATACTATCTTACGTACTGTAATGTACGATGGGAGTCAAAAACTGAAGAAAATTCGGTATGGGCGCTGACAAAATAGTCACAAAGTAGTCAGACTTGCTGTAACCCATACTGCATTTCTGAGCATCCACAGCCACCAAGATATAAGTTCAAAGTCCGTAAGTTTCGTGTTTTCATCAAAATATTTTTATACGTAGAATTCTGTCTCAAGCCATTCTTGCATTGCTTCTTTCCACAGATGCTGTTCATATGAGAAGGAATCTTATTATGCTCAGTGTTCAGTTGTCCCGGACACGCTGATGGATTTACTCCTTGACATCAATACAAGTTTGATGTTCAGGTGACCGTGCATCGTGATAAATTCTTATAATAGAACAAACTAGATGCACTAATTTCTCAAATTTATTTTTGGAATAAAACTCCACATGTTTCGAACAGTTCCTCTGTCCATCATCAGGAATTTTTCACTGTACACACAGCAATGGTATGTGTCATACAGGTTTGCAATTCCATCCTGATTCTGCTCGCAAGCTGTCAGCAGACCTGTATGACATATACCATTGCTGTGTGTACAGTGGAAAACTCCTGATGATGGACAGAGGAACTGTCCGAAACATGTAGATTTTTATTCCAAAAATAAATTTGAGAAATTAGTGCATCTAGTTGGTTTTATTATAAGAATTCCGTCCTGATCCTGCTCGCAAGCTGTCAGCAGACCTGTGTGACATATACCATTGCTGTGTGTACAGTGAAAAACTCCTGTTGAAGGACAGAGGAACTGCCCGAAACATGTAGAATTTTATTCCAAAAATAATTTGTGAAATTAGTGCATCTAGTTGGTTTTATTATAAGAAACAATACAAGTATTTAGTTTGTCGCAAAAAATTCTCGCCGCCAATAAATCCTGTCGGCCCTTCTTGTTTTTATGTCTCCCACGAACCTCCTTCAAGTTGCGCCTGGTCCATACAATAAACACAACTGTCAGCAGCCACTTTTCCGCAGATTGCACAGGTTCTTCCCTGAGACATTCTATCATTCAATAAGTTATTTAAACATGTGACATGGAACTACCCAAAAGACAATAAAACCAAATCGGTGCGGATGTCACAAACTTCATCTTGTTTATATACGTCACCATTCTCCCTGCTGGCAAATTTACCTTCGAAGTAAGTTTGGAATTGTCCGTACTCTTTATAAATGTTCTCGTGCTGGAAAAAAAATTGCCGAAAGTAAAAATCCTCTTAATTTGAACAATTTATTTATCATTTTTCTTAAATTATAAGACAATGAATTTTGATGGGCGGAATCAACTTCGTGTTTCATTAACCTTTGGTACGCTGTGACGGCCAGGCTGTTGCTCTGTTCTGGTGACGTCAACGACTTAGACTGCTGTCAAGTCTCAGTGGATGGAAGTAAAGACATTTATAGCAGGCCTGCATCTACAGGGGGTATTCTGATAATTTCGTGCACTTTTATGTGAACTGTAAATTGTTTCGAGTAAACAAAATTAAATGCCGTACTTTCCGGTGAAGAATGAGAGGTAATTCAGCATGACAAGACTTTTGAGATAAGACAGAGAGTAACAATATGATGTAAAGTTGTAAGATGGCACCTGTGATAATTCAACTTTAATAATATCACCCTGAAGATAACCGTATCATATCGAAACATTTCGAGGCTATGTTACATCCTTAAACTTTTAATACAGATTTACCCTGACTTTATGAAATCGAAGAATCATCCTTCAATTCCCAGCAAGGGCGAGACCTTTTCTTTCCTCCTCCAAATCATCCATACAGACCGTGGGGCTCATTCGGCATCCTATCCAATACAGAAAAGGGGCTGACCACTCACCCTCCATCTAATACAATGTTTAAGAATGAATGGAGCTATACCTCCACATCCCCCATACGCTTTCATGACGTGCACAGGAACAGACCCACTTTTTTATTTCATTTTAATTGCGTATATATGGTAGTTTTTTTAATAAATAAATAATAAATAAACTGTATGCAGTCCAATGTAAAGTGAATAATTTCATTCAGATTTAGGATTACGCTTCTTGTCATACATTTGGACAGAAAGAGCACCAGTCTCCTGTATGTATGTATATATCGGTTTCAAAAAGTCGTTCCACGTTGTCCGACACCTAGACTACACTGCTTCCTATCTTCCCACTGGCCTTCATTTAGGTTTCTTTCGTTCATGTCCTTCCTTACACCTTCCATCCAGTTTTTCTTCGGTCTACCTCGTGTTCTCTTTTGTTTCGGCATCCACTTCGATGCTATTTTGGGTAATCTTCCTTTTGCCATTCCTTGAACATGGCCGCATTATGTAAGCTGGTTCTGTTCGATTTCTTTTATAATTGGTTCTGCTGTACAGGTCAGAAATTAAAATACATGACGTAAAGTTCATAAATATATTCAAAATACAGCCTTGCACAACACAATTACATTTCTCTTAGGCAATAGTGTTGTCAAGGCTGTATATTAAATATATTTATCGATTAAAGCTTTCCGGGGTATGATACCTAAAGTTCATAAATAAATTTTCGATTGAAATTTTGAACTGGTATTCTAACTTTATTAGAACTCAGAAACAAATTAATTACAGAAACGTTTGCATTTCTGATTAAAGTGAAACGAAAATCAAAGCCGTAACAAGAAATATCATCCTTATATCCGGTTTTCAGTGATATGAAGGACATCTTTTTTAATTTGTGCTAAACGGCCGAAGTTTGGGATTGCGTTCCTGCAGCTGCGTCCCATTAAAGACAGCACGTGTCTGTCGATCAAAATCTGTACTTCTCCTTTATGAAGTTCGCTTTATAAAAGGCAGCCTTACAAGTGAACGTTGACCCGAACACTGTGTTTGGCATGACAGCTAATTTCTTCATCTCCTGTTATTTACCGTCCTATACGTCTACAAAATGTTTCCAGAACTGTTGACCGTTAATTTCGGACGGAGCTTGACAGAATTTTAATTTAGTACGAAATATTCCAGAAGTTCAATTAATTATATATGAGTAGTACCTTTGCTCCTTCCAGAAATTTTTACTCCTTTTGTGTTGAACCTGCGTTTCGTTTACGAGGAAAATGCATTCTGCAGTAGCTGTGAAATGTGTTCCACAACACACTTTGTTTCAAATTCCGTTCAGAGGTGCGACAGGCAATTACGCACCTCACTGCTGTCTCAGTCAGTACAATTTTCCCGCATTGTCTAAAAATTCAGAAATTTCAACGGTTCATCCTTTAGTTGAAATGACGGTGCCCATTTTTCAAATAAGCCTTTATTTCTGAAAATGACGGAGGTTATTAATTTGCCTTTCAATTTCGATATCTTGTTGAGGTAATTCAGGTGCGTTAACTACTGAACCCGCAGAGAGACTTCCCTTGTTCCAATTATTTATAGTCCATTGGTTAGTGTCTGTACTACCAGGTTTAACACTAAAAACTTTGAGGTTTTCCCACACGTTACATGTATGTGACCAGCATGATTCCTAAAACAAACAACCATTACTTCAACATGCAACATTGATCGTTTGGTTCTCCTAATAGAAGCTCGGTGTGTTTTCTTTGAGGCAGGATTTGATTGATTCTCTGTGTATAATGTAGATTAATTTCAGTCATCAAAGGGCTCAAGCACAATAAGATGGTTCTATGTAGAATGCACAGAATACACATGATATAAATTTATTTGTTCATAAATCGCGCAAAAGCCCCTTACGTGTGGCTCTGGCTGTCAGTGTAGGTTATTACAAAGGTAAAATGCAAAGCAATCCCATTACAGGCCTGAACAGGCCCAAAGTGTTTCAGGAAGTTAAGATTTCCAGATTTCGTGACAACGGCACCGGATGGTGGTAAGGTTGTCAGTCTTACGCACCGGCCGCCTTTAGCCCCAGGAAATGCTCCTGGTACTCATTTCTGTTCGAGGCTGATCGGAAGGATTTTTATGTAAATAAAAATTCCAATGACACCAGCTGGGATCGAATCAACGACCTTGCGAATTGTAGCATAGCACAGACGAATGAATAAAATTATTAAGCAATGACATATTCCAGACATTCTTTGAAATTTGTGGGGACGAAGACAACATTTCCTCGGGACAAAATTAGCTATTGTTTCATACTTGCTCATAACGTGGGGAACAATTTACAAAACAGAAGATTTTGATATATAGTGCAGTTGCAACTTGCTGAATTCAGATATTCGTTTTGGAGACGCTGTTGGCAGCTGTCTTTGCAGGAGCATTGATCTATTCAGAAGAGTTTAGTAATCCCCCCCCCAAAAAAAAAAATTCATAAAAGGCTTCTCGTAAACTAATGTCCTTCAGAGGCAAAACAAGTCAACACTTCATCACAAAAAATTCTTATATTCGAAAGAGAAGTCGCATAAAATCTACAAGTTTTCGCGTATCGCCTTTCCCATATGTCTCATCAACTGTCAAGGCATAAAATTCAGCAAATGTGAAAGCGTTCTTCGGGTCAGTAAAATGTTATGCTCCTCATTTCTTGAGCTGGAAGAACTGACAACGTAACACGTGTCAGTGTTTCAGCAACATCATATGTACCTTCAAATTAAGGAAGTTGCTGCTTCTGTTTTACATTCGATAACTAAGCCCTAATCAGACAAAAGCATGTTATGTCTGTCAAGGACCCACGAAATACATAAGGAAACGACAGTGCAGTTCAGGTGTTCAGTTATGGAACAACTTAAAGCTTGAGATCAGCGCCCTTCTGGGTTGTTACGCAGCGTATAGTGGTAATTTTTACCGACTTATGCGGATAACCTATTGGGCCCGTCTTCAGGGGTAAAGACATCCAGAGTATTTCTGGACCCTTGAAGATGGGACAGAGGGGGGTGCAGTTCTCATCTACTCGGCGGAAGCCTGAAATCAGACTTAGATTTCAGTTAAACCTTGAACATACCCTTGCAATATTACATTTATGCAGGGTACTTGCTCCGTTTTTCTTATTTATGTTGCAAACACAAAGGTAATGCTCGTAATCGCTTAGTTCACGTAAAGTCAACTCTTGGCTAAAATGTTTTCGGAATTTCTTTCCTTTCTTCTCATTCATTCCTCACACTTAACAATTAGTGCTAAACTCATATACATTATCATCATCATCATCATCATCTTCCTCAATGGATTAGGTCGTTTGACCTGTTCCTGCATCGACGCATTGCCATCGTTTCCTGGGGCGTCCACGATCTCTTCTTCCTCAAGGTTTGTAGTTGAGGGCGTGTTTCGGGAGTCTGGTGTTGTCCATTCTTTCAAGGTGGTTGATCCAGTTTTGTTTGTATTTGAGTCTCACGTCTTGTATTCCAGAGATCTCTAGTTCTTTTCT